>Ga0335073_10001371_pt1 | contig 32420 bp, 33 predicted proteins | sample Lox_Sample_22_FD_207093 | JGI IMG/M metagenome (GOLD analysis project Ga0335073, IMG submission 207093) | Soil microbial communities from Loxahatchee National Wildlife Refuge, Florida, United States - Lox_Sample_2.2 | ecosystem: Environmental > Terrestrial > Soil > Wetlands | place: USA... | reverse complement strand
GATGGGGGGAAGACTATGATGAAACTTTTGCTCCAGTTGCAAAGTATACTTCTATTCGCACTCTCATCTCTCTTCTTGCAGGTCGCAAGAATGCCAAACTCTATCAAATGGACGTCAATACAGCATTTCTCCTCAAGAAGAAGTCTACGTCGAACAACCTGAAGGATTTGTTGTGCCAGGAAAGGAGGATTATGTTTGTTTGCTCAGAAAGACTCTACGGCCTAAGGCAATCTCCACGAGAATGGTTCATGACCATTGCTTCTGCACTTGTCAACTTCAAGTTTCAACAATGTACAGCAGATCCCTGCATCTTCGTTCACACCAACGATAACGTCGAAAAGACTTATATTGCTCTTTATGTCGACGATCTTCTTATTGCTGGCGATAATGATGAAGACATTGCGACCATTAAGCAACTTCTCAGTGAACGATTCGATATGAAAGATCTTGGAATTGCGAAAAAGTTTTTGGATATGGAAATCGAATATGGTAGTGACGGATCAATCAAAATCCATCAAAACCACTACCTACAGCAGCTTCTCCTTCGTCACGATATGGCAGAATGCAATTCAGTTCACACTCCACTCGATACGACAGTCAAACTCATTGCAGCTACAGATGACGAAGCTCTTGCCGATTCTACAGAGTATGCCAGTATAGTGGGAGGCCTAATGTTTGCCGCTTGTGTTACTCGTCCTGATATTATGTGCGCCGCTGGTCAGCTATCACAATTCCTCGCCAAACCATCCTTCAAGCATATGCATGCAGCCAAATGTGTACTTCGATATCTACAAGGAACTCTCACTTATGGGATTATTTATCGTCCTCCGCCAATGGGCCTCACAGGATATTCAGATGCAGATTGGGCTGATGATATCAACACTCGACGCTCTACTACAGGCTATGTGGTAATGCTCAACAATGGCGCTGTTGCATGGAAAGTCACCGACAACCTACAGTTGCGTTATCTACGATGGAAGCAGATATGGCTCTTACCGATGCTACCAAAGAACTCAAATGGATGCGCACCTTTCTCTCTGAACTTGGACATAGCAATGGTACTGCGAAATCGAACTCCACTCCTGACACACCTACGGATTTGTTTTCGGACAACCAGAGTGCCATCCAACTTGCCAGAAATGGCACATCCCACGCTAGAGCCAAACACATTGATATTCGCCATCATTTCGTTCGAGAAGCTATTCAAGACAAAATCATCTGGGTACAATTCCTACCGAAGAAATGACTGCGGACAGTCTTATGAAGGCCCTCTCTCGTGAAAAACATGAGCGCTGCGCTGCTCGCATGGGAATGACTCGCTAGCTAGAATGCGATGTCAGTGGGAGTTATTTCAAGTTGAAGCTTTAATGTTGAATGTTTTTGTTTGGAGAATATTTCTATAATTCATATCTTCATTGGAATGAGAAGCGATATCAGGGATGATTTAATCGAGATGGATATCAGATTGGATGTATTATTACCTGTTCGGGAAATCGCAACAGCATCTCCATTATACGAAGCTACAAGTGGGAGTGTTAGGGAATATGTGCGCTTCGTCAGGTTTAGGTTCCATATAGCAGTCACGACTGCTGTTGATATTTAAGAGGTAATAGGTCTTCGTTGATGGGTTAAAAGGTTGGTTTTAATGGTTTTAATTGTTCCGTCCTATATGGTGCTGAGGATATGCATATCCCTATGAAGATGGTGTAGATGTGACGGCTATCTCATCAACGCTGGCAGTTACATGGAGCAAATCGCTAAAGGTCAATCCAACACCGGGTTAAATGGGTTACGGCCGACCGGCTGTGATGCCCTTTTTCGTCTCCAAGGGTGGGATGGCGCGATAGCACCCTTAAAGAGATGTATATTGGAGGAGATTGAAGTAGTAGAAGATCCCTTACCGCGGACAAGAATAAACTGAAAACTTTCGCAAGTCGCCTCGATCCCTGGTTTAGTTAAACATAGGCCGTATCGTCACTCGTTTCAGATGCAAAATCCTCCACTGGCACCAGCAAAAACACTTGGATTTCTGTTTATCTCTTCTAAACGACAAACCAGAGGGCAAACTAGCAAACCTAAAACTCTTGGAACATTCAATCATGGCAGTATTCTTGCGGCACATCTCAAGCGTATCTCAGCTATCTCAGCTTTTGGCCCAACCTACTGAGACACATCTCAAAGCCGCAAGGTATGTACTCCACCATCTCAAACATGAAAATGCTTATTCCATTTCATAAATCAGCTGGAATAGTCTCAATCTTGGCCTCTCTGCATTTACAGAAGCAAACTTGAGTTGAGACAATACTGGCGGACAATTTAATACCAGATATTGCTTCCGTTTGAATTGCTCGGCATCTCATGGGCTTGAAAGAAACAGATTGCTTGTACATGGACAGAGAACAACACTCCGATTCAAAGACAAGTTGTTGGTGAGGTTCAAGCAGAAAAAGGTTGGCACATTGACATCGACCAGAAGGAGAGTCGAAGACAAGGAAGACTGGAACAACTCAGCAATTTCACCATCTGAAATCCCACCCCCTAAGCTCTCCAGGCCTCTCCCTAAGAACGGAAAGTTTGTGATGGAGCCTGAGTGTGCTGTTCGGTCCGATGCATGAGCTATACAGTTAGACTACATAAATCAGCCTTACAGGCGGTGGAAACGCGTCCAACGGCCGAGACTCCCAAATTGGATGAGAACCCCAACTCTGATCTGGGGGTGCTGTGTCACATGGTTGCAAATGCGGAATCTGGCCCCCGGCTCGCCTTGGTGATCGTCCGGCCTTCAAGTAAAGAAGTGCTGGAGGGGGTAGTGCGCGATATGTTGGCATGGAGAAAAGTAAAGGGTCAAGTTTCAGGTGTGGAATATCTGCCAATGGATCGTCACACAAATACAGCACCAGTTTCTTCTTGCTTTGGCTGGCGAGCCTTAAATAGAATGGTCCAGACAGTCTGACCCGGCCTAGCCATTCTTGGCTTTCAATATCGTCATGAATTGCATAGGTAAACAGGAGTTAAACGAGCCCTGCCATTCTCTCGCATCGTATCATGATGTACTTCTTGTACTTATTTCTACTTGGAAGTTGCCCTCTGACACGCTTTCCTTGATGAGTCTGATTATTTTAACTCTATTTTCTATATCTGACTATTCAAGTGATCTTACAAGACTCTGAACGTCCAGCACACCCACATCTCATGACCATAATCGCCGTTTGACTCATAACCGTTGGCGAATATGAAACCTTATGACGGTTACTGTGGAGCTAGCTTGCTAGTTTGTTGATGGACGAAAGACTGGATATAGCGATAATGAATTCGAAGAGGTTTTGACTGGCACATTGATAATGCTTATCCAAGAAGTGTTTAACAATTCTGGTGAGATGGCATATATGTAGAGACAAGGAACAGTCACGACGCGGGTATCGTCTTGACATTTTGAGGCAGCAATAGATATTCCCGGAAATGTGAAACTATCAGCCTACTGATACATGTGATCCTGGTGACTCCCTTGCGGCAAAATGCAAACGCCGAAATCACCAGTCACTGATTGCCGCTGTACATTCCTTCGTCAGCCTCCCTAAATTTCTGCAAGAGCTGTCGTGAGATATTGCTATGCAAGCTTCGGTGAGAGAGTTTCTGAGATCCTTGCCAGCAAGCGCGCTTTGCCCATCCACGGGTATGACCCCTTGAAAAATGTATTTAATAAACGTCGCACTGAACTTGTGCGGTAGTCAGATCCGGCGTCGCCGTCAGATCAAGTCCAGCTCAGATGGATTTCTAAGCACCCTCCCTGCACGGGAATTAGACCAGATTAAAGGGACGGAAGACTATTATTATTACTAGAGAGAAACTTGAGGAAGAATATCATTGTGGTCGTCCCGCGCGTCCTGACAGAGACCTTAACTTCATTACTCACAACAATTCCACCCGCCCTCCTCCTAGTTTGACTCCGTCAGATTTTTAGAAGCTCCTTCAACAACGTCCGACACAGCATCATCTGCTCCTTCCACTCGTGATAAGACACTAGTTTTCCTCTCTGACTGTTGTTCCAACGAAGCCCTTCATCCAATCCCATCAACACATGACTTTTCCTGCCGCGAACTCCATTGTACTGTATCTGAAGTCTTGAATGTGGAGCAAAGGAGTATCGCGATTCGGGTATGTTCTGAACTCGACTCACACAAGTGAACTGCTGTGGAGTGTTGAAGGATGCTCCCGACCCACTAAATCAGGAGTGATGATTGATCAAAAAGCCGCTCTTGCTTTGTATCTGATAAGTCACAACTTGCAACAGCCATTCCTAAGACAAGAGAGGAGAAGGGAACATTCGTTCTTCTTCATGAAAGGTCACCGTCTCTGGCAACCGTGCCCGAAACCGCATCTCGGCTCGTTTTTTTCGCGCCTACATCAGGCTCGAGCCATTTTTTCGGGCTTAGTCTCGGCCAAAGCCTTTTTTCCGAGTTCAGCTCCAATTTTTTAACGTAAAAAAGCCGTTTTGGGGACAATATGCACGATTTGTATCATATACTGTATATTTCGAGTCCAGCCGGCATCAGGCTCTATGAATTTTTTTCAAAAACATCTTCATTCTTCCGGTTGACAGAACTGTTCTGTCTGTGCTGAATGATCGGATCAAGTGCATCTTGGGCAGCCAACTGCGGAGGCTTAGAATGCAATTCTCGTGGAAATCCTAGAATCGAGATTGTCTAAATCTTCGACGGCTCTGTCTGGTAAAGTCTGAAGCGCAAGATATAGAATAATTGATTGCGAATCGAATAAAAGCAATTTGTTGGGGCTATTCCTATTGGCAAAACGCATAATGACATTTGCCGGGTCTAGTCTCCCGTCGTTTCGGGATTGGACCTCGTTGGCATCATTAAATCCGTACCCAATGCCAGTTTTGTAGCGTCCTCAAACTTATGGAAGTGAACTTGGTATCTCGAAGTGGTACCTTGGAATGTTATCGAAATAGAACGTGGCCACTGCGTCTGCGTCCACAGTAAGTGATAGTGATCCGTGCCATCTTCGTAAGGTAATCGACAAGAAGCATAATCATGGAGTTGTACTCCAGTACTGACAATGGTTCATAAAACCCATTGTAATCTGACTCCAAGGTGTCGTAGCGACTGAAAGAGAATGAATGACAGCGAATTGCTTCGTCAGTGATGCTTTCTTCGTCTGACATGAAGGAGAAGAGCGTATAGACATCCTGGTGTGCTTTCTCCTATCATGCGCGTTGCAGATTCATCAAATTTCGCCTCTCTTCCTCATCCCTTCAAAAACAAGGACCATATGTTATATACAGAAGCCCTTTCTTATCCTTCTCATAGATTTCCAGACCGTATCAAAGCCCTTCTGACGCCGGATCGTTGGAATATTCAGCTTGAAGAAGATTGGTTTCATGGAAACGAACTTGTTATCGTCGATAACTCCGCAATCGATTGTAGAGTGTCCGTTGACGGTCCATGCTGGATCTAAAGGAGGATTTACGGACCAAGAATTGTTGGAACAACTAGAGAACTAGATGCCTAAGGGGCTGAGCTTGTTAGAATCTGAGGCCGCTGTAGTCTTGGAGCAGAACTTTCCCTCGTCGCAATTGATTCTTGAATACGATCCGCAAGCAAAGGACGCACTTCTCGTAACAATTATCTTGGTAATCATTGACTGGTGGCAATTGTATTTTCTTCCCTTCGACATGGCTGAAATTGATGTCAAACTTGGACAAGCAATTTCCGATGAGAGAGATTATTGTGGCCCACAGCATTGGTTTGGAGTACGGAATGACTTGAAGGCAAACTTATGCCTTGGCCTGTACCGTTTCCGATATCATTAGCTTCGCTTCTATTAGTCTTTGAAGTCTGAAGAGTGGACTGGAAATTCGGACAGGGAGCGAATGTACCCACCGATATTTTGATTGCGCGGTCGGTCCTCGTCACTCAAACGGCCAGTTGTCCAAACAAATAAACAATAGAAAGAAAAAGGATTCAGAGATGCGACTACAATGTGCATTCATGCTGAGCTAGTTAGTGTTATTGTGTGGGTTGTGTTATTGTGTGAGAGGTAGTTTTATGTGTGATGTGTTGGCGTCAGCAGTGGGTTGGGATTGGCGGAGATTAACCGCGGATCTCCGATTGAGTGGAATTCGGCCAACGGTGGACATTACCGTCACTCCTCGAGAAGACAGGGTTAGGGTTGTCCAACATGCAGCACCTTCCGCTCCCTCACGAATGGCAAACCACAGATGCGTTGGATGCCCTCATTGTTTCCTAGTCAACGTCTTCACAGCAATCCACTCCCAACAGCTATTCCTCCAACGGTGGATGTCACCGTCACTCCTCGAAGACATTGTCCAACCTTCACTTCCCTCCGTTTCCTCACGTACAGTAACCACAAATGAGTTGAATGGCGGGATTCTTCTTTGCCAAAGCGACATCTCCACGGACAACAACAATTCACTCCTCACACAACTATTTCGCCAGCGGCGGACGTCGCCGTCGCTCATCCAGAAGACACTTTTTGAGACTCCGTTCCACTCCGTTTCTTCAAGTACAGTATTGCAAATGAGTATAGGCATGGCTGTGCTTTGCAAAGCGACATCTCAAACACACAATTCTCTCTTTACAACTCTTCTTATAAAGAAGGTGTTTCTCAAAAGGAGCTGTCGATTTTGAGACTCCGTTCCGCTCCGTTTCTTCAAGTACGGTATTGCAAATGAGTATAGTAGGCGTGGTTGTGCTCTGCGGAGTGACATCTCAGACATACAGAGAAGATGTTCCTCCAAAAGACATAGGTGGGCAAATGTAAGTCCCGTCGAAGGTTCTGTAGTACCAGCAGGGCTTCGCGGCTGCCGCCGGCGGCAGTGGGAAGAGATGTAAATTTGCCAAGAGGAATCGGTAGCTCATTTGTGGCTACCGTGGTCCGTGCGCGAGGAAACGGAGCGAAACGGAGGTTCACAAAGTTGACAGTACGGTACACCAAATTCCTTCATCCATTGAAGTTCTCGTTCACACCCAAAAATGAAGAAACGCAACTTCACAGAACTTAAAGAAGGAGCTCATTACTTGGCCAGTGCCCTCTTTCTCGACGCCCTTTCTTGTCATACCCTGACTCATTGTAGGGACATTCACCGGCGCCCTGTCCAGATTTGGACTCAACATTGCGGTATGCCTTTTCAATATCAAAACCAGCTGACCTACAGACTATCATCAACTCGACATGACAGTTGATAAAGCAATATGCCAGGTTCGCCTCCCCTTTTCTCATTTGCTCACCTACCTTAACCATCGAAAGACACACCAAACGTACAACACGAACATAAACGTACGCAACGATGCATATGTATACGAGCCACAAACACAAACGTCTAAGGGCGTGCTAGGAAAATACCACCGTTAGCGTATGGACGAGAGAAATCGGAGGTGGTCAGACGTATTTGATACTGTAACATTAAATCAAGTATATCAAGGGGAGGAATCAAGTTTTGTCAAGTCCTGTCTATATAGGTCTTCAACCTTGAACGTTGAACGTTGAAACCCAGAATCCTATACCATAGGAACTAGCCCAGCTTCTTACACAAGGAAGGACTCGGAAGTAATGCATTTTCCCCAGACCCATCGTAAGTGCAAGTAAATATCTTCCTCTCGATTCTGGGCTTCGTCGTCAAACTTTCGGGCGTCCCAGAGTTTGAGGACAGCCTTCAATTTTCGATCCCGTAGAGCGATCGCAATCCACTTAGGTTGTTTTCGGGCATCCAGGGCTCGCCCGCGGCACCGGAAGCGTCTGTATTGAACGTCGTGCTAGCGACAGCACTCAGCTTGGTTGTATCATCCGACAACCCTCCTTGTCCGTCTCCAACTTGTCCACGAAGAGCCTGTCCCTGAATTCGGTGCTGTACAAGCGTACTACGGAGGAGACACCCGACGGAGGTAGAGTGACTTCGCCATGAACACCGCCGATGGGAGCCTCAACTAATTTTTCTGTCAGTTGAAAATCGATCAATCGCAGCGCCATGGGAGACCCATGGAGGAGCTTCAAAGTCGCCAATAACTCGCGCAGTATAAACTGCGGCGCAAAAAGCGGCCGTGAATTGGCCTCCTATCATATGTCCTCATGCCTGTTATAACATAACCTCGTAGCACCCATCGCAATATGTCAAGCCTATAATTTCGTATCACCCATCGCAAATTCTGCTGCTCAAATAGTACGTCTGATTGACAGCACTGGCGCTCTGAGAGTAAGTAGCATCCCTGGCAAGCTGGAACGCCCCGATCTCATGTTAAGTTGGATGTCCACACGCCGATCGCGGATTGAACAGGTAGAATCCATTGTATTTTGATGCCATGACGTATCACTCGTCAGATTGGCAGCACCCGTCATGCAGCGTCCTTTCAAGTTAGAGTTACCGCATCCTGTAAAGCAGCCGTTAGGCAGCCACCCATCGTGTGTAAAGTAATTAGGACCCATGTTAGGTACCATCTGTTTAGCTGACTTGCCCCGTATCACCCGTTGAAGCACGTCCTGATTAGACGATCACCTTGCAACACCTGTCAGAGGTTCTGCGGAGGTTCTGGGGCTCAAATAGAGCATGCGAGTTGAGGAATAACGCCCCATCATATATGTCGTCATGCTGTGACCTCGTAAGCACCCGCATGTTCTGGAGCACGAGTGAGATCCTGAGCCTCATCGGTCGAATCACCTAGATTAGCATCCTGTAAAGCAGGTAGCACTCGTGGAACAGCCAGTACCGGTTGTAGTAGAGAGGATCCATGTTTAGATGTAAGATCTCACTTTCATTGTATGCCCGTGAGCTGCTAGTGGTAAGTCGATGACATTGTAGCACTCGCACAGTCTCGCAGCATGTTGTATCACCCGTCGCAGATTCTGCTGCTTAAATAGTGCCCGTCTGATTGGCATCATTGGCACTGTAGATTAAACTGTGACCAGTGACCACATAACACCTGTCACAGGTTCTTCCTCAGACCTGTCACGAGAGGCATGGCTCTGGATCCCTCAAGCCGATACAGAGCCTGACAAAGGTTCAGGCTAACTCAAGGCTATGAATATGGTGCTGTGCACCCCTATATGCTGTGATTCGGTAAAAGCGCCCTGCCGTTCATCGAAGATTTCTTGCGCGGCCAGCGCGGCCAGCGCGGCCGCACCATGGCTTGACTTTTGCGCCACCGCTGCCAGCGCGGTGTAAACCGGTGCGATGACAATGTCGTCACGCACGTCGCACCAAAGCCCGGGCGACAGCGCATGATTGCGCGATGGTGTGGTTGAGTTCAATTTTCGGCGATCATGATGTGTCGCATCGCAGCACTCCTTTGGACTGTTGCTCCCAGAACGGACTTTAAGAGAACTTGCCGCGCAGGTGCCTCGATGAGTGGCCAAATTGCTGACGCATGCGCAGTGTGCCGCGCTCAACCAAAAGCGCGAGCGGTGGGTCTTCCCCGCGCCATCATGCCTTGAGGGCGTATCGTGCACGATTTCGCCCACCCACGTAAAGCGATCGCGCAAGTGTTTGAGCACATACAGCTGATGCAAGGTCGAGCGGGGGGCGGTACCCACCCACCGAGCCATAACGGTGCAGGTAATAGCGCCGGGCGGAGGCTTGCAGGCGGTCATCGCGGCTCACAGACCAGCGCAAGCGCTCACGCGGCGCCACGGTAGGCCATGGCTGCTCCGGGGCGCTTTTCTCCTTGCTTCCATTAAAAACCCGCGAGGAAAGCATGGCAGCGAGACAGTTTATCGGCGCGGTTGTGCCCGCATGCGGCATCGGGCTGGGCTTGACTTGGCCCACCGGCCGCCGGTGCCGCCCGCGAGTGAGGCTCCCACCGGCCAGCAACTGTGCGGGGCCTCCGCAGGCAAGCCCCGTGCCCCACCCAGTCCACCGCCGCGTGCAAGGCGCGCCGGCCGTTTCCTTACCAAACAACAAGTCGGCGTATGTGGCATCCCAAAAGGAGCGGCCCAGCCGCTGGCCTGGATGGTCCGGCCACTCGGGCTGCGCGTGAAAGCTTGCCAGTCGGCATGTTCATACACGTCTATGTGCTTCCGGTAGTCCATGCCAGCACGCTTGAGCGTGTGGTCGGAGATTTCGAAGCCCGATGAACATCTGGAAATTGGATGGGAGAATGGCCTACCTATGGATTCCAATGTGGACAAGACTGTTGCTAAAGATACTGAACGTCAGAATGCCGTTGACATAGTCCGTCCTGATCAGGTACATTCTTCCTGCTTGTCATCCTTTCCTGTTCAATATGGATGTGAGTGCCATGTATGTAATTAACGGACGACGATGTTTCGAAATATGAGAATCCAACTTCCACAATGGTTGGAATAATCCCTAACAATATTTCCGAATCAACCTATTCTGTTTCGTTCTCAATCCACATTCTTTGGGCCAAGTCGTCGAAAACATCTTCTATATTAGTTTCAATATTCAAGATGCTCGTGCAAGGCTGGAGATAGATGGTGGCATGCCGATAGTCTCTGCCGTTGAAGATGCTCTTACCGACCCGGAATCCAAGATGGAAAACAGACCGTGCATTATCGATATCACCATGTCGCTGTGGGAGGTATTCCATTCTTTCAATTGGACTTTGTATTGACGTACGTGCTGGGAATTAAAATCGAAGTTTCATATCACCAAATCTATGATTGCACATAGACGAGAAGAATGGGAGGTTACAAATTGGTATTGACCGTTCCAAAATACATCATTAGACCTAGGTATGAGATCGCATTACAGAATCCAGCACTATCAAAGTTCATTACCTTTCCGTTTCACCAAAGTCTTCCACTTGCTTTTGCACCTTGCAGTTTTCTATCTCCCAATCGTCCGACTCCTGTGCATTTTGAAGCATTTGAACATTAACCTGGACCATTAACCTCAACAGATGCGCTGTCAAGGGCACGATGGTACCACCTCGGAAAGCTTTATCTGTATCATTTTCTCTTGATAAATTACGGGAAAGAAAGTAGATATGAACGCCAGCACATATCGAATAGCGTTCGTAAGAAACAGCCAGAACCCTCAAGAAATGTATTATAGAACGTCATCGCTGTTTAGATTATCGCCAGCGCTGGCAAGAAACCTGAAGAAATGGAGCATAGTCAGCGTTTACGTAGCTCCGAGCAGAGCATGACAAACTGCGATATGGATCAGCTCCCCCTAACTGACGGCTAGGCTGTTGCAACGAGATGTGTGTGAACTAGTGAACTTGTTGTCGATGTGGCTACAGACTTGATTGAATTTGGAGAACGACGTCAAACAGACGCCGGTTTTGTCGGCGACGGGCATATATCTGATGGAGCTGGCAAAAGTCATCAACACCAACAGGGAATCATTGACAACAACCACGGAACGTCAGTCAGATTCTGGGGAACTCATCGGCGCTGTCCGCAAACGTACATCATACAAGCTGGAAAGGAATCGTCAGATACCAAGTTCCAAACGGCGGCTCTGGAATGTGACGTTCCTGGATTGCTTGCCGTCGGCGTTCCAGAGTTCATATGTACCTCTCCATTGTGATTTCTCAGCTGTGCTGCCGTTTAGTTCGTATCTGATGATTCTTTATCAGGGCTGACACAGGGCTGACGTTCCAGACACCATCTGGTGTTTTGCTGACGATAGGTTGCCCCCCGGTATTTCCGTGCAAACGCTGACCAGAGCTGCAGTGCTTGGACAATGCTGCTCACCGCGGGATAATGTGGTTAGCGCGGATGTTAAAGTTCGTTTGAAAGTGATACGTGCAATTCTCTGGCAACCCCTGAGGTTTCCAGGTAATTATCTGTACTGGATGTATTTAGATCAGCGCTGGCTCAAAACATCAGCGTTGAGCCCAATAACACACGACGAACGCCAGCATACCAGCGTTGAGTCGAATTCGCTCGGCGCCGAGTCTAATTATGGATTAGCATTCAAAGTTGCCGCTGGGTGGACACAGCTTAGTCTGAACAGCGCCGACTCTCCGCTATCATCAGCCAGTTGACCTATGTACGTTGATACATACCCACGTAGTACCAACTTGAATAGGTATATCCATCGGTCAAAAGACGAACCTGCGTAACAAACGTCGTACTTTACGGATCAAGATTACGGAGGTGGCGGGAAACAATAACTACAGGAACTGACGATAAAGTTGTATGCCGTTACTAGTTCAGAGTAACTACAAGGAATATCAGTCGGAGAGGAGAACTGGTATCTTACCGTGGTTGGAAGGAGCTGGCTGCTGTAGTTCTCTTCTATGAAAGCCCTACTGTGATCTAATTCTGGTGCGGGTTTGTCCATCTGACGCTGCCCACAAATCCATTTGACACCAAGACAGATTTGACGACCGCACAAGTCTTCAAATTCCTGTGCGACGTTTGTTAACTCCATTTTTCAGGAGGCCAGTATCTGCTTCACTAAATGGGAGAATAGTGACTTCAAGTTTTCTCTCGTCAAGGATGGCTTTCAACCTGACTTCATCAGCTCCCTACGCCGATCCTGCATACTGCAACCACCGTCAACCTAAGCGCAATGCTCTATTGGATTACCCTCGCAGTAGTTAAGAAACTATCACCTTCGACAAAGGCCAAAACGGTAGTGCATATGCTGGAGCAGAATGGTCAAGAGTTTGACTCGTGAAGCCTGTTTAGTAAGAAGGAGAGCAATGCCATAAGAGGTTCCATCCCCAGAAACAAAGGAAAAACGAGTGAAACGAGTGGAGCATAACGAGACGGCGCACGCGCGAAGTATGGAAGCATCGACACCAGGGCCTAGCTGAAAGGTTCCAAATTAAACTCTCTCGGCGAAATCATGCTTGAGCTCGGCATCACAGTAAATATTTGAGGAAACAAAATGGATGAAGGGAACTATGAAGCACGTCATCAAAAGAGAAACCTAGAATGAGCCATTTGTTGGTCAGCAAGCTGGATGTATATACCTTTGCCGAAGCAAAGGATTCGTGAATCATAGAGCTTGTCTTGACACCACGACGAGAGACGCAAGCTATAACGCAAGAATTTTGGATTACCATAGCGTTAAAGCCATAGATTGGTCTGCTTTTAGGTCTCAAAAAGCCGCCTACCACAGTGTCTTTCAAACGGACAACGGCAGGACTTGCATTACCGAGGCTTTTGAAACAGGCGGCAGATGGGGCCTTCGGCATCGAACGATCGCCGAAGGTAAGATGCCCGAGGTTGCCGTTGATAAGACGTTGCAGGTCTTCAGATATATGGCCGGTAATTTCACAATCCTCTCACCCATGAAGATCGACAGCAATACTTGTTGGCACAAGCGCTTTGCCCATGCTGGCAGACAGGATATCCACTGCACTTAATCCGAGTCGCAAGATCGCCAAGCCAGCATTCTGTAAACCTTACATCCTCGGCAAGATGGAGGACATCTTCCGTTGAAGATAAGTCGAAACGTTCCTCTACATCGTGTCTATATCGATCGTTGTGGGAAGATCTCTCCATTATCAGCAGAGAAATGTCTATATGGTCTCACCATTCACGATGGAGCAACAGGATATGGCAAGTCTAAGGCTAACGATCGCGGAGCCAGATGCCTATTTATTGGTCATATCGATCGGCTCGAGGATGAACACGCTGTTCAATTTGGAGACATCTCTCGTTTTCAAGTCCCACTCCGCTGAGTTCGAAGAAGATCAGTTCCCACTATTGCACGAATTCAAGCTACCGGCAGACCCGAGCCATCTCCGTGTAGAATTTCTCGACCATGAGATTGATCATGATCTCGAATCTGACGACGATACCTGACTACCTCCCGCTACTCCTTCAATCACAAGTATTGACGACGGCGGATTCACCACGATTCGTGTTCGCTCTCGATCCCATCGGGGAATTTACGATCTCACTATCCACATGACTATCCAGAAAAATTCGGTCAAATAGTCCGAATAGACCGGATCCCCAAAACGGCTCCTATTCTGAGTATCTCGGGTCCCATTCCTGTCTATTCACCGTCTATCTCACTTCTGGTCTTGGCATATTTGAAAATAAGCAAATGAGACTCAGAGGCAAACAAACTTCAAATATTAGTACTCAGTTATATGGATGTGAACAATTTAAAACAAAGGTAGTTAGCACAGCAAGAACTCGACAAAGGAACAAGTAGAACACGAATGTACTTCATGACTCTATGACTGACTCCACAACTGACTCTATTATAACTACGATTAGCTAACGACTTTGTGAGACTTACTTGTGATGATGATTGAATCGCTTTGGAGGCGAATTCTAGTACATGTACTACTGTGTACCGTGCTAGCGTTTGAAAATCCTTAGAAGCGACCTTCAAAAGTTGTTCAACCTCACTATTGAAAATGGCTTCCTGAGATCAAAGGCTTGTCGAAGTCTCTTATGATTGTGAGGGCCCATGTAAAGAAGACTCAGAAGCCTTCGTTGTTAGAACTTTGGTGTAAAATGAGTACATGCTTGAGGACGAGTCTGAAAGGCCCCAAGCATGGTGACGGTGACGGAAGTATGTGTAGGTTGAGGAGTTGGCTAAATATAATGTGCAATGTTTAAACTTATCCTTTCACAACTCATTTGCAGCCACTGACATCAAGACAACTTGGTCACCTCAAAGAAGAAAACCACTGTGATAGGGGTGAAATAATAGACTCAAATAGTCAGCGGATAGTGCGGCAAATCCAGCATCTATCTGGGGGATTTGGGGGATTCAAATAGACGGCGGATAGTCTGAATAGACCAAATGGTCCCAAATTCTAACCGGATAGAACGGATAGGCTAATCATTGTTTCCGTGATGCTTCAGCACGTCCCACTACTATTGCATCTCAAACTACGGCGACGTTTCCCAGCAACACTACACACAATCTACCAACCCTTTCTCAATCCTGTCAGACCAATGCCAAACGCAAGTGGCGAGAGAAGACCAATGGAAGAAGAGACCCGATCGAACTCAGGGAAACCGTCTTAAGATACTAGGGTCGAAAGGAAGAATTTCGAACGGACAGTTGCACATGTACTTTAAGCAAATCATCACTGCCAAGTCGTTTATCGAGTCTAGGCTTCAATCTCGCCCAATCTGATTCCTTTCTTCGGTGGAGGGATCTCGTCTCTTACCCCTGTATATTAGCCACGAAACTGAAGAGAATATACCGGTTTTACAAATTCGACTACCTATTTCCGACTTGTCTTTGTCCATTGGCTTCATGTACCAGTAATATGCTCGACCGGAGGTGAAGTCCCCGCCTGCAGACAACGGGTAAGAGCATGCCCGCAGCCCGCTTCCTACGAACGCAAAAGTCACAACTCTACCCAGGTCCCATGCTCCAAAAACACGGTCTGCGTCGACTCAATCCACAGTGAGCACAATAACTACGAGTCAGAGACGTCACTCGCTGTAATAGCCTAACCGCTGTCCGATTTCGACGAGTTGTTCAAAGCAAGATGTCCGAAGGCTTACAATCTCATCTTCAGCAGACTGCTCGGCTTCCATGACGATGTCACCGAATAGTTCTGTGTTTGTCCTCTTCCACCACCCTTCCCCCTGGTTTTCGAAAGGCTCGCTCAAACGGCATTATTCTCGCTGTCATTGTAGACGACATCCTCATTCTTACTCCCGCAAATGAACTCCGCCAACGTACGCACGGGGATCTAGTCAAACACTCCAAGATGGTCAATCGCGGCTCTCGCGGCTCTCCCAGCTCTTCGACGGTGCGTCCGAGCGCATTCCTCTTTATCCTCCATTCAAACTCCACCAAAGGACGGATGTTCAAACAACTCCTTACTCTACAACTTCATCACAGGCGGTTCACTCAGCCTTTCAGCCATCTTCTCTCGTCCGGATATCTCATTTGCGATCTCACGACTCTCCCAATTCAACACGGCATTTCATCTTCTACGCAGCAAGGAAGCTCACGACTTCTCAATTCACTGCCGTAGAGAGAATCCCAATATCCTGTTAGATACACTGACGCTGACTTTACAAATCGAGAAGAGGATAACTTGTCAATTTCGGGGGATGGAATTATCATGTGGTCGAGTAGAATACAGATACCGTCGCCATCTCAACAACGGACGCGGAATACATTGTCTTCAAGTTATCTGAGGCATCGCGGGAAACCGTTGCCAGCTCTCAGTTTCTCAGCGACTCGGAGTTACAAATCACCTCCTCACTGCATCTTCTCACCGTTACCATCAACGAGCACTACACAAAATGGGGTTTTCTGCAATATGACGCCGTCAAGCGTTAGGTTTTTTAGCAGGTATATCGCTCCCTCGAGCAGTCCTGTGAACCAGTCCCACTGGGGCGCCTTAACGGCTTTTTCCTTATCCGCTTCGCCATCAAGACTTGCAATTTTTCTCCCAACATGATCAAACAACCTCCAAACTTGTCTAAACCGACAGAAAGTCATCTGAACCGACCTAAATCTGTCGAAATCGACTTACATCGTGCAGCTTGGGCACACTCAGCTCATATGGACAGATTCCAAGTCATCCGGACAGATCCCGAGTCATCCGGACATATTCCGACTACCACTACGCCATCTTCATCCTTTTCAGTCTTCTTTCATCTCGTAGATCATAATCATACTCGTCATATTCTCGTATTGTGTCTCGTTCGTCCACGTCTACTTTAACAGGTTATGAGCCTTGTTTCGTCCTTCCACGGCGCATCTACATCTTACTTTCGTCTTTTAAAAGTTACGACGAGTAACATGATCTACTCCTCCGCGAAAGACATCTCCTGCCAAGACATCATCCTCATCGGCGAAACCATCCCAATGTCAAGTTGCCATACATCGGTGCGCATAGTTCCTAGCCTCTACACATGCCAATTAATCTACATCTTGTCAATCGACCCGTGCGCTCGCGCGCACTCCTTTCGTGTGAATTGAGAATAACTTCCTGCCATTTTAGACTGTAAACCCATAGCACCCGTCGTAGTATGTCTCTATTAGACTGTGACCTCATAACACCCGTCGCTCGTTTTGCGCCTTAAATAGCACCCGTCAGATAGCACCCGTGAAATAGCAGCACCTGTAGACTCGTGTTAAGTAAACGGTAAGGCTAGAATCTCATCTCCCATTCAAGCTGGTTAGACTATGACCCTATAGCACCCATCGCTGGTTCTGCTGCTCAAATAGCACTTGTCAGATCGCACCCGTGAAACAGTCTGTTAGGCAGCTAGCACCCGTATGTTAGCACACAGTACATCACACTCGTATTAAGCGGTAAGGCCGGGATCTCGCCTTTCATTCAAGTAGGCTGTTTACCACTCTGGACCCGTAACACAGGCTGTCGTGTGTCTAGCACTCGTGAATCATGTAGAGTAAAGCAGGTAGCACCGTGTTTTGAAGCTGTAAGGCAGAGATCACCTCTGAGTCCCATTGTCTGTTCTCATGCAGCCACTTGTTGCAGGTTCTACGCTGAGATAGAGTGAGTTAAGGGCCAGAGGTAGATGACGGTGATCCCTGCCGGGGAAGTTGGAAGTTGGAACCCGCTCGGAAATCTCGCCACAATACTGGCGACGGAGATATGCCTTGAAGCCAATGGCTCATGAGTCTTCAGGTGAGGAAGACGTGAAACTCATGTGACTTTGGAACAAGTTTCTTTGGTATATTTAATATGTAGTACCCGTTAAACCCTCTCAAATGACTGCAACTTACTTACACTCTCCAAAGCATCAGGGTGCTCGGCTCCCAACGCCTTCCTTTGCATCTCTAGAGCCTCTCTCATCAACCTAATTGCATCTTCCAAGTTCCCTCTCCCCAAGCCTGTGATAGGAAAATGCAATTTCCATATCTTCGCTCGATTCGAAGCAACCGAGTCCATCACTGAACTCTTCTCCAACGTTGTCGGCTCTATTGCCGTCGATATTTTTCCTTTTGGTTTCTATCACCAACACTTCGTTAAGGCCATCAATTACGCCTGTGCCTGCAAGTTCTGGCACATCGTCGCCAACGGATCAATATCTCCTTTCTTTCTCCTCTTGTTCGGCTCTAATTGCGTCGGAGGAACCATCATACGTCAATTCGCTTGTATCCTTGCGATACGTATGCATTCTCCAAGTCCTGTACATCTACAACATGCATACGACTTCAAAGAAGTCGGCGCTATCTCATCAATTTCGGCGCATCCTCATCATATCTGCACGTTGTCAAGTTCTCAACTCGTGCAGTTCTCCTTGGCACGTCATATTGCCTTTCGCGTGGCATGCCATCTCATGCATTCTGGGCATTGTTCTCTCCCTCATGCTTTTCTTTTCCGATTCCTCATTCTCTGGAATTCGCCAGGCACTTCACGCTTGGTGCGACACAATTGGCATTCTTTGCGACTCCGAATCGGCATTCCTTAATCGCCTTTCTATTCTCGAAGCCTCGAGTATTACCTCGTCTCTCGTGTCGTTTTCTCAAATGTTTTCTCAATCTCTCTCCGACTTATCAACGCTTCTATCAGCGGATGGTCAGTCGTTATGATCTCTCGAATCGTCGTCTTCTTCCTCATCGGATCCTTTTCCTGGGTGTCCCCCCGATATCCACGATGATATCCAGGATGGACTCGCATCTGATGATTCAGGTTCTGGATTGTTGGCGGCACTTGCCAACTCCTCCGGCGACGACTCGTCTTTCTATTCTTTCTATTCTTAGTCAGATCCATCTCCAGGGGATCTCGTCTATATTTATGGAGTCGCATCTGACTCTGATTTGGCTCCGACCTCATCTCTTCCGACTGCGGTAATTTCGATACTGCATCGGACCCTCCCGCTACGTCTCTTATGTCTTTTATTTCTTCTTCTCCAAATGCAACTCGCTCTCAATACCTCTATGGGATTACGATTCCGATAATCCCGAGGGCGACCAGACTCTATCGTCAAATTCTCGATTCTGTCATCTGGACCCGTTGCAGTATTTCTCTTTCCATCCCCCGGTTTCTGCACTCCTCAACTGTGCATGTCAACGTGGCCAAACACTCACAGCACTGCATAAAAGGGACTGTGGATCTCTATTTCCAATTCTACGGGTACGGTTATTCCTTCTACGGTAATCGTTCACCCGTGTCCCATCACTCGTCAAAGAAGCAATCGTCTGTTGTCGCCTTTAAGTTATCGACAACGGAAGTGGATACTGCCACGACGGATGCAGCTAAAGTTGTTTTCAACCTTCTGCAATCTCTGTCAGGATATGCGTATCTCCGGCGGTAGGACATTTATATCTCATCTCCACCTTCTCCCAGCATTTCTCTTATTCACTCCACTTTCAATCCTGCAATCGAAATCTCGTCTTCCGCGCAATGACAAAGCTTACGACATGGGACGCTGTGTCAAAGGGCGACGTAATTGTCGATTTCATTCAAGGAAGCAAAGATTCCGTAGATTTGCTTGTGAAGAGCGGATTGTGTTCAACGTGTTGGGAAGCGCGCCTTGTGCTGCATCTGATTCATATGGTTTGAAACCTATGAACGGTTTGCGTTTGCGGTGTATTTTTTATTCCTATTCTTATCTGTTTCGACTCGAAAGCACTCCCAAAAATTATCCGGAACCCTGTCTTCCATACCAGAACGAAGCGTCTTTATTCGAGATGTTGTTTCTAAGGGCGATATCACTGTGGAATCCATTGACGGAACTGAATCCCGCGGATATTCTTTTGGAGAGGCTGGAAACAGTCACGCATGCTATTGCGCTGCGTTTGGTGACTGGTCCATGCCATATCGGTCTTTTCTGCGGGTGGTTACCGCTTCACTTCTGTATCCAGAAGTTTGTTTACTTTCTCTTGATCCATCTCATTTTTTCTCTTTCATTTAGCCTATCTGTTGAGAGGCGTGTTGGATTCTTTAGGTTATGAGGGTTTTGTGACACAAAACGCCATCAACACAAGTATTCTAGTCATCTTTTCAGTCAACATATAGACAGGACAATGTACTCTTTAAAAACTCATCTTGAGGACGCCAAACTAATCATAAATACCAACACTCGTTCTGTGCCACGAATCGATCCTGAGAACGGAGCCGGCACAAATTTCATGTTCAGCAGCTGCTCCACTGGAAAAAGAAACTGGCGGGGACACCATGTATTCTGGAAGCTTCGAGAGAATGAACTTTTTGATGCCGTCCTCGTGGATTAGAAAGTAATAGCTAACCAGGTACTGACAGTCACTGAGGAGGGGGGCTCACCGGACGGCTCTGACGACGGCTGCACACTGTCGGATTCCTGGATAGCTGGCTATAATAGTCTCGTGGTATTTTCACTTGCACAATGTTCCAGGCAGAGACTTTTCATGGTCTCGTTCCAACAAGAAACATGCTCTTGGCAATGAACACGAAAGTCCTCTGTCTGCTCACCGCGCTCTAGATCCCTATGAGAGAACAGTTCAGCGAAGAGTGATACGTCCAACCCGGCTTCGATTCTAGCACCTCAAACACAATATCATTGGCTGCGTCCAGAAATCCCCCTGCGAAAAGCTCGACATTCCCTGGATGCATGTCCAGTAGCTTCCCTATCGCCAGGCCGTCAAGTGGTCGAGCCTCAGACACCCTGACCCGGCTATCGTTGCGACGAGTTATTAAGCGCTGCCGAATAATTCCCGTGCTATTTCGAAAGCGTTGCGCCCGGTCCAGAAGATATATCTCCTCGACGCGTCTAATTTGTGACGGTATTTGCGAGCCGATGCCGTTCAACTGGGCGATGAACTCTGCTACACACTGGTCGTCGCAGAAGTTCCACACAGGCAATGTTGCGGTCCGCGCGCCTGCCCAAACGAGGACACAATCGAGGGCGATCGTAATATTTATGTGAGGATACATGTCTTCCGATTCAATGTTTTGAAGAGCGAATTGGAGTCTCCCCCGTTATCACGTACGTACTCGAATGGAATGGAAAGGAGCGATAATAAGAACGAGGGATGTCGTCGACTGTCATGATCAGCGGAACGAAAGGAGCTGTGAAGGTGAGAAATGCAAATATAGACGATTGTTACCCATTTTGTGCAACAAGGAGCCGCGGTCGAGGCGACAGTGGGTGAAAAAAAGAACGTGCCGAAGAAATGCCCAAGTTGGTTTGCAAAGGAAGGGGCTGTCGACGGAAAAGTGTGACCGCTCTGTTTGCTCAAACCAATTAGAGGGCTTAATTCCTGAGGGTAGGGGCTTTACTTTTCTGACCAGCGCCATAAATGTTGGTCAGATCAAGACACGCCAGGAAACTTCAGCGCTGCGCCTACCATCAACCGCACGAATTCAGGGAATAACGGATGCTGAAAGGACAGACACGATTCAAAACTTAGGCAGTATTATTACCCTATTCTATACACAGAATGTACTTATACGATGCCGACTTGATACAGGAACGATTCACCTACTATGTATATATGGTGACCTTTACTAACTCTGGGGTGAGAGACCTAACGTGTCGCCTCCTCTTAGTTTTGCGCAACCAAGTGCCAGGCGGAATAACTGAGGTACGCAGGCGCTCAGGGGAAGACGCAGAAGACGAGAGAGGATATGGATGAAGTTACTGAAGAACCTCAATCTCGGCCATCTCCCACTCGGCCATCTCCCACTCCGGCAGCTCGGGATTCTATTTCTGCTCTCCAATGGCCAGCACCAACCTCTCCGAACCTTTCGTAAGCAGCACGAGTTCATTCGGCTTTTTGCAAACCATCAATTTGCAGCATCCAAATCCTTCCGCGGCTCCCGCGTAACGTTCTTCTCCCTGGTATCAGTACTAATCTTCCTTCCCTTGAAGGCGTACCGACTGGAGATTCGAAGATACCGCCCACTCAAAATCTCCTAACACCAGGGAAGGATCTTACTCCTCACCCAAATCCCACTCCCCATCCAAATCCCACGGATCTGCCAAAACCCGATCAAGACCCCAGTCCGGGACCAGTTCAACCAAACTCTCCTCCAGATACGGTCCCAGTTGGCACTCCGGAGGCCATTGGTCACCCACCAGGCCAAACAGAAAAAGGAAAATCCTCGCATGGGCCGCCCAATTCAGATGCGGAACTAGAGCAAGAAGATGAGATGGAAGATGAAGAAGAGGGAGAAGAGGAAGAAGAGGAGCGTCAAGAAACGTTTCCGCTTTTCCACGCTATTCTGGGGACTTACTGCTTGAGAATCAGACTTTCCAGCGTCATGAAGCTAAACAGTGCGACTTCCCGACTTCTTTCCTGCAGCTCCAAAAGCTGAAGATCGCAAGCTTCGGGTTTCTCAAATGTATGCAATTCCGTGTATGGAGCAACAAGCAAAGGGGGACTTTCGCGCCGGTATTGTGGCTGATGAAGTCGGCTGGGGTAAGATACTTACGCACATCTAAACCTTCTCAATGCATTGTGGAATACCGCCAATGTCTTTCTACATTTGTTTGGATTGTGGACCATGACTAACAGCCGTCGGATGATGTCTGGAAAAAGTCAGCAGACTGGAAGGAGGGGCATTACATTGTGTTCGGATTCAGGACCCGGATAGTTTCCGAGGACAGCTCCATTGACACCTAGTTTAATTGAGAGACTTGTGGAGTTATTGTCAAGAAGCCAATGAAGAAGTCCATTGACGGAAGGAATTTCGCCAGTCTGGACCAAATTTCGAATTGACTTAATAGCGAAATCGATGGGAGGTTGATACTCTGCAATAACCGAATCACGACCGCTGACATTTGGTTTACGCCACTTACTGCGTGGCAATGGAGAGGATTGAACGTCGATTTGGCTTGGTGGTATTGACCCCATGGCTTCGGAAACAACCTTTTTGGTTCGACGAATCTGTTTCAAACGTGCTTGACAGTTGACTCCATTTGACCCATACATGCAGCAACCAGGGTTCGTATCATACCTTTTCCGCTGAAAGCTGTGAAAGACAAAGCTGTACGTCCATCTGACGATTTCGTTTCAATATCCGCTCCTTTCTGTAACAGCAGATGCACCCCCTGAGGGAAACCAGTCAGGGCTAGTAGTAGAAGAATTAACTCGGACCCGACAACCCCGTTTCCATTGTTTCGAATGCTCAATCTAGTCTTTCTTTTTAGGATATTGGCGGGTGAGTAACCGTGAGTTTCTCTTTTACCCCCTGGTTGATGGATTGGATGGCTCGATCGGTCATGGCAATTTGTTTCACCCCAGCCGAGATACTGGTTCGACGCAATTCCGTGAGGCTGAATGAGAGGAGATTCTGAGAGAATCAGTGAACGGAATTTTGACTCGGGCGAATCCGAATATTCAAATATTCGACGACGAATCTGCTGATTTTTCTCAAATATTTGGCCCAATATTTGGATTCGTCGAATCCGAATCGTGCCTCCGGGGGCTCGAATATTTGTTTTTCCGTTCACTGGAAAGAATAGAAACGATCTACCATCAGAACTGAAGTAATTCAATGAACCTTGTCTGTTGTGTCTGCCCCTTGCTTCGGGGTGACGTTCGGGGCATTCCAGATTTCGGTCAGCGTGGTTAGTGAAGTTGTCTGCCATTTTGGGGGGTTTGTTTTTGATGGGCATGCGTAGAGAAGGTAGAGAAGTGTAGAGCAAACGTTTGCTGCAATTGAATACCGAAATAGTGCGATAGAAAGATTGGAAGCAAAGGATGGCGAAGTTGGATTGATTTGATGAAGATGAAAAGAGGAGATCGGGCTATAGTAAGACTCCAATTCCGCTCCGTTAACGTCAGATAACCATGCATTTATTAGTGCCGACAGCTGACCAAGTTATCGATGGCCAATCAGAAGCCGCATTTCTGCCTCAATAAACCTAACCCTTCCGACAGCAAAACGTGCGACCTGGGGGTCCAAGGACAATTACCCGCTACCAGCCAAGTACAGTGGTCCCATTCGGCCCATTAGAGTGCTTACAAGATAATATCCATCAAAGGTAAGTTGTCCATGGTGATCTCCTGACTTGTAGGAAAAGCAGTCCGCCGGTTGGCTACAAACTCGCCGGCATATTTTACCTCGAATTCGGGCCCTCCCCTAACTTCTTTCACCTTCAACTTCTGGTGGATACCCCGTTCTCTGGCTGGAATCCTCCAGTTTGTCCAACTGAATCGTCTGTCGTCACCTGCCGACTAGTAGAGTCAACTAAATAGTGACTCGTAACCCGTTCAATTCGACAAAGTCCCCCGGCATTTTACTCCTCCTTCCATTTCTCTCTCTTTCGACGTCGCCTTTCCGTCCAGTTAACGATCATTCACTCAGGAGGGCTTTACATATCCTTCTCTTCGAACATGTCTCCTCTCGACCCTTCCAGCAGAAGTCTGCTTGACAATGTCTTCGGGTGATGGCATCGCCACTCAACGCACTCACATCAATACCCTGCCACCTGAAACGTTTGATGAAATCATGGGCCATGTCTAGGAAGAGTGTATGAAGTGGGATTGCTGGATGATAATATTTTACAAAACGATGCAGTATTCCTCTGTGTGCAGACGCTGGAGGAATTATTGGACAGTCGAATATATGGAAATCGGCAATGTCGCATTTGTTGAAATAGATGTGTGTGAGCGAATGAATTGTCTTTTTGATGTGGCTACAGACTTGGCTTTATATACTTGCGGCACACAGCGCTGACGTCATTCTTAACAGCGTTGTGCAGTGACGATCCTTATGCTCAGTATTTCTTTGTATTGTCTTGTTTCTGATCTCTAGTGGACTGAACAAGTGCCACAGGTGTTTAACACTGCGCAAGCCACTGTTTCCCCGGATACAGTTCACCGAATCCAGCCGCACTCTGGATTTCCCTTTCGTCGGACATTTGAAGCAAGTGGCAATAACGATTCGTGGAGAACGTGACTTTTGTTCTCAAGTGGATGCCCTTCGTCAATCGATTCATATGTTCCCCAACCTTCAACATCTGACAATTGGAACTTCTGGATATCCGGAGTTGTGCCATTGGGCCCGGGTGACACAATGAGTGCTGACACTTTCACCTACCAGCTATTGGACTCAATTAGCCAGCTATCATTGAAAACATTCGTCCTGAATGTCTGGTCCCTTGCAGCATTTCAGCTTTCGGAAAGGTACCATGGTCGAGTGCCCCCGTCACGCGGACCTTGTCCTTGCTCGAGTAAGCTGGGGCAAGTATTTCTCAATCTTGTTGCAGACACCGCTTGCCACAAAACTCACTGGATTGGGGTTTTATCTAGACCGGTATACTCATCCATCGGATTTCAGTCAGCTTAGGAGATCGTCTAAGCGGCCGGGGACGGCTTCCGTAACAGTCCTACTGGCAGGTGGAGGGTACTTGTGAAAGAGCTCGAGTCTGCTTTTCGGTGAGCTCAAATTCCTGATTCACTTGACTTTGACGGGTTTCTGGACGGAACATTACCTGGATTCATTGGGACATTTGAGGTTGAAATGGGGACCGGAAGACGCTTACAGTGGTGATTGCTTCGTAGGCTTTCATGAGGCATGGTGGGCATTCTTTCGCTTGAAGTGGCTCCTCGCCCTCAAACTCGATCTTCTGTCAGTTCCTCAGCCGTTCCATTCACTATCCCGATCAAGAGGGCGAAAAGCCTGAGGCTATAGCGTTTGAGAGGCTGAATCATGTCATTCTCAACTTTCTGGTCCCGGCACAGAGCCGCGCCCGACATTACATTCACCTGTTGTTTAAATGTCCGTACATTCAACGATTGGAAGTCAGGGGGCCGTTCGCCTCAGCATTTCTTCGCGCTAGTCAAATTTCCACCGAACCTCATGTATCTATCAGTGGAGGTGCCAGACGGTGGCGTCGACGAAGATACTGAATTCCGCGGCCCCAACAGACTTCACCTGAGAATCCCGTTTGGGAACGTCGTGGTGCCGCTTAGCAGCCGACCCCACCGCCAAATCAGGATGTTCAGGGCCTATCACATCACCGACGTGCTCACAGACCCCCGCATTATCGTCAATTCATATTTGGAACACCCCCTCTCCAGTATCAGGAGCATGTCGACTACATGCCCTCGCTTTATGTGTCAGCCACCACGTGCACTCCTTGAGCCTAATGCGAAACGTATCGAATAGCCTTATGGTCCCAGATGCTATCAGAATGGATTGGCCCTTCTTGCGATCACCATATATAACCACGGTGGACATGGCAAAGGTTAGGATAGCAGTGAGGGAGAATAGCAGTGCGGAGGGACCAGCCTATATCACTGCCCTTAAAAGCAAACATATCGAACACGGCATCAACACCTCAGTATTTGACGACTCACATCTCAAGCGAATGCTTCAAGAAGCCCTTCGTCTATGCGATCCAAAACGATCAGAGAGAGAGGAGAAATCGCCCGTCCTATCCTACTCAAAATGGTACATACTCTCAGTCCTAACCGACACGACGAACCGTCACGACGCCAATCTTATCGCAGACTTCACTGTCGCATTCCTCATGCCCTCCGAATTCATCTGGTCCTCATGAAGCTACAACTCTCACAGGACACACCTTTCCCGTGGTTCTGTCACCTCCACAACCGACGGTGTACTCCTCCACCTGCCTAGATCCAAAGGCCAAGGCCAAACAATCCCACTTGCACCAGTTCCTGACGAGTGCTGCCGCATTAAAGCACTCAGAAATTTATTCATCAAGTTTCCTCCGCCAAACGAACGACCACTCTTTATTAACACCCTTACGGCAGCACGCTATCCTACTCTCCGGATCCAACCCTTCGTCCTTCTCTGGGTCATTCCATCTGCAGATAGACCGCCAATCCCGCTCTCGATGCCGGCACACCCACACCTCAAATCAACGAACTTGGCTGCTAGAAATTGGACGCAGCCAACGAATACTTTAGGGTCGGTGGTCCCTTAATGGTACGTGGCCCTTAATGGTACGTTGATGCGGCGATCACCACCCAAATTTGGGAGTTCCAGAACTTTGCCACCATGCAAAGAGCCCAATAATTGTCAGAAATTTCCAGGGCTCGAGTATTGACTCAACCAAAGGTATATCTAACTGTCACTCAACTGCCAGAAAGGCCAGAGCATCGTTGGTTGAGTTATTGGCACTTTTTATTCAATTTTTGGCGCAAATTCCGGCCATGCCGATCCTTTTGAGGTAAGGATTTCAGAGCCAATTTCAACAAATATGCATGACTATTTCACCAACATAGTGGAAACAGAGAATCCGCAGGTCAGGGCAGCCAGAACTGATTGTTCTTTATGCAATACCTCGAGAAAGTTATTTTTCCATTAGAAATGCACTCCCTAGCGGGTATTGTATGTAGTCGAGGTGGAAATTTAAGCTGTGGTCACATATAAAAAGTACCATTAAGAGCCACGTACCATTAAGGGACCACCGACCCTACCTCTTCACAGCAAACTGCGAACTCTACCTGGCCCCCTTTGCACAGTAATCCATCCTCTAGGTCAGTGGAACGGCTCTACACCCCGGGATCTACTGCACCGATACTGGAGCTTCCAGTCAGGCCCCCATCCGACCTTGACTACGGTCAAGCCACTATGGTCAAGCCCGATCTCGATAGAATCGACTTAAGTAAAGGTTCAGCCTCTCGGGGAAAACTTCGGTAGGTTGTGTTGTGCATAGCACGATTCTGCACGGCTACCCTGGGTCCTGGGTCTCGGAGACTGTAGATATGTTATTTCCCTATATCATGCTATCTCGTGTTAGATCTTCCACCAGGTATAATAAATGCGAGTTGCAATAAGAACCTTACTACCTTCAGTTTCGCCTTCTCCTTCAATCTACTGGGCGGGAGCTACAGGCGCCTGCGCCGCGGCGATAATATAGACGAGACCATTACAGGTTGGACATGTGATACTCGTCGTGGTCTTCATCACATTGTCCATGTTGATCCATTGCTCCTCAGGGCATGGAAATTGTTCCCCGCATCTCTGGCTGCCTGGCATAGCTTGACTTCTTTGAACGTATGTTTCGGGTCGGCTCTGCAGTTCTTCGTCTTGCGTTCGTTGAAGTAGCACATGCCTGAGTTAGCTTTTGATGAACTAAGACCAACCTTGTAATATAAGAAAATGGATACAATCTGGTGGGGATCAAATAATTGTGGACGTTCGATGCGGGAATGTCGTTTCCACCGGTTGTAGGTAGAGTCAGGGAACAGTGAGGGCTTGCGGCGTCTGATGATTGCACGACTGAGGCCAGTAGATTAGAACGAATCTAGACATAGACCCATTCGCAAGAGTGGCGGGCAGCTGTATTATAATCCCCACCAGGCAATGTGGCCCTCTTTCTCATTATAGCCATCTATAGGTGCGACAGATTCTGTGACTGGTCGGGTTCAGTACTGGTCACGTTCGTTCTCAAAGTGACAGCCAACACTCTTTTCACCTTGAGAGCTCACTGCAACTATGACCACAACTTCCCCTCCTTTCGAATGGAGTCTCACTGACATGATCCCGGATCTAAAAGAATTCGATCCCCCTCATCAGGCAACGCTGTCGAAATACCACTTCAACGGAGAACTGTACGTCATTAAGTTCTACGATTCTGAGCCACCAACACAACGTGAAATTCGATTTCTCGAAGCAGCTGCCAATATCAGCGTGGAGGTTAAGGGCTATGTTCGAAACCAAAAACGCGCCGTCATCGGGTTCGCCATGCCTTTTCTAGACAAGATCGAGCCGTCGAGGTTGACACTAGATGAGAAAGTCGGGATTTTTCGACAAATTCGTGAGCTCATCCCTCGTCTGCACGATCGTCATAAGATCATCCACGGTGATATCACGCTATCGAACATGCTCCTGGACCGCGGTGTCGTCAAACTCTGCGACTATGGTTGTGCTGCTTGGATGTCGGAAACCAAGTACCCCACGGCTTTTTCGATGCGATGGTGCTCTCCATATCGCTTGGGGTCTAACCCGGACATCAACCCGCGCAGGCTGATTCCCGAGGAGGATATATATGCATCGGCAATTACAGTGTGGGAATTGTTTGTGGCCGAGAATCCGTATGGCCCGTATGTCTCTCAGGACGATGAGTTTCAGTTGTGGGATAAGATTGTGGAGGGACTGACTGTTGATGTCGATAGGATCGAGCAGGAGGATGCACGACGGTATGTTGAAGAGTGTTTGAGGATCAAAGAATGTGATAATACTGATAGATGAGCAAATCAGTACCGAGTGAAATCGAGTGGTGCCTACTCTATATTATACCTGTTAGAGCACCCCGTACTTTTTTGTACCATGTAATGATTCATCATTGCGCCTGATTGCATTATTGTAGAAGACAAGAATTAGTGGAGAGGGGAAAGGTTGAGGTTAGCACAAATCCAGATCGAAATTTTCAAGCTGAGTTCAATGAATTGCCTTTTATTTCGATTGCGTGGAAGCTGAACTGGAAGTTTGTGGATTCCCATATGATCTGATCGGAAAGGGTCGAATGTGAGTTCACCGCTGATCCTCCGGAAAATTGATGAGGGGTACGCTGGAAGACAGATAGTTTCAGTTGAAACTCAATTCTTTTGTAGATCACGGTTTCCTCCACACCACGATTTGATGTAACGTCACGATTTGACAGCGCATCACAATTTTGATGTACATAGCTTGACGTCGCATCACGGTTCGATGTCCTACCCACTGTTATCCGCCAAAAGACGGTGTCTTTATCCGCTTCAGAGGGAGGCCGCCATGCTGTGGTCGCAAATCACGAAAAAATAAGGTTGATGTAATTGCCGCTGCGCCCCCACGGAAATGAAGTCCCGAGGGTGGGGGGGGGGACTTCCCACCCGAAACTCTACGGACTTCGCGGGAAGCTCTTATCGGGATCTCCTTGGAACATCACTAAGTCTCTGCCACACGAAGGTTTGAACCCTTCAATGTGCCGAAAGTACGATACTGTTTACTCGTGCGGACATTATAAAACACGATACGCAGTCTGTGCAAATGGCAATGCAGATAAAGAGACCACGTGTGGTAAACTTAGTCTTGATAGCGCAACGTCTACCAAGAACAAGTGCAAGTGGAGCGGGTGTGACAAGAAAGCAGAACTGAAGTGGCCAGGCCCGCAGGGTAAGCCTGCCGACGTAAGTCCCTCCAATCGGTTGTCCCGGACTTAATTAATCCGTCAGGTGTATGAGAAGGCTTGAACTGGGAAGAACATTGAGGTACAAATTCTGTACGTGAGGTTGTCGATAGGTTGTGGATTAGATTTAGTTTCTTTGGAATTGGAAAGCCTGTTATTGGAAGAGAAGTAAATATTGAATCCTTACATGTAAACCAAGTCCTGTGATGCATTCTTTTGAACTAAATACTGTCTGCACACTGTCGTCGATGACCTTCCTCTATGTAAATGATTTCGGTAATTACTTCAGAGATGCAAGGCCTGTCGCTGGATGACTTAGCCACACACTTCCGTACCAATTCAGCGTATCCCTGAGGACACTCCGACTCCGAGACGATGGGTGGACTGCGGAATTGCGGTGTTCCCCCATCAGACAGTTCCCAGAATATAACACCTAAGGAATAGATGTCAAAAGAGGGTAAAAGCGGCTCACTATCCGCATCCGATGGCCAGAAATAGCCATGCGTCATCCCTCCACTGGCAACATCGAGAAGCTTAGCGTTATCTCCTGCATCTATAACTACATTATGACATTTAAGATCGCCATGAACCAGATCGACAGAATGTATATCGTGAACTCCAAGGGCAATCTGTTTCGCCCACTTCAGCTTCATGTGCCACGGCAAGTTCTTGGAACCTTTAACATCCAGTAGCGCTCTGAGATCTCCTTTCTCGGAGAATCCGGTTAACATGCCGCAAACCACGTCATGTCCATTCGGGTCATAAGGATTTGCCATCGACGCGAAAGCCGTTAATCGTGTGACGTGAGGAGAATTGCTTAGCTTCATTAATGCGGAAGCCTCGTTAAGGAATAATTCTAGATCGTCGAGTTCTTGAATGATTTTGAGGGCGTGAAGTGCGCTCTCATATGAAACGAGATCGATTGCGGTCGTGAGAGTCCGAATTACCTCGTATTGGTGGTCATTAATGATGTTGCACCCGGGATACATTTTGCGAAATTCGCTGACAAGGGGATAACTGATAGTCTCCTCCTCATCCTTGTAAATGGCTAACCTCGGAACACCCTCCCCTGTTTGAATGTCAACAGCGGTTACTCCATCAGAGTACCACCCATCGAAATCCCTGAAACCTAGGCTGTAGAGCTCCTGGTTCCATACTTTTTCCAACTCGCTGCCACTCCCCAATTTGATGATCCTATTCTCTACCGGATTTATATTCCACTCATTCCAAACTAGTTTTCTAGTGAAACGTCGTCGTTCCGAATTGGTGTGCCAGATGCACAGTTGCTTGACAGTCTGGAGTTTCTCTCCATTAGGGTTCCGATTGGAAGACCAGCAAGTTCGAACAACCTCAATGGTCATTGAAGGCTGCCAATTTCCAATTGTAATCTCTTCTCCGGCCCGGATTTGTCGAGTTGTAATGATGCCGAATTTTGGTGTAGATTCATCATCGGCGCGGGTCGAATCGAAAATAACGGCAACGCATCCGTTCGGCTCATTTGCGGATTTGAGGTATCGCGAATCATGCTTGCTTTTCCTTGCATCCAGGTAGAGGCGGAGGCAACCAAATTGAAAGAAAAATACAAATTGACTTGGCTTTGCCGACATGAAGTACCTGTTTCGACGGTCGGCTTTGTACGTGGCTTGCAACCCGATCTCTCCGAAAAGCTCCGAGACGACGACGTTGGGATCAATGACGACGTCAGCGACGATGCCCTCGTGCGATACGGTTACGCACGTTGTATGGATCTCCGGGTCGCATACCGTAACTGCAGTAGAAGAAAGGTCCGACATGCCGCTCGGTGGGACAAGATTCATCGTTTGATTGTTCTCCCTAATTATCAGCAGGACATTTCAATGTGGATACCAATTGAATGGACAACCTGATCCGTCTCTTCGCTCCAACTCTGCGCAATCATAGCCGCTTATATGCTTCATGTAGTGATGAAATCGGGTTGCGAGCGATTTTGCCTACCCGCGGCGATTTGATTGAAAATGAAAACGTGTTATAACCGCCGGACTCCCGTTGGTCCTCGCAGGCCCGCCGCCGATCACAAGTGATCAGACTCCCACCAAAAGTATTTCCCCAAATTGCTGATCACCAAATTCCACTCTTACTGGATTTCTACATTGAATATCTCCACTACCAATGTAGACAACAATAAGCTATTGCAGATCTATATACTAAGTAGCTTTTACTTGAAAATTGTGTAATTTTTATCATAAAACAAGTAAGATAAGATACTATAGTATTGCAATATATTGTCGTTTTAGTAACCCTGTATGATTTACCTAACCCTGTCCTATATGCGCCGGTGGATTACTGAGTAATCCGCACCTTATAAAATTATAAGCTGTGAAATTATTGTTAGGTCGTAATCAAAATTACGTAGTAATCCAATATGGCGATCCCGGACTAATCCGTACACACAATAAACACGAAAACACGTGCACACACATATTAAATACTGCACTCACATATTTGACCAG
>Ga0335073_10001370_pt1 | contig 32423 bp, 20 predicted proteins | sample Lox_Sample_22_FD_207093 | JGI IMG/M metagenome (GOLD analysis project Ga0335073, IMG submission 207093) | Soil microbial communities from Loxahatchee National Wildlife Refuge, Florida, United States - Lox_Sample_2.2 | ecosystem: Environmental > Terrestrial > Soil > Wetlands | place: USA... | reverse complement strand
CAGCGTCAAAGTTGTGGTCAATGCGTCCGGCGAGCGCGTAAGCCACCACCAGTGGCGGGGACATCAGGTAATTGGCGCGGACCTCAGAATTGATACGGCCCTCAAAGTTGCGGTTTCCACTGAGCACAGAGACGGCAACCAGACCGTGATCCTCGATAGACTTGGAGACGTCGGCTGGCAGCGGGCCGGAGTTACCGATGCAGGTCGTGCATCCATAACCCACAACGTTAAAGCGCAACTTGTCGAGGTACGAAAGCAATCCTGCCTTCTCGTAGTAATCCGTCACTACCCGCGACCCCGGAGCCAGTGAAGTCTTTACCCAGGGGGGCACGCACAACCCCTTCTCCACCGCTTTCTTAGCCAGGATTCCCGCAGCGACCATCACCGAAGGATTCGAGGTGTTGGTACAGCTGGTGATGGCAGCAATCACGATTGAGCCATTGTCGAGGTACTTGTCCACATCGACGCCGAACCTGTCCTTGATGGAAGTAGTAGGACCAGATTCCTGGACGCCCTGTGCGGCATCGAGGGTTTCGGCAGTATGACCGCCTTCTCCCTCCCAGCGCACCACTTGGCGGGCTCCATTCTTGTTCCCAGTAGGACCAAGCAGACTGGGCAACTGTTTCGCAAAGCTAGATCCAGCGTCCTTCAATAGCACACGGTCCTGCGGGCGCTTTGGCCCGGCGACACTAGGTTCCACTTTGGCGAGATCGAGTGCGATCGTCTGCGAGTACTTAGCCTCGTGAGCATCGGCGGTGTGGAAAAGACCCTGTTCCTTGTAATAGGTCTCGACCAACGCAATCTGTTCTGCGCTGCGGCCGGTGAGCTTAAGGTAACGAAGGGTCTCTGCGTCGACCGGGAAGATGCCGCACGTGGCGCCGTATTCCGGCGCCATGTTGGCGATGGTGGCGCGATCGGCCAGCGAAAGCTCGCTGATGCCCGCCCCGTAGAATTCGACGAACTTGCCAACCACCCCCAGCTTGCGCAGCATCTCCGTTACGGTGAGCACGAGATCGGTCGCTGTGGCGCCTTCGCGCAGCTTGCCGGTGAGCTTGAATCCGACCACCTGGGGAACAAGCATTGATACCGGTTGGCCAAGCATTGCCGCCTCGGCCTCAATGCCGCCCACGCCCCAGCCCAGTACACCCAGCCCGTTAATCATCGTGGTGTGCGAGTCAGTGCCCACCAACGTGTCCGGATAGGCCATCGCCTTGCCATCCGCTTCCAGAGTGAAGACTACGCGGGCAAGATATTCGAGGTTGACCTGATGGCAGATGCCCATCCCCGGCGGAACCGCAGAGAAGTTGCGGAAGGCCGACTGTCCCCACTTGAGGAAGGCGTACCGTTCGCGGTTGCGCTGGAACTCAAGCATGGCGTTCAGCGAGTAAGAGTTCGCGGTGCCATACTCATCGACCTGAACAGAGTGATCGATGACCAGCTCTGCGGGCTGCAGCGGGTTGATCTTCTCAGGATCGCCGCCCAGTACTTTCATGGCGTCGCGCATGGCGGCGAGGTCCACAATCGCTGGGACGCCAGTGAAGTCCTGCATCAGCACGCGGGCGGGCATGTAGGCGATCTCGCGGGAGGGCTCGGCCTTAGGATCCCACTTGGCGAGGAATTCGATATCCTCCGCACTGACTGACTTGCTGTCTTCGTGGCGGAGGAGGTTTTCAAGCAGGATGCGCAGGCTGTAGGGCAGACGTTGAAGGGTGACGCCCTTCTTCTCGAGAGCGTCGAGGCGGAATATCTCGTAAGTGCGGTTGCCGGATTTCAACTGCGACCGGCTGCCGAAGCTGTCAACTGATTGGCTCATAGCCATCCTTCCTTTTTCGTGGAGGCCCGGCTTAAGGGCGTGCGATCACGACCGGACTGGTGACGTAACAATGCGGACAGCGCTGGCGCTGCCGTGAAAACCGTCCGGAAAAAGATTAACTAGAAGGAGAGGCTTCGTCCACGGTCGGGACGACCACGTCTGAAGCGCTTGAGGACTGGAGAGAGGAGCATCACTCGATCTTCCTGCGAATATTCTAACTCCAAAATTTCGAGATGCTGCTGTGTTTACCACCCGCTCCCGCCCCGCTGGTAGGCTGAAATTGGGAGACTTCTTGCGCGAGACTGTACTGATTCACTTCTCCGGGCACGACCACCCCGGGCAGACGACGGTGCTCACCGGCATCCTCGCCGACTACGACGCCTGCGTGCTAGATATCGGGCAGGCGGTGGTGCACGAGACGCTGGCTCTCGGGCTGCTCATCGAGGTGCCAGAGGGACGGGACTTTGCCCCGCTGAAGGCGGCTCTCATCGAGAGGTCCGAAGCGGTCGGGCTGCATGTGAGGTTCACTCCCATCTCCGAGCAGGCGCTCGATCACTGGATCAGCAGCCAGGGCAAGGATCGCTTCATCATCACCGCACTGGGACGGGCGATCAGCGCCAGGCAGTTATCGCGGGTGAGCGCGATCATCGCTGGGCACCGGCTCAATATCGACCGGATCGAGCGGCTCTCCGGGCGGCTCTCGCTGGCCATTCACACCGACAGCTCGAACGCCTGCGTCGAGCTGGAGGTGAGCGGGCAGGTCGCGTCCGAAGACGGAATGCGAGCAGATTTCCTCGCAGCCGCGCAAGAGCTGGGGATCGACCTCGCTTTTCAGCGGGAGAGCATCTACCGGCGCAACCGGCGTCTCTTTGCTTTCGATATGGACTCGACGCTGATTCAGGGTGAGGTGATCGACGAGCTGGCCAAGATGGCGGGCGTCGGCGACCGGGTAGCCGGCATCACGGAGTCGGCGATGCGGGGCGAGATCGAGTTCCAGGAGAGCTTTCGCCGCCGGGTTGCTCTACTCCAGGGATTGCCCGAAGCACGGGTTCTGGAGCTGATCGGTCGCATCCCGCTGGCGGAGGGCGCTGAGCGGCTTATCGGGACGCTGAAAGTGCTGGGCTACAAGACGGCTATCCTTTCCGGGGGCTTCACCTTCTTTGCGCGGCATCTGCAGGCACGCTTCGGTATCGACTACGTTTACGCCAACGAGCTTGAGACCGAGGCCGGCGCGGTTACCGGCCGGGTCAGCGGCCGGATCATCGACGGACCGGGCAAGGCCGAGCTGCTGCGCCAGATCGCGGCGCAGGAACGGATATCACTGGAGCAGGTGGTCGCTGTCGGCGACGGAGCCAACGACCTGCCCATGCTCAACCTCGCCGGGATGGGTATCGCCTTCCGGGCGAAACCGCTGGTGCGGCAGAGTGCGGACCACTCGCTGACCCATCTGGGCCTGGATGGCCTGCTCTACCTCATCGGAGTCCGAGACCGGGATCTGGTGGGGATGGAGCATTCAGGAGCCGTTGCCACGGTCTGACCCCCTCCCCCCGGTTTTGCCTGTGGTTTGTAACTCATTGTTTTCAAAATGTTTATCCCGCTATGTTTTGTAATTCACAGAAAATAAGGAGTTTGCGAGCATCCCCCATGGAATCTATGAGATAGCGGATCTCATAGAAAATAATGGAGATAACTTGTAAGCGTTTGATTCCAGGGAAATTACGTCCTAATGTTCTGCGGGGAGATTTCAAATTGTTCCAAAATAGAATCGGCCTGACTGCGGCGGCAGTCAGGCCCATTTCCTTCTATTTCTATTTTAGCTGGTTCAGCGAAATTGTCGGCCAAATGCGTACCAGCTGGTGGCATTTGCTTTGCCGTAGATTCAGTTGTTTTGCTGCAGTAGCGATCAATCCAACAAATTCTTAAGCAAATCCAAAGCAAGGCTAAAGGACTTTGGCGGCGCGACTCGAGTAGGGTGGCTGGTGCGAGTCAAGCCAAACCAGGAGGGCCGAAGTGCCTGAAGTCTTTACGATTTACAACTGCGGTACGTCGCATAACCGCCAGAATCTGGATGAGACGGTGGCCGATACGGCACGCCGGACAGCAGGAGCGGAGAATCGCGACTGGGTAATCAACGATGGGCCGGGTAGCTTTTCTCACAGCGTGTCGAAGACGGCCTCATCGGCCGAACGCGGACTGGCAGCGCAGGCGAAGACACCAGGGACGTGGGATCCCGTCAGCGGGCTGAAGCAGAGCTCCTGGTTCGCTGCGTTGCGCGGGGTGGTCGATGGCTATGGCTGGGAGCAGAACGTCGCGCACACGATGGCAGTGCTGAACGCGACGATCGAACTTCCGCGCACCATCAACATGGTGGGCTGGAGCCGGGGAGCGATCACCTGTTTCATGATGGCGCATGCGCTGAACGAGAATCCCCGCACCAAGGGGATTGAGGTGAATATCTTTGCGCTCGATCCCGTTCCGGGGCCGGGGAACTTTCATGATCCGAACAAGGTGACGCTGCCAGCGAATGTGAAATATTACGCGGCCGTTGTGCAGGAGGACGAGCGACGCAGGATTTTCAAGCCCACGCTGATCGATGCTCACGATGCTCCGGGGATCAAGACCAGGTTCTTCTATATGCCCGGAGGCCATTCCACGGGCGTGTTCCGGATGAAGAATGAAGTGGGGCTGATTGCGGTCTTCCTCGTGCACCGGTTTCTCGGGAAGCACGGCACGCGCCTCAATAATCCGATTCAGCTGTCGACGCGCGATCTGTGTGAGCTGTATGCCAAAGTGCGCATCGACATGGCGCAATACCAAAGCGCCGGCGGAGGGATTCTGGCGATGCTGGGAAGAGAGCGGCGGACGGTCGGGAATAGATTCCAGGACACGGGCTATTTCATCAACAATCATCATGCGAGCCAGTTTCGGAAGACTTTCCCCCAGATATGGACAGCGCTGGATCAAGGAGTTGGCGATGCGGTACGGGCGACGTTTGAGAGCTCTCTGAAGCGCCTGCAGACCTGCGCGCCAACCACTTTCATTTCCCTGCAGAAGACCGGAGTGATCTGAGGAGCGGATTAGAATTTTACCGTCAATGCAGCGTTGGTTTACGGAGAGAATCGATATGGCCGGTGCGACGAATCAGCAGGTGCTGCACCATCGAGGCAATGTCCTGGTCCGGCGGCAGAAACTGGAGCCGGGAGAGACTTCTCCCTGGCATCGCGATCCCTTTCATCGCGTGACGGTGGTGCTGAGCGGCGATCTTCTCAAGATAGAGTTCCGCGATGGCGGAGAAGCGCTGACGTGGAACGTCACTGCCGGAGAAGTGGATTGGTCGGAGCCCAGCGATCGCGTTCACCGCGCGGTGAATGTCGGGGAAGAAATCTTTGAAGAAATTGTCACGTTTCTTCTGGATCGTCCCGATGCGATACCGCAACCGGAAGAAGAATAGTCACGGATAGGATGCGGGCGAGCTGTTGTCATTGTATGAAAGGTGTCCGAATCTCTTCCTTGTTAGGTTGCTTTGCGTTGTCTTCGTTGGCTGGACGCTGCAGGGAGATCCGGCCGCCCGATGACTCTCACTGATCCGGTTTAGCCATCACCGCGGTCTCAGCCTGCCCGAGTGTGACGCCAGTTCATAGAAAACAAAGTATTTGCGGATATTGATCGACTCTTAAACAAGTCTCTTCCGAGGTTTGGAGATACGCTGGAAATACCTTTTCAGGATTGATGAGACTACGGGTTGGCCCATCGTGTCTTCGCAGCCTTTTTTGCTATCGCCTTGCGCTTTGCAGGCGAGAGTTTAGCCGCTCTCGCCTTTCCACCCTTCGCTCCGCCGAGTTTCCCCAGTGCGACGGCGGCAGGATTCTTACCAGCGTTCGGGTCTTCGAGCGGCGACCCGTCCATGTGTTCGCCGATGGCCTGTTCGACTACGCGTCGAGCGACAGTAGCGAAGTCGCGGTCTTTGCTTGAGCGCCTAGGCATGCTACGATTATGCCACAATGGCAAAGCTACAGAGACAATATAAGGCTGGAACCGAATATACCGTTGAAGGCCCTTCAAAGAAGAAGCGGCGTCTTCTATTCGTCGGCAAGTTCAAACTTAATCGCAAAGAGATTCTGATGTTTCACGCCGTTCGCAAGGCAAAGAAACAACGAGATTCAAACTGACCCACTACCCAAATGTCTCTTGTCTTGCAGGGCTTTCGGTTGCCCGATGACTCTTACTGATCCGGTTTGGCCATCACTGCGGACTCCGCCTGTTCGAGCGTGACGTCGCCCGGCTCGCGGGTGAAGGATGTCTTCTCGTCGTCCTCCTGCTCGGAAATGCTCTTGAAAATCAGTGCATGTCCCTGGATGTGGACGTGGGTCTCGGTGATCTGCCACACGCCGGGGCCGGTCTCACGGCGTTCCACGCTGAACGAGCCGCCCTTTTCCAGCTTTCCCAGCAATCCCCAACCGAAGTTCACATCGTGGATCATCGTGCCCTTCAGCTCCTGAATGCGATGGTGACTGTTCTCGACGATCATGTCTCCTTCCATCGCGCTGAAGACGCGAGCTTCCCGCGAGGGAGGGTGGAAGTTCGGGTCGGGCGTGAAATGGAGTGTGGTTGTTTTTTCGTTGGAGCCGGTCTCGGTCCATATAAAGGCGACAGGCAGCAGCTTGAGAAGGGCTTCCGCCTGCTCATCGTCATGCTGGCCCGAGCGATGTTGTTTTGCCTGCGCGGCCGGATCGTGAATGAATTTGTCGATACGGGCGCGCTGCTCCTCCTCCGAAGTCTGGCGGCCGTTTCTACTCAGCACCCGGTTCAGGTCGCCGTGTCCGGTCTCGGCGACCCACTGGACAACCGTGTCCGACGGCTTGCGGTCGACTTCGTGAAATATCCAGCGCGAGTGATCGTCACGATCTGCAGCGAGCTCGTCGGTAACGGCCTGCTGGACGAACTGCTTTGTGTCCTGGCTGGTCTTCGCATCCTGCGCTCGAACCACACAACCGGCGGCGAGCAGCAGCAATCCGATTAGCTTCAGGGCGTTCATGGTCGTCGTTCGATTCCTGACATGTGTGATGCGCTGCAGAGGAGCGGAGAAGAGCCGTCATTTCGGGCTGAAGAGGAGCGGATGGTCTACATGCCGGTGTTGCATTGCGCAAGTACGGCCTCCGGGTGCCGGCTGGAAGCAAGAGGCAAGGAGATGGTGGAGATGCTGGTTGCGGGCTCGCGGCCGGTCAAGTGGAGGCAGAGACCACGCTACTCGGTGCGCAGCACCTGCATGGGGTGTACGGACGCGGCACGTCGCGCCGGCAGGTAGCACGCGAAAAGAGCCGCGACGAGCAGGACCAGTCCGACGATGGCGAAGGCGGAGAAGTCCATGGCGCTTACTCCGTAAAGCATGCTGCGCATGGCGCGGCCGATGAAGTAAGAGCTGATGAGGCCGAGGGTCAGACCAATGCCGGCGAGGATGATTCCTTCGCGCACGATCATTCCGACGACGCGGGTGCGGTCGGCTCCGAGGGCCATGCGCAGGGCGATTTCATGCGAGCGCTGGGTGACGGAGAAGGCCATGACGCCGTAGATACCGACTCCGGCGAGCAGCAGCGCGACCACGGCGAAGCTGGCGAAGAGCACGACGCTGAAGCGGTCTTCGGCGAGCACGTCGGTGCGGACCTGATCCATGGTGCGGGGGAGCGCGAGTGCGATTTCGGGATCGACGGAGTGCACGGCGGCGGCGATGGCCCGGGTCATGGTGGCGGGGTCCTCGGCGGTGCGAACGCCGATGCCGGCGCTCGGCCAGGGGATTTGCCAGAAGGGGATCTGGATCTCAGGATAGTCTTCGCGCAGGCCGCGGCTGCGCACATTGTGATAAACGCCGACGATCTGCCAGTCTATGGGCGGCCCGAGGCGGGTGACACCGGGGATCAATTCTTCAACTGATACGCGCTGCTGGAGAGGATTCTTGTCCTTGAAGTATTTGTTGACGAAGCTTTCATTGACGATCGCCACTTTCATGCTGGATGCGTTGTCCTGATCGGTGAATTTGCGTCCGCGTACGAGACGGATGCCGAAGGTCTGAAAATAGTCGGGCGTGACCATGCCAAAGCCGGCGAGGGGACGTTGCGAGGGGTCGGCGTAAGTGGGTCCGCCGGGGATGGTGAATGGCATTCCGAAGCCGGTGCCTTCGAGTGGCAAGCCGGTCTGGGCGGAGACGTGGGAGACTCCGGGGACGGAGGCAATGCGGTCAAGGAGCTGACGGTAGTAGGTGGTGATGAGCGCCGGGTCTTTGGGGCGCGAGTCGGGGACATTGAGGAAGAAGGTCAGGACGTGGTCGGACTGGACGCCGAGGTCGACGTGCAGGAGGTTCCAGAAGCTGTGAATGGCGAGCCCGGCTCCGGCGAGTAGCGCCAAAGCGAGGGCGAATTCACCGATGACCAGCACGCGGCGCAGGCGGTGTCGGGCTGCTCCCATGCCTGAGCGGCCGCCTTCTTTGAGGGCTTCGGCGGGATCGACGCGCGAGGCGTACCAGGCGGGTGCGCAGCCGAAGAGCAATCCAGCGAGTGTGGTCGCGAGGAGAGTGAAGAGCAGGATGGGGATGTTGAGGCTGAAGTCGGCTTCGCTGGGCAGGACATCGGGCGGCACGGCGGCGATGAGTCCGCGCAGCATGGCGTAACCGACGCCGATGCCGAGGGCGCCTCCGGCTACGGCGAGCAGAAGGCTCTCGGTGAGAAGCTGGGCGAAGATGGTGCGCGGAGTGGCGCCGAGCGAGCCGCGGACGGCCATCTCCTTCTGGCGGGTCATGCTCTTGGCGAGCAGTAGATTGGCGACGTTGACGCAGGCGATGAGAAGGACGAAGCCGACGGCTCCGAGGAGAAGCCAGAGGGTGAGGATGCGCTCCTTGGGCAGGAAGTCGTCCTGCAGCGGCTCAACGAAGGAGCCCCAGCCTTTGTTGCTTTTCGGGTAGGCCTGGGCGATGCGCGCGGTGACTCCGTTCATGTCGGCCTGCGCCTGGGCGATGGTGACGCCCGGCTTGAGGCGGCCCATGACGAGGATCCAGTGGAAGTCGTGGTTAAGCTGTTCGGGCTTGAAAGCCAGCGGCGAAACAATGTCGCCCTGTCCGCGATCGTAGACTCCGGCGGGAAGCACGCCGACTACCGTGTAGGGCTGGCCATCGAGACGGACAGGCTGGCCGATGATTTTGGGGTTGGCTCCGAGGTGCTCCCAGAGCTTGTGGGTGAGGATGACGACGTGGTCACGGCCCGGCTGGCCTTCTTCGGGCAGGAAATCGCGTCCCATGAAGAAGGGGATGCCCAGCATGCGGTAGAAGCCGGGAGTGGTGCGGCGGCCGTCGATGTTCTCCGGCTGATCCTTGGTGGCGATGTTGAAGGAGCCGCCGGTCCAGGCATTGAGGTCCTCGAATGATTTGCTCTGCTGCTTCCAGTCTGTGTAGTCCCCCGCGGATACCCCGTTGTGAAAGCCCTGAATCTTCGACCAGACCACGACGAGCTGGTTGGAATGCGGGTAGGGCATAGGGGCGAGCAAGGTGGCGTAATCCACGGTAAAGATGGCGGTGTTGGCGCCGATGCCGAGAGCCAGCGTGAGCAAAACGGTGATGGTGAGGCCAGGATTCTTGCGCAACATGCGCAGGCTGAAGCGGAGATTCTGAAGCAGAGTCTGCATCGCGCCACCTAAGTTGTTGCCGAGACTGGAAGCCATGCGGGCAGAACCGCGCATGCATAACATACGCACGAAATACGAAAAGGTTCGTAAAAAAGTTGAATTTGTCCGGAGGTGAACACTAAATGTGACGAACGGTAACAGACGAATCGGCTTTTGTCATGGGCGGCATCGAGCACGCAGGCATAGTACCCTTGTCTCATCCCATTTCCGGAGACGAGCATGAGCCTGAATCTGAGCCATACATCGAAATCCGCTGCAAGCCAGCCGGTCGTTCAAGAGATCGACGCGCGCGTAGCGCGGCAGCATCTTCTACAACATCCCTTCTACCAGGCGTGGTCGCGAGGCGAACTGTCCGTGGAGGCGCTGCGCGATTATGCGACGCAGTATTACCACCACGTCGCGGCGTTTCCGACTTATCTCTCCGCCGTACATGCGCAGACTGAGGTTACCGAGGTGCGGCTGCAGATTCTATCGAACCTGATCGATGAAGAGGCGGGCACGCCGAATCACCCCGAGCTTTGGCTGCAGTTCGCTGAGAGTCTTGGCCTTGATCGCGTAGAGGTGAAGCACGCAGCGCAGTGGCCGGAGACGAAGAGGCTGATTGAGGATTTCCGGGCATGCTGCGGTAATCGGGGAACTGGCGTGGGGCTGAGTGCGCTGTATGCGTACGAGAGCCAGATTCCGTCGGTGTCGGAAAAGAAGATTGAAGGACTGAAGAAGTATTACGGCTTCTCGAATCCGGACGGCTACGAATACTTCAGCGTTCACATCGAAGCCGATCGCGAGCACGCGGCTGTCGAGGCGGCGCAAATCGCGCAGCTGGTCGACGACACGCAGCGTACAGCTGCGCTGGAGGCGGTTGGAGAAGCACTGGCGGGACTCTACGGGCTGCTCTCAGCGGTGTGTGAGCGGCACGGGATCGAAGCGGCCTGCGTTCACTAGACCTGAAATCGCGGCAAAGAAAAAGCCCGGCTTTTGGCCGGGCTTTTCACGTTTGGGTGGAGGGATCAGAACCGGTGACAGCCCTGGCCATCGGTGACGGTGTTCAGGACATTGTTGGCCGCCTGCAATTCGCGGCTGTAGCAGTGTCCGAGCGAGTCGTGGTAGGTGTAGGTCTGTTTGCTGCTCTGGTTGCTGTTGGGGCCGAGCGCGTAGCCGCCGCCGGGTTGGGCAACGAAGGTTGCCGTGTCTCCGGAGCTGACTTCGTTCTTCACGTTCGACTGGAAGATGGGGAATCCTTCGAGCGAGTCAGTTTCGCTGCGCTGATAGGTTTGATCAGAGGTGCTGACCTGACCGATATTACCGTTGCTCTCAAGGGTTTCAAGGTAGTTGATCGTGATGGGGAAGGAAACCTTGTTATCTTTCGTCGTGAAGAAGAAGCCATCTTGTGTCGTGGTCTTCTGATCCACAGTTGAGGTCTGCACAAGGTTCTGGCCGAAGGTAGTTGCAGTGGAGGTAAGGGTCTGAGCATTGCTGAAATTCACATTGCCGTTGACCTTGGTGTTAACCCGGCCATGAGAGGTGTTCACGTACCCAGCAATTGTGTAGCTCTGTGAGCTTGTGACGGTGACGGGGCCTCCACCGTTGCCGCTGGAGTCAAAGGTCGCATTGTTCACAACGGTGGGATTGGGATCGGTGAGGGTGTTTTCTGTCACCGCTCCGGTTACGTGTTTGCTTCCGTGGTCTTCATAGACCAGCAGCGTGGCCGCAGTGGTGAAGTACTCGAAGGCGTTGTAAACGGTCACGCCGACGATATGCTGCTGGCCGTCGCTCAAGACTCCGGCAAAGGGTGTGAGATCGACCCGATAAGGGACGAAGTTGAGAGTCTGCACGCCGGGGATCGGCCGCCAGAGGCCGGGATCGACGCCGCCGGTGTAGATCCACGGAAAGACCGGAGCGACACCCGCGGGTTTGCCGTCGATGCTGACGTCGACCTGACGAAACCCGGTGTTACCGCAGCCGACCAGGTTCTCAAGCGCGTCGGGCAAGCAGAAGAACCATTGCTCTTCCTGGTTTTGGCTCTGCGCAAAGACATCAATGTATGCGCTCTCGATATTTGTTGGCAGGGTGAAGGTCTCGGTCAGTTCCGGCGTCGAATTGTTGAGCTGAGAACTGCCATTGTTGGGCAAGCCCAGTACCAAATCAGCCGGCCGGGGTGCGGGATTGCCGAAGTCTGCCTGGTAGAACTCCAGCTTGAAGGTTCCAAATATGGTGGATGTGTAGGTGTCGTTGACGAGATTGCCCAGGCTGGCATAACCGGTCTGAGATGTTTTGAACAATGAGGCGTAATCGGTAAGATCGCGTTCGACGTGCCAGGTGTCGGTCTGCGTCTTCAAAGGCTCAGCGGTCGTTCCGAAGTAGATATCCACACCGCCGAAAAAGACCTGTCCCGTCCGGTCAAACTGGCGGCCTGACTGGATGGAGAAGTCACCGGTGAAGATGACCTTCGACCAAGGGCCGGGGCAATCGGCGGGCGGGGTGAAGTTGAAATTCTTGTTATTGAAATCGGCGAAGGCCTGGTTGTTAAGCAGTGTCACTTCGCAGTGCTTTGTGTGAGGACGAGCCACAAGTGGATCAGCGGTCACTTCGAGCGAAGTACCCGTAGTTGTGATCGGTGGATAGAGCGACTGGTTCGATTGAGCGGAGAGTGGAAGAGCGGTGACAACGGCGAGCACGGCCAAAAGCGGAGCTCGAAGACACGAATAGGGGGATAGCATTTGCATCGATGATCCTCACGATTCAATGAACGAACAGGTCTTAGTTACTGCGGGTGGCGCGCAGGGCCGAAATTATTGTTCTTATAGTGAGTTTTGCTACTACTATTCCCGCTTTGAGTACTTGAGCCCGAACCGTACAGCGCTAGGCCGTGAAGGTTTGCCACAACAGGAAGAGATTCAACCCTATTACGATGACGACCGTCAACCAGCCCAGTAAATGGGTGGTTCGCCGGTTGAGGAAGTCGCCCATAACATTGCGGTTCCCGGTCAGCATAAGCAGCGGAATCAACGCGAATGGCAGGGCAAAGCTGAGGACCACCTGGGAGAGGATGAGGATCTTCAGCGGGTCGAGTCCGCTGGCGATGACGATGATCGCGGGAACGAGAGTCAGCAGGCGCCGCAAAAAGATGCTGAAGCGGATGTTGAGGAAGCCTTCGATGATGACCTGCCCGGCCATGGTGCCGACGGTCGATGAGGAAAGTCCGGAACAGAGCAGGGCCAGGGCGAAGACGAATGCGGACGCTTCGCCCAGCAAGGGGCCGAGGGTGCGATGCGCGTCCTCGATGGGGTTGGCCAGCACTCGACCGCCAAGGGCTGCGGCGGCGACGATAATCATCGCGGAGTTGACCAGCCAGGCCGCGTTCATGGCTGCGAAAACGTCGATGGCTTCGAAGCGGAGATGCTTCAGCCGGGTGAGGTAACGGTGGCGCTCGGTCGCTACCTTCTCCTGGCGAAGGCGCGGCTGCACGAGTGCGGAGTGCAGGTAAATGACGTGGGGCATGACGGTCGCGCCCAGCATACCCACGGCGATGTAGACGCTGCTGCCGTCGAGCATGGGGACCAGCGTATGCAGGGCGACCTGCGACCAGCGCGGGCGGATCATCAGCATCTCGATCGCGTAGCAGACGCCGATGACGCAGACGAATCCCATAATGGCGTATTCGAGCTTGCGGAACCCCCAGAGCTCGAGCGCGAGGATGGCGAAGACGCAGATGGCCGACAGCACGGCGGCAACCAGCAGGATCTCGGTCTTGTTCCATCCATAAAGCAAAAAGCGCGGGCCAAAGAGGAGGTAGAAGCCGAGCGCCGCGCCAAGGAACTCCGCCATGTCGGTGGCGAGGGCGGAGATCTCGGCGGCTATCCAGAGAAATATAGTTACGGGCTTCGAGAAATGGGCGCGGCAGTTCTGGGGAAGTGTCTTGCCGGTGGCAATGCCGAGCTTGGCGGCCAGGTACTGGATGAGGATAGCCATGGCATTCGACCACAGAAGCACCCAAAGCAGCTTGTAGCCGAAGCGCGAGCCGCCATCAAAGTTGGTGGCGAAGTTGCCGGGATCGATGTAGGCGATGCTGGCGACGAATGCGGGGCCAAAGTAAGACCACAGTTCGGAGCTGCGCAGGCGGGGAAGCAGCGGTCGGTCGGATTGGGTGGTTGATGTGGCCATGTGCGTCGACTGATTATCGGGCTCCAGTTGATTGTAAACCATGGTTAACTATCTGCTATTAATAATTGTTTACGACCGGGCGGGCCTCGATCTGGTCTCGGGCGTTACCCGGTTTGGCGTTGCCGTTGGCATGCGATAGGCTTCGGAAGGAAAGACTCACCAAAAACGGAAGGCGTTGTTGTCATGAAAGTGCTTGTCATCGGCGCAGGCGGCCGGGAACATGCCCTGGTATGGTCGTTGCGCAAGTCTTCGCGTGTGACCGACATTGTCTGCGCACCCGGCAATGGAGGGATCGCCGCGGTTGCGCGTTGCGTTCCCGCCAGCCAGAAGGATCTGAATGATCTGCTGCGGGTGGTCAACGAAGAGAAGCCTGATCTGACGGTGGTGGGTCCGGAGCTACCTCTCTCGCTTGGATTTGTCGATGAGCTGAAACGGCGCGGTCTGCGGGTGTTCGGACCGACGCGGGCGGCGGCCATGCTCGAAACCAGCAAGGCCTTCGCGAAGCGCTTCATGCAGCGCCACAAGATACCGACCGCGAACTTCGCGGTTTGCTCGACGCGGGAAGAGGCTCTTGACTCACTCCATCTCTTTCATCTGCCGGTGGTGATCAAGGCCGATGGTCTGGCGTCGGGCAAGGGCGTGCTGATCTGCGAGACCAAGCGCGAAGCCGAGGAGGCGATTGCCGGCCTTTTCAGCGGCAAGCTGCTTGGCTCGGCGGAGACTGCGGTGGTGATCGAAGAGTGTCTTCGCGGAGAGGAGCTGTCGTTTCTGCTGCTGAGCGACGGCAAGCACGTTACACCTCTGATTCCGGCGCAGGATCACAAGCGGCTGGGTGAGGGTGACACGGGGCCGAATACCGGTGGCATGGGCGTTTACACAACCGACTCCATGCTCGACGACAAGATGCGGGAGTGGATTGTGCATCACGTCGCGCAGCCGACCATCGAAGGCATCGCCGCGGAGGATGCTCCGTTTGTTGGCGTGCTGTATTGCGGACTGATGATGACGGCGCGGGGTCCGATGGTGCTTGAGTACAACACACGCTTTGGCGATCCGGAGACACAGGCGATCCTGGTGCGGCTGGAGAGCGAACTCCTGGATGCACTGGAGGCTTGCGTCGATGGCCGCTTGGGCGAGACGGAGATGCGGTGGAAGCCGGGCGCTTCTGCGTGCGTGGTGGTCGCATCGGGCGGGTATCCGGGCAGCTATACGACGGGCAACCGGATCAGCGGACTCGAGGAAGCGGCTCGCGTCTCCGGTGTAGAGATTTTTCACGCCGGCACATCGCTGGTTGACGGCAACTACCTCACCAGCGGAGGCCGCGTGCTGGCAGTGACTGTGGCAGCGGAGTCGCTCGAAGAAGCCTTGAGCAGCGCATACGAGGCGATGGGCAAGATTCATTTCGAAGGAATGTATTACCGGCGAGACATAGGGCATCGCGCGCTGCAGCGGCGATAGCAGCCTGTGCGCGGCTTCCCGGCTCTTTCTGATAGCCTTCGGTTTTGGGTACATCTTTCCGCGGAGGTGATCATGCAGAGAAGAGCGTTCTTGAAAGCGGCGGCGGGTGCCGCGGTGATTCCGGCCAGCGCTTATGGCGGGGGACGCACGATCTCGGGCATGATGTCGGTACTCGGAGGCGCACCGCCAAGTGCAGTCAAGCCGATGGCGCTTGGCCTGATGATTCAGCCGGCCACCGGCGCGGAGGCGGCGATCGCACGGGTGAAGGAACTGGGGTTGCCTACCTGCTTTCTGTCGCTCGATGGATACATCGGCAAGTTCACCCCGGCGCTCGCGAATGAGATCAAGGGCTATCTCGATAAGTACGGTGTGACGGCGACGAGCGCCGAGGTTGTCGGGCCGGGACGGCTGGTTTGGGATTTTCTCGATGGGCCGTCGACGATCGGACTAGTGCCCCCTGCCACGCGCGCGGCCAGAATTGACGCGCTAAAGCAAACGTCAGATTTTGCGAAGATGCTGGGCATCGGGCGCGTGCAGACGCACTGCGGGTTTATCCCGGAGAATCCGCGCGATCCGCTCTACGGCGAGGTGGTGGAGGCGATTCGCACGGTTGCCGATCATTGCGCTGGCAACGGGCAGGATTTTCTGATGGAGACGGGTCAGGAGACTCCCACAACGATGAAGCGCGCGCTAGAGGATGTGAACCGGCCGAATCTCGGCGTGGGTCTCGACACGGCGAACCTGATTCTGTACGGCAAGGCGAATCCGGTGGATGCGGTGGAGATCATTGGACCGCATGTGAAGAGCGTTCATGCGAAGGATGGCAAGTGGCCAACGGATCCGATGAAGCTGGGAGAAGAGGTGCTGATCGGAACGGGAAAGGTTGATTTCCTAAAAGTCTTTACCAAGCTTCACCAGCTTGGCTACACGGGCGCGATCACCATCGAGCGCGAGATTTCCGGACCGCAGCAACTCGAAGACGTGAAGAAGGAAAAGCTATATCTCGAAGGCGTCCTGGCCAAGGTTGAGAAGAGCTCTGCATAGGAGGATTCTGGAGTGGATCGACGTAACTTCATTACCGGTTCGGCCGCCGCGTCGGGCTTGCTGCTGCTGAAGTCGAAGACAGCATTCGGCTACGAGGCCAACTCCGCCGTGCGACTGGCGCTGCTGGGTTGCGGCAATCGCGGAACCTCGGTGGCGACCTCTTTCGCGAAGAACACAAGCGCGCGCATTGTGGCGCTTGCGGACATCTTTCCCGATCAGCTGGAGAAGGGCAAGGCTCACTTCGATGAGCTTGCGGGCACGATGGGGTATGCGGGCGTCGATCCGAAAATGATGTTTCGCGGCTACAAGGCTTTCGAGGAGGTCGCATCGGCGAGCGGAGTCGACGCGGTGCAGATCTCGACGCCGCCGTGGTTTCACGTGCAGCATCTCGACGCGGTGGTGCGCGGTGGCAAGCATGCCTATTGCGAGAAGCCGGTGGGCGTGGACGTGGCCCAGACCAGGCAGGCTTTGGAGATTGGCAAACGCGCCGATGGCCAGGTGAGTGTCGATGTCGGATTCCAGATCCGGAGTGCGCCGCCGTTTGTCGAGATCGTGCGGCGCATCCACAACGGCGATCTAGGCAAGATTGCGCAGCTTGCTGCTTATTACAACGCGCCGGCATCGAGCTATCCCGAGCGGCCTGCGACCATGTCTCACGATGAACTTCGCCTCAGGAACTGGCTGTGGGACCGCACGATATCCGGAGACATCCTTGTCGAGCAGAACATCCACGTGATCGACATCTGCAATTGGATTCTTCAAGGCCACCCGGTGAAGGCTTTCGCGAAGGGCGGCAGGAATGTTCTGACTCACTTTGGCGACTGCTGGGACAACTACGAGGTGATTTATACCTATCCCGGCGATGTGCATGTGAGTTTTTCGTCGACACAGTTTGGCACGAATGGCTGGTTCGATGTGTCGGAGCGGGTGTTCGGATCGCAGGGGGTCGCGGAGGCCCCGTACTCGGGGCCGCTGCGGATTATCGGCGACAAGGCGTGGACCTGGGAGGACAGCGCTGCTGCCAAGCCCGCGGGACAAACGGCGTCATTCGCCGCAAACGGAGCGTTTACCGACAATCTGGCGCAGGCTGATTCGGAGAAGGACAAGGGCTTTGTCGAGAGCATTGTTTCGGGCCAATTCCACAACCAGGTAGCGACTGGGGTGGAGACCGCGCTGAGCTGCATGCTGGGGCGGATGGCAGGTCAGCTTGGGCGTGAAGTTACGTGGGATGAACTACTGGCCCATGGCGAGGAGTACAAGCTGGGCATGGACATGAGCCAGTTTACCTAGACCTAAAAGACCAGTGAGAGCGATGCCGTGTACGCTCGCGGCGGCACGAAATGCGTTCCGCTGAAGGTCGAAAGGAAGTTGTAAAGCGCGTAAGTGTTGGTCAGGTTAGTGACGGTGAAGGTGGCGTTGGTCTTGAAGCGGTCGCGGCGCAGCACGTTGTCCCATCCGGCTGACATGTCGAAGATGTTCCGGGGAGCGATGCGCGGCGGATTCTTATCCGGATTCTCGGTTCCGGGTGCGGGAATTTTGACTAATGGCGAGGATAGCTCGTTCGGCGCGCAGCTGGTCAGTGGCGCAGTGATCGTCGCGCGCACGTTGCCGCAGGTGAGCTGGATCTGCTGCTGCTGATCAGGCGTGAGGTAGGTGAGGCTTACCGGCGTTGTGGTATCGGTGGCGAAAGGAACATCGCCGGCAACCATTCCGCTGTCATAACGCCACGTAAACCCGTACCAGAAGCCATCGGGCCTGGGCTGGTATTGCAGGTGTGTCGTCTGCTCGAAGGCCTGGTCGTGGTCGATGCGGAAAGGCGCATAGGAATCAAGGCCGTTGGGGTTGTTGAAGAGAATGCCGCCGCGTTCCGGGCCGAAGAAGCGCGACCGCGAGTGTCCCATGACTGCGTAGGCGGAGACCCCGTGATAGGTGGGCATGGTCAGCCGAAGATCGAAGCCGTCGATCTTTGACTTTCTCCACTGGATGGGAAAGGTCAGCGGTGTGTTCAGCAGGACATCGAAGTCGAAATCGTCCTTGGTGTACTTCCAGAAGTACTCGCCGTCGATGACCAGAAATTTGCTGATCGATTGTTCAAAGCCGGCGTCGAACTGATTGCGCGCAGCGGCAACGAGAGCTTTCTGTCCAAAAGATCCAATGGCCTGATCGAGTCCGCCGATGCCGGTTGAACTTGAGAGAAGAAGATTCTCGTTGTACGGCGTGGGCATCAGGCGAGAATAACCCAGGCGCAGGACCGTGCCGGTCTTAGTAAGGTTGTAAGTCACACCGCCGCGAGGCTCAAGCATGTATTTGCTGGTGAGTCCGTTGTAATTGTCACCACGCACACCAACGAGAAATTGCCAGTTGTTGAGCGTGATCTGGTCCTGGGCGTAAAGCGCTTCTTCCTTGATGCTGGCGTGGTCGTGGAAAAGGAGCAGGGAACCGCCGCGGGTAAGGTCGTACTGCAGAAGGCCGGGCTGGAAGTTGGGATTGGGGAAGTATCCGTCGGCAGCGCATTCCGACGGCATCGTCACCCCCGGAGCGATCTGCGGGTTTCCGTCAGTATCGACGCAAACAGCGTTGTAGTAGGGACTGGTGATGCCGACGTCGAAGTTCTCGGTGAGAGGTGTGTCATTGAAGTCGGCGCCGAACTTCGCGTTGTGAATTCCCTTGGAGTAGGAATAGTCGACCTTGACACCGACGTTTCGCAGTGTGCGGTCCTGGGCCATGGTTGCCGGGGTGTCGTCGAAGATGTCATGGCTCGGGTAGTAGTGGACGTTGTCCTGTCGCCAATAAGGGTTCACACTCAGGACACCGGTCTGGCCGAAGACGCGCGTCCAGAAAGGCGCGACGTTGAAGCTGAAGATTTCTGAGCGCTGGTCCTGCCCCTGGGCCTGCTGGTCGTACTGGTTTGGCACCTGGAACCAGGAACGCGATCCGGTGAGGTTCAGGTGGAAGGTGTTGACTCCGGATGGCGCATAGTCGATGCGGTCGAAGATGCTCTCATTGTTGCCATAGTCGTGCAACGGAACGAATTCCGGCGAATCGAGGAAGCGGCCGCTGTTGGCGATGGCGGCGGTCGTGAAGTTTCCGATCTTTGCCGTACCGAAGCCGAGCGCGCCGTCGCCGCTCGTGGATCCGAAGCTGCCGTAGTTGACGGTGAGATTGCCGGTTGCCTTGGGCGTTCCGAGGCCCGAACGGGTGGTGGTCCGGGCAACCAGGCTGGCCTTGTCTCCGTACTCGGGAGGAATGACGCCCTCGATGACCTGAAGCGACTGCACGGCGTTCATGGATATCTGGTTGGAAAAGGTCTTGCTCTGCTGGTCGCTGATTGGCTGACCGTCGATGGAGAAGGTAGTGTCAGCGTGCTCGCCGAGCGGGTGGAACATGCCGTTTGAGTCGGCGGCAACGCCGGGGCTGGCGAGAGTAATCGCTGTGCTCACGCCGGAGCTGCTGCTGATCAAGGGCAGCTTGTCGGTGAGGGTGCGATCGATATCGGTGTGATCGGTGACGTCCTTCTCTATCACATCGTTGGTGGTAGCTTCGACAGTTACTGTCTGGGTCGCGGTGGCAACCTGCAGGGCAAAGGTCTTCGAGACGGCCACCGGCGACTGCACTGAGACGTCTTCCTTCATCTGCTGGAAGCCGGTCTGCTTTACCGTTATCACGTAGTTACCGAAGGGCAGGTTCGAGAAGCGGAAACTTCCGTCGGCGCCCGCCGAAACTGTCCGGGTGTAGTCGGTCAAAGTGCTGTGAATGGTTACGGTAGCGCCGGGGATCACGGCACCCGAGTTGTCGGTAACTACTCCCGTGACCAGACCAAAGGTACCGGCCTGCGAAAGTCCGAACAGCGGCAGAGAGAGCGAGATGGAAAGAAGGAAAACCAGCGCGTATATGCGCCGAAGTACGTACATTGAAACTCCTGTCTGGGCGGAAAGCGTGGAAGGAAACGAACTACGCTTAAGCCAGAACAGGAGGTGCGCGATCGGAGAGCAGCGCTATGCCTTCGAATCGCGGAATTGCGGGGGTGGCCGAGGATGCGGGATTACCGGCAAAGTGAAGAATTAATTGAGTTACAGCCGAGGCCACAGGGAGCGGCGAATGGATGGCGATGCAGATCTGGCAGTGATCCGGTCCCTGTGCGGCGGGATGCGAGTGGGCTACCTGAGCGGTAGCCGCAAACATCATGAGGCAAACACAGAGGATAGCGAGCACGCGGGTCACTCCGCGCCGTCTTCCGCCGTATTCAAGCCGGTATTCTGCCATGGTAGGTACTTACTTTAGGATAACAGTGGATGGCGCAACGATGCCTCGCCCGTCTAAATATGAGGCCGCGCCTTTACCTAGGACGTTCGATGCGCTCCTTTTGTCACTCTTTGACTGCTTTGCTTGCCGCAATCTTTTTGACCATGGCAATGTCCCCGGCGCTCGCGCAGCCGTTCCGGCAGCGGCTTATTCTCAAGGACGGGACATACCAGGTAATTACCAAGTATGAGATCAAGGGAGACCGCGTCCGCTATTTCAGTGCCGAACGGGACGAGTGGGAAGAGATTCCCGAAAACCTGATCGACTGGACGGCGACCGGGAAGTGGAACCACGATCACAAGCCCGGAAGCGAGGCGGAATCGGACGCCGCCGCTGCTGCTGCCCATCCGAACGATCCCGGACTGGCTGAAGCCGCCAAGATCGACGCCGAAGAGCGGGCGGAACTTGAGGCGGAAACAGCCCGGATTCCGGTGGTTGCTCCCGGACTGAGGCTGCCTGACGAGACCGGCGTCTGGGGTCTCGACACCTTTCAGGATCAGCCGGAGCTGGTTCACGTTCTCCAGGCCAATGGCGACCTGAATCGGGCCACCGAACACAGCATCGTGCGCGCCAGTATCGTTTCGTCATCGGGGGCGAAAGAGGCTATCCGAATCGAAGGAGCGAACGCTCCGGTTCAGTTTCATGTCGACCAACCTGTCTTTTACGTCAGCCTGGATGCTCCGCAGTCCGCGCCAAAAGAAGAGCCTCCGCCGGATGCGCTGACGGTGGACACGCACGGCGCCAGCTCGGCGATGAAGGACAAGGACTCTCACAGCTCGCCCGACAGCGGGTACGTAATTCTGCGTGTAACCAGTGCCCGCAATCTGCGCACGATTCTGGCGCGAGAGATTTCGCTGATCGACCAGGCGGGTCATTCCGAAGATGTCGTCGAGACCAACAAGGAGATCCTGAGGGGCGGCCGGTGGATGAAGGTCACGCCGAAGATTCCCCTGCTGATCGGGGAGTATGCATTGGTCGAAATCCTGTCGACACGTGATGTCAACCTGGATGTGTGGGCGTTCGGCGTAAATCCCCAGGCGAGGGAGAACAAAAATGCGCGGACGCCGGTTGGCGGCGCACCCTAGAGCGATTGGTGATTGACGATTCCGTGTCCAGCCACAGCGACGTTGTCGCGGGTCGAACCTTTTACCAGATACATCATCGTATCGGCCGCGCGAATGACTTCGTGGACGGACTGACCGTCTTCGGGATATGACGCTACCCCAAAGCTGGCACGCACTTCGAGCTGTAGACCGTCTTTCGTGGCGAAGCGCATCTCGCGAAGCGCTGACAGCAAATGCGACGCAGTCTTCTGGGCGCCGAGTTTGCCGGTCTCTGGCAGCAGCACGATGAACTCGTCGCCCCCATACCGAAAGACCGAGTCAACTTCACGGACATGCGATCTCAGGCTTTGCCCGACTTCGGCGAGCACGCGGCTGCCGATCAGATGTCCATACGCGTCGTTGACCTGCTTGAAGTAGTCGAGGTCGATGAAGATGAGGCTGAACTGCGACTTGAAGCGCCGGGCGCGCTCGACTTCGGCTTCCATCTGGCGGTAGAGATGGCGCACGTTGTAGAGGCCGGTGGTCTCGTCGGTGATGGTCAGCTCCTGGATACGCTCCATGGCGCGCGCATTTTCAATGGCGATGGCTGCGTAGTCGCAGAGCACGTGCAGGAAGGAAATGGTGTAGTCGCTCAGGGTATCGAGACGGCAGTTGAGCAATTCGATGACGCCCAGCGTGCGCAGCTTGGAGCGCAGCGGCATGCAGATTGCGGAACGTACGCGCGAGGTCTTTCCCTGACCATTCTTTTCGGCCGGCGTCGAGAACTGAGCGTCGAATCGGGGATCCTGGCTTACCTCGGGAACGATGAGGCTCTCGCCGTGGGCCGCCACCCAGCCGGCGAGTCCCTTGCCGACGGGGACACGCAGACTGGCGAGATCGGCCTCGGTGTGGCCGACTGCGACAGCGTAATAGAGCTCCTTGCGAGGCTCGTCGAGCAGCAGCAGCGTCCAGGTTTCGGGCTTGAAAAACTGCTCCATCTGCTGCATGATCGCGCGCAGAATGGCATCACGGTCGAGGGACGAGGTCAGTGCCCGTGCGACGTTATGGAAGACGAGCAGGTCCCGTAGGTTCGGGTCATCGATAATTGGATCGTGCGGCGCCATCTGGGGTCTTGCATGCTGATTTTTGCACACTCGAGGTTCCGTGGGAACGAAGACTGAAGCGATGCCGCTTGATCTCGACGTGGCTGCAATCGGTTGCGGCAGGGCGCAATCCGTCGCGGCAAGTGGTACTGAATTTGTGGTAGAACGGAAGCCTAGTTACTCAACCGATTTAGCTGAGGTGCTGCCATGGCTAACGTGAGCAATCCCGACCGGCGTGAATTTCTCAAGAAATCAGGAGCGGTAACCGCAGCCATACTGGCGAGTTCTGCTCTGCCGGCGGGTGCGGAGAGACACACCTTGCCGCCGCTGCCCTCAAATTCCCGGACCCAGTCGGCCATGCCAATGCGCAACCTGGGCAAGACCGGCTACAAGGTGGGAATCTTTTCGCTCGGTGGCCAGGCAGCGCTGGAGCACGCGAATAACTTCGACGTTGCCGTCCCGATCATCGAACGCGCGCTGAATCTGGGCGTGAATTACATCGACACCTCGTCGATCTACGGAGGCCCGGAGCGCTGGAGCGAGCAGTATGTGGGCCAGGTGATGAAAAAGCGCCGCAACGAGGCGTTTCTCGCGACCAAGACCAAAGAGCGCACACGCGACGGATCGATGCAGATGATCGAGAAATCTCTCAAACTGCTCAACACCGATCATGTCGACCTGTGGCAGCTTCACGATATCGGCACGGCGACCGACGTCAACGAAGTCTTCGGCAAGGGTGGCGCAATGGATGCGCTGGTCGAGATGAAGGAACAGAAGGTCGTTCGCTTTCTGGGTATCACGGGACACTACCGCCCCGACGCCCTGATGGACTGCATCCATCGCTATCCCTTCGACTGCATCCTCATGGCGATGAACGCGGCCGACCCGCATCATTACAGCTTTGGTGAGCAGCTGTTGCCGCTGGCGGTCGAGCGCCAGATGGGAATTATCGGTATGAAGGTTCCGGCGCGTGGACGGTTGCTCGCATCGTGGACTCCGCCGCCCCTTGAGCAACAGAAACATTCCTGGGAAGGCATGGTGATTGCGACGAGTTCCGGTCCGCTGAAGATGAAAGAGGCCGTTTATTACACGCTCTCGCAGCCGGTGTCGACGATCATCATCGGATGCGACTCGATTGCGCAACTCGAGGAGAATGTTCAGTTGGCGCGGGACTTCATTCCGCTGAACCATCAGCAGCTAGCCGAGCTGAGTGCGCGGTCGGAAGCGGTCTCGAAACCGTCGCTTTTCTTCCGCTTCTACGACCGAGCCTGAAGCATTTTCGGGAAATGCCTTAGAAATCCAGCCGCATGCGGAGATAGATGATGCGGTTGGCTTGCGAATTGGAGAACTGTGTTGTGGAGAGATTTGTCGACTCTCCAAACAATGGCGATCCCAGCACTCCCACCGGTGTCCCGCCATTTACGTTGTTGAAGATGTTCTGCGCCTGGATGCCCAGGTTCATCGTGTAGCGCCGGGCAATCGCTGTTTTCGGAGCCTTCTTCCCGGGAGTGACGGGCGTGGGAGCAGGTTGTTCCGCAAGTGCCGGGCCAAAGCCGATATTGCGCGTCAGCCCCAGGTTCAGCATGACAAGATCGGGCCCGGTGCCGTAGTTGATGGGGATGATTTTCTGGCCGGGCTGTGGGTCGGCGTCGAAGGTCCCCCACTTCGTGTGGTAAACGCTCGGCCGGCTCAGATCAGTGGCGAAGGCGGGGCGGTCGTTGAACTGCGAATCGCCGTTCAAGTCCTGTCCGATGGTGATGTTAAACGGCGCATTCGATTGGGTGACGAGGAAGGGATTGAGCTGCAGCTTCAGCGGCAGCGTGATCAGGCCGCCGAGATAGAAGCGGTTACGGATGTCGTCGGTGGCGCGCCCGTAATCGACATGCAGATCGTATTGATTCAGCGGGAAGCTGCTCGGTCCTCCTGTGTTGCTGTTGCTATGTCCAAAGATGTAGTAGCCGTAGAGCAGCACCGGGTTAAAGCGCAGGTGGAAGTTAGTGAAGATCCGGTTGCGCTTGGTTGTCGCGAGAGAGTCGTATTCGTAAATATTCTGCAGGGTTCCGTACGGACGAACGCCGCTGGTAGGGTCAGCGGGATTGTAGGTACCGGGCAGGGGCGCGTTGATGTTGCGGGTGATCAGCTGATCAACTCCGCGATAGTAGGTGTAGTCGACTGAAAGCGTCAGGTGCTTGAAGAATTCTTTATCCAGACTGACGCTCTGCTGCACCACCAGCGGCGCGTGGAGAATGGGGCTGATGCGGTAGATAGTCGGGAGCGTTGCGGGCCCAAGCTGATCGACGGGTGGCACGTTCGGATAGAAGTCCGGAAAATTGACGACGTATTGCTGTTGCAGAACTCCGTTCTGCCGCCGGGCATTCACGACCAGGTCGATGGGAAAGCGGTCGTAAAAAACTCCGATGCCGGCGCGCAGAACGGCCTTTGCCGGCTTGTCCTTGCTGGCGCCGATCGCCCAGGCATAGCTGAGTCGAGGGCCGAAGTCAGTGCGGTCGGGAATATCTGTTTGAGACTCGAAGCGCAGTCCGGGGCTCAGCGTCATGTTGGGGGTTATCTTCCATACATCCTCGATAAAGAGGCCGAGGTCGGCGAGATCGACCGCGATATCCGGCTTGCCTACGATGATTGAAAACTGGCTGGCTCCTCCGCCCATGGCGCGAATTTGTGCGGGCGTGAGGCCATCGGCGATACCCTGCTCGGTGATTTCCCAGGCGTTGATGGAGGGGAAGATGAACTGTCCGTTGAAGCCAGCGGACGAGGAGTTGCCGTCCTGTCCGTAGCGAAAGCGGACGCCGGTGCGAAGCAGGTGCGAGCCCAGCAGGATGGAGGTGTAATCCTGCAGCTCATAGTGGTTCTGCCCGTCGTGGAGCTGGCCCAGATAGTTCCCTCCACCGCTGAAAGCTCCCTGCACAGCTACGGTTGGAGCACCATCGATCGACACGGAGCTGTCGTTTGTGCGCATGAACTGGAAGCGCGTTTCATTGATGATGCGCGGGCTGTAGACCTGCGTGTCGCTGAACTGAAATGTCTGATCGGTGTGGCGCGTATTGATAGCCTGGCTTTGCAGCGCGAGCTGGTTCTGGACCACGTTGTCCTGAGTCTGGTGGCCGAACTGGTAGCGGAAGCTGACAGTCTGAATCTTTCCCATCTGGAAATCGATACGCGGCCCGGCGTCGACTGACGTCTGGGGACTGTCGATCGTCGCCGTGTATGCAGGCCCCGTGCTGGACGTGATGGCGTGAATGAAAGACTGGGCGCCGACTGTCTGCTGGTCACCGGCCAGGAACCATGAACTGGTTTTTGTCACCGGCCCGCTGACATTCCCTTCCGAGTAAAAGGAGGAGTAGGGCGGCTGTTCCTGAACATAGGGATTGCGTGAATTCAGCGAGGAGTCATCGCCGAGCACAGTGAGGGAGCCGTGCAGGGCATCGGTTCCCGGCTTGGTGAGGATCTCGACCCGGCCCGAGCCGGTTGCGTCGAATTCCGCGGAAAAGGGATTCTCATTGACGCGAATCTCGCGGATGGCGGATTTGGGAGGCAGGCGGGTGGCGGCGAATCCGTCAACGAAGAGCTTCGCGTTGGGATCAGCGCCGGTCATAGCCAGGATCTGCAGTCGCAACTGCTGGGGATCGGGCGAGAGGGCGTCAAGATCGGAGCTTCGGAGGATGACGGCTCCCCGGTTGTGGTCAGGGCTGGAGTCGAGGGCCTCGCCCGTGACGGCGACCTGTTCGCGTTGGACCTCGATCTTGAGGGAGATCGTGAGCCGCAGCGTTTGTCCTGGCCTCACACTGATGTCCTGCTGCTCGGTTCTGAATCCCCGGGATTCGACGGTGAGGCTATAAGTGCCGGGGTCGACTTTGGTGAAGCGGAAAATGCCCTGTGTATCGGAGACGGCTGATGAAACTAGTTGTCCGCCGGAGAGAAGGCTGACGTAGGCAGAGGGTACGAGTGCTCCGACGGGATCGGTGATGGTTCCGGTCACGCCGCCTGAGTTGTCCTGTGCCCATGCGGAGAAGCCCCATGCGAAGAAAAGCGCCGCCAGGCACACGGCCACGCAGCAAAGTGCGGCTTTCAGCGATGGGGGACGGAGCGGTGGCATGGGGCTTAGAAGGCAGCGGGGAAAAACAACACACAACTGGTCGGCCGCCATGGCGGCGAACTCATTACTTTTTATTTTCTGCAGTCCGCGGGCGAGAGGGCAATCCGGGTCACCTTCTCCAGGAGACAGTCTCCCGGTGCAAACAGGCACTCACGCGGTTGAGACAGATTGAGCGCCGCTATCCCTCTTTTATCGGCTCGGCTCACTCCTCCGGGGAGAGCTCTCGGGAAATCTCTCAAGTCTTCTTTAAGATACCAAAATCCTTCCCGGAACCGAGGGTGAATCAGGGTCTCCAAGGTAACGGAACCGGGGCATAGCACTCTTGTGCTAGTGGGTTGGGAAGGAAGTGGGATTTAAACAAAAAGCCGGATGCGAGAAGCTGTGTTTGTCAAGGGGGTTGCAGTTTGGGGGAACGGTAGCTCCTTGGACACGAAAAGCCTGTCACTAGTGACAGGCTTTTCGTATTTTTGGCGGGATTTGAGCCCCGGCCCTAGTTTAGGTTGTGGCGCGCGGCTTGACGGCCAGCATTTGCACCGGAACCGGCTTACCGTTGGGATCGGTCAGATTCGGATTGATCGTCTGCGTGTCCTTGAGGGTGGCCGGATCGACAAAGTGAATCAGGTCGTCCCCCGAAGTGCCCACAAAGAACACCGTCTCATCCGGCGAGAAGATTCCTGAGATCGGCGCCTGCGCCGTTCCGGAGAGCTGCACATTGGTCAGCGTGCCCGGTTGTCCGGCGGACGCTGACGGCTGGTAGGCCGGCAACAAGCCAGTGGCGGATGCCGAGTTGTAGGTCACGAAGGCGATATTTGAGTCAGGCGAGGCGACGACCTGGTCGATCTCCGACGGAGAGATGCCGGACAGCGGAAGCTGGTTAAACGTAGGCGTGAGCTGAATACCGGTATTCGTTCCCGGACAGGGGCCAGTGGGGATGGCTACGTTTATGTCCGTGAATCCCTGAGCCAGGCCGGCGCCGAAGATGTGCATGCCGTCATTCGTCGCTGCGACATGATCAGTGGCTACCCCGACTGTGGCCGCCAGAGGATAGTAGATGGGCGGGTTCACGGTCGTGTTCGGGCAGAAGCCGCGAGCGGTGGTCTGTGTACCGGTAATGAAGGGTCCGATGCTGGGAACAGTGATTGCCAGATCAGGGCCGCAGAAGGGATCGAAGGTCCCCGACCCGGTTGCCAGAGGACTGTTGTTGTTCAGCGTGCAGGCCGGCGTGGGTTCCGTAGACGAGATGTTGTAGGTGCTCCAGCCGGTGTTGGCGTTGTGCACATACAGCGTGTCCGGGCCGACGACGTAAACATTCTTGTTGTCGGGTGAGAATGCCGCGCGCGTTGCCAGGCCGCCGATGCTGGTGTAGCTGCCGTTGGAATTTGTGTAGAGGTAGATTACCTGTCGAAGCTGGTCGTTGATCACGACGGTCGAGCTATCCGGAGAGACGGCCAGCACAACTCCGGGAACATTTGTGTCTTCTTTACCGAGGGTATTGCTGACCGCGCTGTAGACCATCAGCTCGCGGTAGCTGCCGAAGTAGAGGGTGTTCCCGGCCTGATCGAGCACCATGGAGTTCGGTGGATAGGGAAGCTTGACCGGCGATCCCGGAGTCCCCGTGGTCAGGTCGACGGCGCTGAAGAACTGCGACTGGGTGGAAGCCATCCAGACGTAATTGCTGCTGCGTCCCGGTGAGGTGACGCTAAGGGTATTGCCGACTACCGGCAGGCCGGTACCGAAGACGCCGATCTGGCTTACAGGTGCAGGATTGCAGGTCGAAGGCTGGCAGATACCGGTGATGGCGGTGGCGCTGGGAAATGTGGAAGTGACCTGGCCCGCGGAGCTGACGGCAATTTCCTGGGGCTGCGTCGAGGCGTAGTCGAGCGGGATACCGTTCAGGGTCTCGCCGTTGGTGTCGGTGATGAGGCCTGTGATGTTCTGCGGCGTGCCGGGCTTGACGACGGCACTATCGCTTCCATTGATGCTGAGCGCAATGCTCTTGGGTGGGCAGGTATAGAAGTATCCCGCGGCAGAGCCGGAGCTGGTCAGCGAAGAGGATGCGTTAACCACAGTCGAGCCCGGCTGATTGGCGGTCGTGGTTCCATTGATGCCTGTGCCGGTGGTCGTGGTGTTGTTGATGGTGACGATGTCCGCGTTGACCGGCGTGTAAGTGATGGTCCCTACGTAATTAGGCTGACCGTTCAAACCGTTGGGGATGGCGATGCCGTTCGGCCCCAGCACCGTGGTGAAGCTGGTAAGCAGCGGACCGGCCTGGTTCTGCGAAGTACAAGCGGTTTGCGCGCTCGGCGATATGGTGATGGAGGTGATGGGGGGGTGCACATAGACCGGCACCGGGTTGCTGGTGACGCCCGCGCCGGTTGCGGTGAGTTGCGCAACGCCGCAGCTGGAGGAGGTGCACTGCTCGGTACTCGATCCTGCAGGCGGGGTGCAGATCGTGAAATCGGCAATGCCGCCGGGGCTGTTGCGGTTCCATGTACCGCCGCAAACTGCGCCCGTGGGAGAGATGTCCGCCAACAGAAGATTGCTGCTGCCGTAGGTGTACTTGGCGACGCTTGCCGAAGCACCCTTGCAATTGGCGGCCGTGGGCTGTGACAGCTGGCCGATCTGTCCCCAGGAAAGGGAAATGCCTGTTGTTGCCGGGTTCAGACTGATCGTGAAGACGGCGTCGGTCTTGACGCCATAACCCAGACCATTGCAATACGCCCCCACATTGGTTGCGCAACCGGAAATCGAAAGGCCTACGGGAAGAGAAAAAAGAAACAACGCTATAAGGGCGAAATACCGCTGCATGAAACCTCCCCGCACGCGCTTCGAGTGCGCGGGCGGTCTTTCCAGCCAGAAATTGTCAGAGCGTGCTTACGGACAAAGGGCTCGAAGCTTGAGTGTAAAAGGTGAAAACAGCTTCGGCAAGGAGATGGCACAGGGTGTAGACGATGCCGGCCGCGTTTCGGCTTGGACTTCGCTACACCCTCAACCGTTTTTCTCTCTACTGCATGTACTTCTGGAACCAAGCAAGGGCCCTTTCGAGCACGTCGCGGTTGTGAGCGGGGTCCACGAAACCGTGCCCCTCGTTGGGATAGACGACCAGCTCGGTAGGCACATGCTGGTCGCGCAGCGCATGCCAGAACTCGAAGGACTGAGGCGCCGGACACTCTCCATCACGATCGCCGACCACAACCAGGGTGGGCGTTTTGACACGCTTGATGAAGTTGATTGCGGAGCTCTTCGCGTAGACGCCCGGGTCGTCGTAGACCGAGGCTCCGAAGAAGGGAATCATCCACTGGTCGATGGAATTCTCACCATAATAGCTTTGCCAGTTGGCGATTCCGGCTCCGGCGACCGCGGCGCGAAAGCGGTTGGTTTGGGTGACGGCAAACATGGTCATAAAGCCGCCATAGCTCCAGCCGGTGATCCCGACTTTCTGCGGGTCGACTGGGAACTTCTTCGTCACCGTATCAACACCCGCGAGAATGTCGCGCAGATCGCCGTAGCCGAAGTCTTTGCGGTTAGCCTGAGTGAATTTTTCCCCCTCGCCGTAGCTGCCGCGCGGGTTGGGCTCGAGCACGAAATAGCCCAGCGCGGAAAACGGCGCGGCTCCGAAGCGGGCTCCTGGCCAGCGCGGCACTACCCCCGAGGACGGGCCTCCATGAACCACGACGATCATCGGATACTTCTTGCCCGGGTCGTAGTCGGCCGGATAGAGCAGCCATCCCTGCACGTCGAAGCCTTCGTTCTTCCACTCGACCGACTCAGCCTTCCCCCACGATGGCTTGAGTCCGTCATTGAGGTGAGTGATCTGCTTCAGGTTCATCAGCTCGCCAGCCCAGACTTCGGGAGGCTGCGAGAACGAGCTGCGGATGAAGGCAATGTTGTTGGTGTTCGAGGTCGAGATGCGCATCTCGAGGCCACCTGCGCCGACCGAGTCGGGGAGGGTGAGATTGTGTTCGGAGGATTCCTGCTGAGTATTGATGTCGTAGACGAAGAGATGTGACGAACCGGCCTTGAACTCAGCAATGCCGAGCTGATGCCCATCCAGCCATTCGAACCATGAGGGGCTGCCCTTCCGGTTGGGAGTGACGTCCTTTGGATCGCCTCCGGAGGAGGGCAGGACATAGATGTTTCCTCCGGTCGATCCCTGATCGGACATGAGACCGCTGATGAAGGCGATTTGGGAACCGTCGGGTGACCAGCGGGGGACGGCGATCTGAAGGCCGGAGATGGAGCTTTTGGGATCGGTGGGATCGACGAGGAGTCTGGGCTCTTCGCGGGTGATAGATTCCTCCGGAATCTGGCTACTGGCGGCGTCATACAGGCGGCCGACGTGCTTGGTGTAAAGCTTCGCGCTCCACCAGTTGTCTTCGCCGGGCGGCGGCGCGGCAATGAACGCCAGGTTTCTTGAGTCGGCCGACCAGTCGAATTCGTAGACATGCAGGTTGGCGGGCGTGATCTGAGTGAGGTGGTTCCCGTTAGATGCATCGACGGCCGCAACCCGCTGAATTTCAAGGCCTTCCACTCCGATGACTCCTGAAGGCGGCTTCATGGCGGCGAGCGCACCGGAGGGCCGGGTGGCTCCTTCTACATATAGGAAGCTGAGCACCTTGCCGTCGGGGGACCACTCCAGCTCCTTGGCGAAGCCATTCAGTTGGGCCAACATGTGCGGAGAGGAATCCGCTCCCGGTGTGGCGAGGAAAATGGCCGGCTTGTGGTCGGGAGTGCAGTTGGAAAAGAAGGCAAGCTGTTTAGAGTCTGGCGACCAGGCGAAGCCGCTTTCTCTGCCTTTGGCGCCGGCTCCGCAGGCTGTGATCGTCTTTGCATGGGCAGCGTCGTTCAGCGGCGCGACCTCGATGCGGCCCGCATTCCAGGCGATGAGGTTACCGTCGGGCGAGAGGTCGGTTTGCTGGATGTTGTGAACCTGCTCAAGCGACTCGACGATCTGGCCGATGCGAGCATCGTGAACCGGAGAGTCGTTGTTCTGCGAGATGGCGGGAAGAGTGGTAAAGACAGCGAAAATTGCGAGAGCAGAGGTAGCGAAGAGCGGATTCGCAAGGCGGCGGGTGTTCATGGTTAGCGATGCTAGCAGATGGCAAGCGCGGCGAGCGGCGGCCGAGATATCATTCAGATAGCATCAGAGAGGCCAGAAAAGGGTTGTTGGCTGTGGTTTCGCGCGAATATTCAACAAAGAATCACTGCATTTATTGACGACCGCCACTCCCCTTGTTATTCTTAAAAGGTTCCACGAGTGTGCTCACTTTTCCTGTGTGTATCGGGAATTGAGAGAGGCTCAGCAGTAATCGTCACAGAAGGCTCGCAGATGTGATTGCGGGCTCGTAATTCTGTGAATCCTTATCGGGCTCGTGCGGTAAGGACTGATCGCATCGGCGCCTGCGACACCCTCCACCTTGGCGGGCTATGCAGGCCGGAACCAGCGAAACGGAGTTGGCTGCTTCCTGAATCCGCTGAAAAGCGGGTTTGAAGGCGCGCTCGACCACCGTCGGGGTTCTCGTCTGGGATTAAGGTAAGGCGGACGCGAAGCAGGGAAGGTTTGCGACTTCGCACGGCGAAACGCCTGAGCGCGTTTCGATTGGCGTGCGAGCGGCTCCTGCGACGTGCCGTGGATTTGAAACGGTTTGGATTGGTAAGGAGTTTGGTTTGCCTACATTCAGTCAGCTGGTAAGGAAGGGTCGTACGGCACCGCGTTA
>Ga0335073_10001369_pt1 | contig 32443 bp, 24 predicted proteins | sample Lox_Sample_22_FD_207093 | JGI IMG/M metagenome (GOLD analysis project Ga0335073, IMG submission 207093) | Soil microbial communities from Loxahatchee National Wildlife Refuge, Florida, United States - Lox_Sample_2.2 | ecosystem: Environmental > Terrestrial > Soil > Wetlands | place: USA... | reverse complement strand
AAATTCAGCGAAACCTTGTCTTAATTTGAAATGCGCGGTTTGTGTTTAATTCTGTGCTTTGCCGCCGCCGCTTCGGCTGCGGTGGTGTCGCGCGACTGGGGCGATGGGAAGCTGACGCTGCATCTGGACGATGGGACGGCGGAGCTGGAATGGCTGAGCCCGGTGGCGTTTCACTTTTCGCGCAACTGGTCCGACGCGGTTCCGCGGGTGGGCGCACTGGCGCACGAAAAGATCACGCCGACGCTGATTGACGTTGGATCAACCATCACCATGAGTACGAAATACCTGACGGTCGACCTGGACCGCAACGATCTGAAGCTGCATATTCACGCGGGTGAGACGCCGGTGACGGACGCGACGGTGGTGCGCGACGGCGATGGCGCCGAGCTGCGCATCGCGCTGGCCGCGGAGGAACGCGTTTTCGGGTTGATGGGCGGAACGGGTCCCAAGCTGAATCTGCGCGGCGAGCGGCTGGAACGCGAGCACGGTTATTTTTTTACGAGCGCGGGTTACGGGATCCTGGTCCGGTCACCGGCAAGCTGCATTTTCGATATGAACCGCGGCGCGATCGAGGCGCACGGCGCGGATTTCCTGGATTTTATCTTTTATTATGGTCCAGCCGCGAAGGAAATTCTGGAGCAATATTCGAGTATTTCGCCTCGGAATGAAGTGAAGGGCGACTCGCTGGACTTACTTTCGCCGGATCGTTTGCCGAAAGGCGCGGCGAAACTGCCGGCTTCGCCGGTTCGGTCGTGGGATGATTTTGCGGCGTTGATTCGAACGATTGTGAACTGGAGCTTGTCGGGTCTGGCGTATCCGGCGGTGGATTTGTCAATTTTTGACGGAGCGCCAGCGGCGGTGCGACAACGCGCGGAGGATTTGAGTACGCTGCTGCCGATTGTTTATCGCAGCGCGGGCGAAGGCGGGATCGATCGGGCGACACGCCTCGAGTGGGCGCCTTATCTGATCACTTATTTACGCGAGGCTTATGATCGCGGCTACCCGCTGATCCGGCCGCTGCCGCTCGAATTTTCGCGCGATGCGGATTCGGACCGGCAGGCGGATGTGTTCATGCTCGGGGATGAGGTATTGGTGGCGCCGATGGCCGCGCCGGGGACGCGGCGGCGGGTGGAATTGCCGCGCGGAAACTGGACCGATCTGCGGACCAACATCGAATATCCGGGCCGGCAGGTGATCGAAATCAGCGCGGCGCCGGGGCGTGTGCCGATGTTCGTGCGCAACGGCTGGATTGTGCCGCTGGCGGTGAAGGATCGGATGGAACTGCACTATTTTCCGTCATTAGGCGCGGAATTCTTTTTATGGGAACCGGAATTAGAGGATAATTCGCAATTTCACGCGGCGCCGGCGGGCGAGTTTTTGCGGGTGGAGATTGAATCGAAGCGCGCACGGACTTACGAATGGGTTTTGCATCACACCAAAATGCCGCGCGAGGTTGCGGAACAATCGGGCGCGTACGAAGAGGCCGCGCGGCGGGAACTGTTGCGCGCGGGGACGTGGTGGCATGACGCGGCGAAGAATAATTTACATTTGATGCTGCGCGCGGAAGCGGGGTCGGATCGCATCGTGAATATTTCGTTTTAGGAACTATACCGCGGACCGGAATCGTCCGCCGCTCCCTGTGGTCGCGGTCAATGGCCAGCGCTTGTAAATTGGAGAATGTTGCTCATGTTCGCGCAGATTCGAGCGGCGGTTGCGAAAATTCCAAAGGGCAAAGTGGCCACGTACGGCGCGGTGGCGCGCGCGGCGGGATTTCCCGGGAATGCGCGGCGCGTCGCGTGGGCGCTGCGCAATTCCGACGGAAAATTGCCGTGGCATCGCGTGCTGGGCGCGGGCGGGAAAATTCTGCTGCCGCGCGAGGCCGGCGCCGAGCAGCGCTTGCGGCTGGAAGCCGAGGGCGTCGCCTTCCGCGGAGGAAAGGTGTTCATGAGCCAGCATGAGTTTCGATTTCGCGCGCGGCGATAGTATCATAAAAATTCTATGAAAAATGCTTTGACGATTTTGTTGCTTTGCGGACTCGCCTTCGCGCAGACGAAAACGGCAACCAAAAGCGGCGTGAGACACACCGCTTCGTCGCACGCGCCCGCGGTGTATCGCGTGAAATTCACGACCACCAAGGGCCCGGTGATCATTGAAGTGACGCGGGCGTGGGCGCCGCTCGGCGCGGACCGTTTTTATTCGCTGGTGCGCAGCGGATTCTTCACCGGCGCGCCCTTTTTCCGCGTGATTCCGGGCTTCATGGCGCAGTTCGGACTCAGCCCGAAGCCGGCGCTGAATCAGGAGTGGGAAAAACGCAACCTCCGCGACGATTCCAAGCCATACCAATCAAACAAGCGCGGCACGGTATCGTTCGCCACGGCCGGGCCAAATACGCGCACCACGCAGCTCTTCATTAATTATGGCGACAATTCGCGGCTCGATCCGGATTTCGCGCCGATCGGCCAGGTGGTCGAAGGGATGGAACTGGTGGATCAGTTCTACTCCGGCTACGGTGATACGTCGACTAAAGAAGACCAGATCGCCAATGGTGGGCAGGCGTATCTCGATCGCTACATGCCGCACATCGATAAAATCATCCATGCATCGATCGAGCCGGCGGCTCCGAAGCCGGCCGACGCGAAGTACTAGATCGATCTTGCGTAAGACGTCCGATACCCCAGTCGCCACAACCAAAACAGTCCAGCGCTAAAATGTTTCTGTGGAGGCTGTGTGGAAATCGCTTCGGCGCGCCTTTGTCGTCATCATTTTACAATCCTCAGGTGTTTGCGCCGATGTCCACAGGTTTTTCATGAGCCTAACTGTGCGGAAGCAAACGCCGAAAATTTCGTTTGCCCTGGAGGCGCGGAGACGCTAACTTAGAGTCTCCCCGGAATTCATGGCGACAACGGATCTGGCATTTGCGAAAGGTCTGCCAGCGAATCTCGACGCCGAGCGCCTGGTGCTTGGCTCGATTCTGCTGAACGACTCGGTTTATCTGCAAGTGGCGGGCACCGTTGCGCCCGAAGATTTCAGCCTGGAAAAACATCGGCGCATTTACGCGCGGATGAAGGATCTGTACGATCGCGGCGAGCGCATCGACCGCGTCACGGTCACCAATGAGCTGATGAAACAGGGGCAGCTCGAATCGGTGGATGGGATGTCGTACGTCCTCTCGCTGGACGAGGGGATGCCGGAGATTCCCAACCTCGACAGCTATACCCGCATCGTCAAAGATAAGGCGACGCTGCGCAAGCTGATTTTCAGCGCGCAAAAAGTGATCGACCGCTGCCTGATCGCCGAGGAAGAGCCGGACGCGATTCTCGCATCGGCCGAGGAGACGCTGCTCAAACTGGGCGAATCGCGCACGCGGGAGCAACTGGCGTCGCCGGCGAGCATTGTCGAAAAATTTCCCGGTGGAATCGGCGCGTTTCTCGATCCCAGCCAGCGGATCAGCGGCCTCAGCACGGGGTTCAAGCGCTTCGATGAAATGACCGGCGGATTGCATGGCGGCGAATTGTTCATTCTGGCGGCGCGGCCCTCGATGGGAAAAACGGCGCTGGCGTTGAACATCGCGCAGCACGTGGCCACCCATCCGCAGATTCGCAGGCCGGTGGCCGTGTTTTCACTGGAAATGTCGTCGTCGAGTTTGCTGACGCGTCTGTTGTGCGCGGCGGCGCGCGTCGATCAGCACAAATTCCGCATCGGGTATTTGAACGGGGAAGAACGCCGGAAACTGCACGTCGCGCTGGCGGATTTGACGGAAGCTCCGCTGTTTCTGGACGACACCGCGGGCGTGAATCTGATGGACGTTCATTCGAAGCTGCGGCGCATGAAATCGGAGCACGGATTGAGCCTGGTGGTGATCGATTATCTGCAATTGATGAGCAGCTACGGGCGCTCGGAAAATCGCAACCAGGAAGTGAGCGCGATGTCCCGCGGCCTGAAACTGATGGCCAAGGATCTGGACGTGCCGTTCCTGGTTTTGTCGCAGTTGAGCCGCGCGGCGGAAACGCGCCCCGGCGATCACAAGCCGCAACTGAGCGATCTGCGCGACTCCGGTTCGATCGAGCAGGACGCCGACCTGGTGGCGTTCATTTATCGCGAAGAAGTATATAAAAAGGACCGCGAAGACGTAAAGGGGCTGGCGGATCTGATCATCGCCAAGCAAAGAAATGGGCCCATCGGCACGGTGCCGCTGCGGTTTCTGGGAGCTTACACGCGCTTCGAGAATCGCGCGGAAGATTTGGGTGAGGATCCGCCGGAGGAATCGTAGCCGCTTGATGAAAACCGCGGATGATCCGCGGGCCGCGCATGTGGGGCGGGCTTTTTAGCGCGCGCGCCGCCGGAAATGGCGTCTGAGCAAAACGAGGCCTATAACGGCTGGACCGCGACCATTTCGCGCGCGGTTTCGATGCGCAGAGGATTGCGCAGCGGCCGGCCGAACGCGGGAACTTCGATTTCAAACACGTCGCCGTCCGCCGGATGAAAACCCGCGCCGAAACTGATCGCGCTGGCGCCGAAGAAATGCACATGAACGTCGCCCGGGCGGCGGAACAAGGCATGCTTGAAATGATGATGCTCCAGGTTGGCGATGGAGTGGCACATGTTCGATTCTCCGCTTTGCAATTCGCCGCTCCAGACCGTCTGGCCGTGGCGCAGAATTCGAATCGCGCCGCCGATCGCATCGGGCAACGGCCCCAGCATCAACTCCGGCCCGAAGGAGCACTGGCGGAGTTTCGAGTGCGCCAGGTACAGGTAATTTTTTTTCTCCATCACGTGGTCGGAAAATTCGTTGCCGATGGCGAAGCCAACACGCCAGGGATTGCCCGCGTCGTCGATCACGTAGAGTCCGGCGATTTCGGCTTCTTCGCCGCCGTTGTCGGCGAAAGCGGGCTGCGTGATCGGCTGTTCGGGAGCCACCACGCAGCGGCCATCGCCTTTATACGCCCATTCGGGTTGATTGCCGGTTTCGCCGGGCTGAGGCTTTCCGCCGGCGAGACCGAGGCGGAACATGCGGATCGAATCGGTTTCCACCGCGCCCGGCGCGGACGCCGCGTGCATCTTGTCGCGCGATTGGGCGCTGCCAAGATGCGTCAGGCCGGTGAGGGAAACCAGGCATCGCGCCGGGTCGGGATGGTCGAGCGGAGGGAGCAATCGGCGCTCCACGACGACGCTTTCGTAATCGAGGCGTTCCGGAGAAAGATTGGCTTCCGCCAGCGCGGCGAGAGTCTGGCCGTTGCGGATGCCCGCCTGCGCGAGTTCATAAACCGATGCAAACCGGGCGATCAATCGAAGGTGTTCGCCTCCCTCGGCCACTCCGACGCGCCGCGCGTCGTGATCATCGATGAATTGGACCAGTCGCACGGCTTCCATTATCCTTTGTTTCGCCGGTCACTGATTTTCCACCGGAATCGACGTGAATGCGGCGCCATTGAAGCGCAGCCCGAGCACCACGACGGTCCCGGTGCTGGTGACGAATGTGGCCGATCCGCGATTGCCGACGACTCCTCCCAACCCGGGCAGACTGTGCAGCACGGCTTCCGTCTTAGTCCGCGGCGCCAGGGTGAGCGACGACGTCCCGATCATGTTACCGGAGGTGTCGCGGATGGCGATCGAAACCACGGCTTGCGTCGCGCTCGGATTGGCGATGGCGATGGAGGTGGTGTACGCGGTGTCATCCCAGATCAGCGTGCTGCCGCTCACGCTGGCGCTCGAAAGCGGTACGACGGCCTCCTGATCGTTGATCCCGGCGATGCTCTGGCGAAAGACTCCGTATCCGGTTACGCCGTTCGGCAAAGCCACCGACACGTAGCCCTGCTGCAGGCTTCCGAAATTGGGCGCTTCAAGAATCGTCGTGCCGCCCGCGGCCAGGCTCACCAGGATCGAATTGCCGATTGCCGGCACGTTCAGCGCATTCCCATCGTCGCCGATGAACTTGACCGTAAATGAGACCGGACTGGCGCTGGTGTTGGTGAAGTAGACGCCGGTATACCAGCCGCCGCCGAAAGCGAACTGGGGCAAGACCTGCTGACTGGCCGGCGGCACGATCGGCGCGAGCCCCTGAAAATCACCGGTGTTGGTCGCGTTGGCGACCAAGGCGCCGGCTCCGCTGGTCGCATTGAGCGACCACACGGATATATTGCAGGAAGGAGTGCAGCTATCGACGCCCGCATACAAAGTGCCGTCCTCATAAACCAGCGCGGCCGCATTGAGGGTCGACAAAGGCTGGCTGCCGATCACCGTGGCTGCGCCGGTGGTGGTATCGAGCGAATAGAGATTGAAATTGTCGGACAGATAGAGCGCGGATGATCCGTTCGAAAGAGTCCAGGTTTGAGAAGGCCCGATCGCGCCAATCGGGCCGATCAGCGTGGCCGCGCCGGAGGTGGGGTCGATCGAATACAGATTGAACTGCGTCGCATTGTTGGAGGCAACATAGGCGCCCAGCGCGTACAGACCCCCGGTGGTCGAGCCGAGGCCGTAATAATGCACGGAACCGGCGCCGATTTTCGTCAGCGCTCCGCTCGCGGGATTCACCTGATAAAGGGTCGTGTCGGTGTAGCCGGCCGTGTACAGTTGGCCTCCGCTGACGCCGAGCCCCACGGGCACGAAAGACGGGATGGTGCTGTAGCCGAGCGAAGAAAAATCGCCGGTGTTCAGGTCGATGATTCCAAACTGGCTTTGGGCATTGATCATGTAGGCCATGTCGTCGGCCTTGGCCGCGAACCCATCAACAAAGACAGCAACAAAGAGAGCAACAATTGTACTGGCCAATCTGCGTATGCGCATAAATATTCCTCCGAGGTTCCTGGAGTGATCTGCCGGTCGGACGCCGAATTCGGCGAACGCCTGCGGAGAGTATAGTGCGCTTCCGGCGCGAACTCAATACCCGCAACTGCCTGCGCCGCGTAGTGTCTGAAATCTGCGTTGACCGCTAAAGATGGGAGAGCCCCCGCCATTACTGGCGGGGCTGTAACGCGCAATAGCCCCGAAAGTCATGGCGGGGGCGCGTTGCAAATCAACGCAGATTTCAGACACTACCCCGCGCCGGACCCGTTCAGGAACATGAGATGATGGCCTCAGCATGGCGAATGATATCAAGATTCAACTTCGTCAGATTTCGACGACAACCTCTGAAGCGATCTTCGGGAAACACCGCGTTCTGGTCGACCGGCCGGTTGCCAAGGGCGGTTCCGATGCAGGACCGATGGGCGGAGAATTATTCCTCGCCTCAATCGGCGGCTGCTTCATGAGCAATATTCTGGCGGCGATTCGGGCGCGCGAAGCGCGGATTTCCGACGTTCAAACCGAGGTCACCGGTACGCTTGCCGATTCGCCAGTGCGCTTCAGCAGCGTGGAATTGTACGTCACCGCGAAAAGCGACGATCCGGAGCTGCTTGAAAAAATTGTGCAAATCGCGGATCGGGCCTGCATCATGATGAATACGCTCCGCGACAAGCTGGAGTTGCGCATTCGCGTCGGCGCGGCGGAAAAAATCAGCGGATTACCGTAGCTTTCGGGCCGGCGGAAAGTGCTGATTCGTGGAGTCTGGGCGATACAGTAACCCTAGCTTTTTCAATAGCAAGGCTGCTAAAATAGAGTTTAATCAGGGCTACTCCTCAGGCCCGTAAGCAAGGAGCAATTCTTTGGCAGATCCCCAAGATCCACGAGACCCGGCTACTCCTCCATCCGGCGGGCAGATTCCTCTTGGCGGGGGCGGTGATGGGGGCGCGAAAAACCTCATTCCGATCAATATCGAAGACGAGATGCGGCGCTCGTATCTTGACTATGCCATGAGCGTCATTATCGGGCGCGCCCTGCCCGATGTTCGCGACGGCTTGAAACCTGTTCACCGGCGCATCCTTTATGGGATGAGCGAACTCGGGTTGCATTACAACCGGCCGACGCGAAAATGCGCCAAAATCACCGGCGAAGTGCTCGGGAAATATCATCCGCATGGCGATATTCCGGTTTATGACGCTTTGGTGCGCATGGCACAGCCGTTTTCGCTGCGTTACCCGCTGGTGGACGGGCAGGGAAATTTCGGGTCGGTCGATGGCGATCCGCCGGCGGCTATGCGGTACACGGAAGCGCGCCTGGCGCGGATCGCCGAAACTTTGCTCGAAGACATCGACAAAGAAACCGTCGATTTCCGGCCGAATTACGATGAAAGTGAAGTGGAGCCGGAAGTTTTGCCGGCGCGCGTTCCCAATCTGCTGATTAACGGCAGCGAGGGAATCGCGGTCGGGATGGCGTCCAAGATTCCGCCGCACAATCTGCGCGAGATTATCGAGGCCTGCATTCTGCTGGTGCAGAATCCGGCGACGCATCTTTCGAAAATCGCGGAACTGGTCCAGGGACCGGATTTTCCTACTGGCGGGTTGATTCTGGGCCGCGAAGGCATCCTCGAATACTTCGCCAAAGGCCGCGGCACCGTCAAAATCCGCGCCAAAGCGGCTACCGAAAAGTTCGGCCGCGACTCGGAAGCAATCATCGTCACCGAACTGCCCTATCAGGTGAATAAGGCGCGCCTGATCGAGCACGTCGCCACCCTGATCAACGAAAAGAAGCTGGAAGGCATGGGCGAGCCTCGCGATGAAAGCGACCGCGACGGCATGCGCATCGTCTTCCCGCTGAAGCGCGGCGAACAGGCCGAAATCATTTTGAATAATCTGTACAAACAAACGCAGCTGCAGGTGAACTTCGGCGTGATCGTGCTGGCGATCGTCAACGGGCAGCCGCGCGAGCTGCCCTTGATCGACGCGCTGAAGCGCTTCATCGACCATCGCCTCGACGTGGTGCGGCGCCGCACGGATTATCTGCTGCGCAAGGCACGGGAGCGCGAGCATCTGCTGCTCGGCTTCCAGCGCGCGTTGAACAATTTGGACGCGGTGATCGCGCTGATCCGCGCGGCGAAAACTCCCCGGGAAGCGCGCGAGGCGCTGATGAATTTCATCACGCCGGCCGAAGCGGAGGAGTACGCAAAGCTGGTCGACGCCGATCCGCGGGGGCCGAGGTTCAGCGAACGGCAGGCGCAGGCGATTATCGAATTGCAGCTCCAGCGGCTGACCGGCATGGAGCAGCAGAAGATCCTCGACGAACTCAATGAAATTCAGGTAAAAATCAAAGAATATCTGGAAATTCTCGGATCGGAAAACGTACTGCGCGGCTTGATTGTCAAGGAATTAAAAGAAGTCCAGAAGGATTTCGGCGACGATCGCCGCACCCAGATCATCGAGGACACCGGCGAGATCAAGCTGGAAGATCTGGTGCAGGAGGAAGACGTCGCCGTGACGGTGACGCACGGCGGCTACCTGAAGCGCACCGCGGTCGACACCTACCGGCGGCAGACGCGCGGCGGCAAGGGGCGCATCGGCATGTCCACGCGCGCGGAGGACGTGGTGGAGCACCTGATCATCGCCTCCACTCACGCCTACCTGCTGATCTTCACCAACAAGGGACGCGTCTACTGGCAGAAGATTTACGAGATCCCCGACGCCGGAACCACGTCCAAGGGCAAGCACGCTTCGGGCTTGATCAATTTGCAGCCGGACGAACAGCCGACCGCGTTCCTTCCGGTGCGGAACCTGGACCAGCCGGACAGGTTCGTGGTGATGGTGACCAAGCAGGGCACTATTAAGAAATGCGCGGTGACGGAGTTTGACAACCCCAGGCCCAGCGGCATCATCGCCATCGGTCTTGACGAGGGCGACGAACTGCTGAGCGCGCGCCTGACCAGCGGCGAAGACTACATTTTCCTGGCCTCCCACGAAGGCATGGCCTGCCGCTTCAAGGAAAGCAATGTTCGCGCGATGGGCCGCCCCGCCGCGGGCGTCCGAGGCATGGAGCTCGAAAAAGGCGATTATCTGGTCGGCATGGAAGTGGTCGGAAAAGACGGGCTGATTCTTTCCATTTCCGAAAACGGCTGGGGCAAACGCACTCCGCTTCAGGATTACCGGCTGACCGCGCGCGGGCGCAAGGGGGTCGTCAATATGAAGACGACGCCGCGCATCGGCAAGGTGGTGGCGATTCTTTCCGTGCAGGAAGATTCGGACCTGATGATCATCACCAGGCAGGGACAGATCATCCGCATCGACTCGGGCGAAATCCGGCAGACGGGACGGTCCACGCAGGGCGTGCGGCTGGTGAACGTGGGCGCCGACGATCAGGTGGCCGCGGCCAGCCTGATTCCGGAGGCCGACGGCGGCAACGGTCAGGACGAGCTGCCGTTGCAGTAATCGCCCGATTCCGCATCGATAAACGAATAACAGATCATGTGGCAAATGATGTGGTGCGCGTCTTCGATGCGCCCCATGTGCGGCTCGCGGACGTGAATATTTAACCCGGCGGCGGCGCCCAGTTGTCCGCCGTCGCGCCCGGTCAGGGCCAGCGTCCGGCAGCCGATGGAATTGGCGTACTCCATCGCGCGGACGACGTTGGGAGAATTGCCGGAGCCGCTGATCGCCATGTACAGATCGCCGGGCTGCGCGAAATTCTTGAGCTGCTCGAGGATGGCGTCGTGATAGCCGACGTCATTCGAATAGGCGGTGACCGTGGGCATTGATTCGTTCAGCGCCAGAATGCGGAAACGCGACGATTTTCCGAAACTCGCGCCTTTCACCATGTCGCAGACGAAATGCGACGCCGTGGCCTGGCTGCCGCCATTGCCGGCCACGAAAATCGAGCGTCCGGCCGCGCGAGCCTCGCGAAACCATTCGATGGCTTGCGAGATTTTCTGAAAGTCGAGATCCGCGACGGCGGCCTGGAGCCGCGTCAGATAAGTTTCCGCGAAGGTCACGATCAAACGTTATGATAACGCCTCGGTACGCGCTGGTATGCGCGGGGCAGAGAGTTGCCCCGCACCCGCGCTACCGAGCAGTTTTGCCTATTTCGTCGCGAACCACACCGTAAGCGATTGGTTGTTGTTGCCGAGCGTGCTCGCCACATCGCCCAGCGTAATCGCGATGATGTTGCTGTTGCCCGGTGGAATGGTGCTCGGCACCACGAAATTCACCTGCCATCCGCCGGCAAATCCGCAACCCGCGCCGGAATAGGTGACGTCGGCTGGAGGCACAAGGCCGCTCGCACCGAATCCATTGACCGACAAAAGCTGCGGCGGCACCGCGGTGGAAGCGGCAGCGGTGGGCGCAACTCCATCGGGCGGCCCTCCCTGAAACACGCCTCCGCCGGTCAGACAGAATGAGATCGTATCCTTTCCATTTGCGGGAATCGGATAAGACGAGCTGTTGATCGCGCACTGCGGGGTGGGAGTGCAGTTGTTGATATCCGGTCCGGACATGAATGCCGCCACCTGTCCCGTGCCTTGCGCATTCGACGTGAAAAATCCTGGCTGGTACGGCGACATTTGGAAATCGCCCTCGCCGACGATTTCGCCGGTGGAAGGATGGACCACCTGGAAAATCGCCGTACCCGATCCCGGCGTGCTGGTGGGGACCTGGAAAGAAATGAAGGTCGGATCGACGCGGAAAATCGGGGCGGGATTGCCGTTTATCAGGACCTCGAGATCGTTGGCCGATTCCGTGCTGGGCCACGGGCTGATGCCGCTCAGATTATAATCCTGCGTGAAATTGAAATTGAGCCCCACGCGGCTGACCCCGGCCAGTTCGCCCGGCGCCAGTTGCTGATTGTTGTAGCTGGCTTCACTGGCGAAGGTCAGTTCGGCGTAGAAAAAGGTGATGCGGTTGGCGGATTCGGCCACCAGCAGGTTGTCGGAATCGTCCAGAGCGAGGCCCAGCGGGCCGGTCTGGGTGGGGAGCACCGCGGTGATCACCTGTTGATAATTGTTCGGCTGGGCCGTCAAAATGATCGTGGTGTACTGCGGGAAGCGGTAGATCTGGTTACTGCCGGTGTTGGCGATCCAGATTTCGCCGGTGTCCTGCGTCACCACGATTCCCTCCGGCGAGCTCAGGCCGTTGAGCTGGAACGCCTGCGTCGCTCCGTTGGTGCTGGTCGAAATATTCGAGTAGAAAACCACGCGATTGTTGCCGGTATCGCATAGATAAATGCGGTCCGAGGAATCGATGGAGAGATGGGTCGGCGTATTCAGCCCGCTGGTGGAGCTGGATTTGGTGGTGCTGGTAAAACCGCTCTGGCCGAGCACCAGCGACGCATTCTGCCCGTTCTGAAAATCGCCGCCGCTCGGCCGCGTGAACACCAGGATGCGATTATCGTAGGCGTCGGAGACCACCAGGTTGCGGGTGGTGCACTGCCCAGTTGCATTTGCATTGCACAGCAGGCCGATGCCCCACGGCGTGTGCATGTTCTGCTGCGTCGCGTCGGTGATCGTCGGACCGGTGAAGCCGGATTGTCCGAGCACCAGGTTGGGCAACTGCTGCGAACCGGACGGCTGCGCGAACGGCGCCGGATAACGCACCACGCGTCCATTACCGCCGTCGGCGACGAACAGGTCGCCGTTGGTATCGACGATGATCCCGAGGGGACCGTACAGCCCGGTCTGCGTCGGCGTGGCGGGGTTATTGGTGCCGGAGTTGATCTCGTCATCGTAAAAATCGGTGGGCGTGGATTGGCCCAGCACCAGGTCGGCGTGGGAGCTGGACTGCACCGACCGCGCATCCTTAAAACATAAAATCCGATTGTTGTAAGTATCGGCGACGTACAGGTGCGGCGGATTGGAGTTGTGGTCGATGGCCACCGCGCCCGCGGGCGCCCCGCCGATGAAGTTCACTTCCCGTCCTTCAATCAGATTCGCAGCCGAGTAGATGTAATCGAGCTGCCCGACAAGGCGGGTCGCGTTAATGTAGCCGCTCGCCTGCTGCGGAAAATCGAGCACCCGGTTATTGCCGGAATCGACCACCCACATATCGGTGCCGTTGAAGGCGATGGCCACCGGAACCGCCAGGGTGTAGGAGGACGCCTGCGCATGGCCTTCATTCGCGGAGCCGTTATTGAAATTTCCCTGACCCACCACGGCCAGCATCTGCGGAGAAATCTGCGTGTCGTTCGGCTGGTTCCCGTAAGCATAGCTCGCTCCCCAGTTCGCCGGCGTATCGTATTCGACGATGCGATTGTCACCCAAATCGGTGGCGTACAGGTGATTGCCGCTGACGGCCAATCCGGCGACTCCGTCCAGGCCATAGCTGTTCACGTTGGCCAGGGGACTGTTGCTGTAGTTAATCGCCGCGCCCAGTACGCGCGCTGCCAGGATGCCAGTGGACACCGGAGCCTGAAAATACAGCACCCGGCTATAGCTGTCGGAAACATACAGATTGCCGTTCGAATCGAAGGCCAGCCCCAGCGGGTCGTTCAGCAGGTTCAAGGCGAATTGCGCCGGAGTGCCATTGGGCGGCGAAGCGACATTGTTGGTGGTGAAGCTGTTCTGGCCGAGCACCGTGTCCGCGGTGGGCGTGGTGCCGGCGACCAGTTGACTTTGCGGGAAGCGCAGCACGCGATTATTGCCGCCGTCGGTCACCCACAAATTGCCGGAGCTGTCGAAGGCCAACCCCACCGGCCGCACCGAATTGGAAGAGAAGTACAGGCTCTGACTGTTCGGCAGGTTCTGTCCCTGGTTCGGCGCATTATGGTTCAAGTCCACCTGGCCGATGATCAGATCCGGCTGGATCAGCGACGAGGTTTGCTTGAACGGAGCGGGAAAACGCAGAATGCGGTTGTTCTGCTGATCGGCGACGTAAACGTTGCCGCTGCCGTCGACCGCGATTCCGGTGGGCTGGTAAAATCCGATGCTCAACCCGGGCGCGTTTGGTCCGCCGGGCAGCGTTCCGGTGAGGTTTTGCTGCCCGATCACCAGGTTGGCAAAACCGCAGGTGGGATTATTCAGCCCGCAGTTGCTGAGCGCGAAAGGATTCTGGTACGCCAGAACACGGTTGTTTGAGGTATCGGCGATATACAGAATCGGCGGCGTGACGCTGCTATCGAAAGCGATCGAGGAAGGCGAAAACAGTTCGCGTCCTTCCACCAGGTTGGGCGCGACCGAATTCAGACCGGAAGGAAGCAGGCTGGGCTGGCCGAATTCCCGCGACGGCAGCGGGTTAATGGTCGGCGAGACCGCCTGTGCAAACAGGGGCGCGGCGGCCAGAAAAAAATAACCGCAGAATTTCATCATGAAGATAATTTCTCCGAGCGACGGCGCGCGGGGACCGTCTTTTATGCAAGATAACATAACGTCGCTGACGCCGAGAATGAGCCGGCAGTACTGGTTGGTGGTCCCAGGATGCGCTAGAGTGTTCGATATGACCCCCGAACAAGCCCATTTTTTGTTGCAAGAGGTGTACCTGCCTCAAATCCACCACGAGCACAGGACCACCTGCCGCGTGATCGCAGCCGTCCCGGCGGACCGCTCTTCCTACAAGCCCGACGAAAAATCCAAGAGCGCCTGGGAACTGGCCCGGCACATCGCTTCCACCGAGATTTTCTTTATGCGGGGAGTCGCCGATGGAGCCTTCAATCGCGAACACTCCGCCATTCCCGATGCGGTGAAGACGCCCGCCGATCTTTTGAAATGGTACGAAGAAAATCACGCCCGAGCGGTCGCGCGGCTGGCGGAGACGCCCTCGGCCGATCTGGTGAAAAACCTCAGTTTCGCGATCTTCGATTTTCCGGCGATCCAGTATCCGGCCATGATGATCAGCCACTCCGCGCATCATCGCGGCCAGCTTTCGGCCTATCTGCGTCCGATGGGCGCAAAAGTCCCAGGCATTTACGGCCCCAGCGCAGACGAGCCGGTCGACATGTCGAGCCGGCAAGCCGAAGCTTAATCTGATGCCCTAAGGAATTGGGGCAGAACAGGCCTGCGGCGGCCTCTTGTCCCTTGAGACCCATTTTGAGGCCGCCTGCAAGTCACAATTGATCAGCGTTTGGTATGCTTGGTCTCGTGAAGTGGCAGGAACGAATCGCGATCGATCCGAAAATTCTGGCAGGCAAGCCGGTCGTGCGTGGCACCCGGATCTCGGTGGAGTTGGTGATCGACCTGCTCGCCCAGGGTTGGACCAGTGAGCAGATCTTCAGCAGCTATCCTAACCTCACTCCCGGTGACATTCGCGCCTGCCTCGCCTATGCCGGCGAGATGCTTCATTCCGAGCGCGTCTATCCTCTTAAATCCGCATGAAATTTCTCGCGGACGAGAATTTCCCACGTCCTGCGATCATGATTCTTCGGCAGAACGGGTTCCAGGTAGTCTCGATCGCGGAAACAAAGCCAGGCGCTCCTGACGAAGACGTTCTGGCGTTGGCCGGCTCCGAGTCGTGCATCCTGCTTACCTTAGATAAGGATTTCGGGGAACTCGTGTTCCAGCGTGGCCTGAAATCCGATCCCGGCGTGATATTGTTTCGAATCGAAACCCGATCACCTGAAGATTTCGCCGCTGTCGTTCTGGACGTGCTCCGGACAGCCCCTGACTGGGCGGGCGCCTTCACTGTCGTCAACAATGATCGGATTCGCACTATAAAGTTGCCATCACGCTCGTGACGGGTCGCCGCGCGGCGACAGCGGCCTATGAAGGGTTCGGGCCAGATTAATGGGGAGCGGCGCAGCGAAATCGCGGCCTACTGTAGCAGCTCCCGCAAGGATTCCTGGTTCGCGGAGCTGACCTGAGTGCGGATGAAGTTGTCGACATCATAAGGATCCGGGTCTTTAAGAGTTGCGGTGTTCACAAGGTCGAAGGTGTCGTAATCCGCCGGATCTGTGAACGTTAGGTACCCGACCCCATGCCGACTACACTCTTGAACAATTCGATCGTCAGGAATGTCTTCGAGACCGGCATCAATTCGAACCGCCAGATAGGTGCGGTGGGCGAAAGCGGAGTGCGCAAGGGCTTCGTAGACGCCCTCAAGCGCGGTGTCGAGATTTGGCTTGACCTCAAACGTTATCACCTCAAGGCGTTTTCCCGGTGTGAATTGGTACGTTCGGACCGCGACGAGCGTCAGATCAGGTCGGGTCCACTTGCCTCCCGTGGCACGGCGTCCCTGCGCAGACGTATTCTCGGCAATGTAGCGTTTGATACGGTTTTCTTTGACATAGCCTGCAGTGATCGCTACAAGGAACGGCTCGTAAAGGGCGACCTCCGCGGGGCGTGTGATCGGTTCGGCCGGAGGGACCGGAGCCTCCGCAGGCGCAGCCGGGGCGACAACACGGTGGACGGACCCACCGCGGCCGCGCCCCTGCTCGATTTGACCAGTAGTCCTGGTCAGTCAGCGTGTCCCCGGCATCCCTGACGCGGCTTCCTAGCTGCTCCCGGAGCGTCACGTTCCCAGCATTCGCGCCTGTCTCAGGAATCAATGACAGGAGAAGATCCGCATACTCGTTCTTCTTTGTCGCGTCCACCTTCACCGCGCCTTCAAATCGTCATAATGCATCACCGAGTTAAACAGCATCCCGAACTCCCCGAAATTCTGCCAGCGGTAGCACGGATTCGTCGCGAACAACACCACCGTCCCGTTGCCCACCGGCACATCCAGCACCGCCGGACGATTGCGGATTTCGTTCGCTCCGCGCATCAATCCGCTCAGCACGCTGGAATCGCCGCCCGGGAAACGCATCAGCACTTCCTGCTCCCGATCTTTTTGCGGGACCTGCAATAACGGACCGTTCGCCCAGCGCACCGGAACCGTCTTCTCCGAATATCCGTAGAAAATCGGATTCGAAGTGTGCAGAATTTCCGCTTCGACAATCGGGCCCGGCGCGTAAAATTGCGGCGAAGTTCGCGACGCGTCCACGTCGCGCGTGATGCCGAACTCGGCCGGGAACGAGCTCGCCGTGCCCAGCGTCACCATCACTCCGCCCGCCTGCACGAATTTCCGGAATTCGACGACGCCTTCCAATCCCATTCCGCCGGTAATGTCCGGTGACGATCCGTACATCCCCAGGCTCTTGAACTCATCCGATTCTTCATACGCCAGCGGAGGCCGATTCTTCGGCGCTTCGACGTCGTAAACCAGTCCCTTCGCGCCGCGGCCCTGATTCGGCACCACGATCACGTCATAGGAATCGCGCAAATTCCCCTGCTTCACGCGCTCTTTGAAAATCAAATCGTAGGGGATCTCATAATGATCGAAGGCGTACCGCACCCAGCCCACTTCCTGCGTGCTGCCCCAGGTCGAATAAACCGCTAGACGCGGCGGCTTCACGTCATGCATCGCCACCGTCGGCGCGGCATTCAGCGCCACCGCGGTCAACCCCAGCGACTCGATCGCCGGCCGCGCCTGGTCCATCGCGCTCGCCGGAATAATGAACGATCCCGCGGGGATCTCCTGGTCGCCCGATTTGAACTCCTGCTCATTCGCGCGTACCGCAACATCTTTAATGCGGTACCGCAGCGTCACCATATTATTCGACCCGTGATCGAGCACCGCGTAATACGCGCCCGTGCCCGTCACCGTGCCGTGCACTTCGTATTTATCGATCAGGGGAGCGGGAACGTCCAGAATCGCCGCGTCCTTGCTTTCAACCACGTTGGCTTCCGACATCAGGCCCATGGTCCACGCCGTGTCATCGTAAGTGGTCAGGCTCGGATCGGGGAAAACCTGTTTTTCGAGCAGAATTTTCGCCAAACGCCCATACGGCTGATCCCGTTTAATAATGAACGATCCGGCCGGATACGTTCCTTCTTTCAACTGCACTTCGCCGGTGGAGTGGCCCACTTCGATGCCCTGCAACCGCAAAATGCTCACGATCTGCTCGACCCGAGTCATATCCGGCTGCCCGGCCGGAATCACGTAGCCGTGCACCGGACCTTTTTTGCCGTCTTCAATCGAATTTTTGCTCTTTTGATAAAAATTCTCGAGAATAATCTGCGGAAATGCCGAGGTTAATTGGAGCGCGGTCAGCACGCCGGTTTCTTCGTAATTGGTGTTGTCGCGCTGGCTCCAGTCGGTTTCGCGATAGGGCGGCAGCGGACGATACCATTCGCGCGCCGTCGGCCCTCCGCCGCGCCCGCCGCGACCACCCGCCGGAGCGCCGCCGCGTCCGCCGCCGTCAATGTGCCGATGCATGGTATTCGCGCCACCGTTTCCGAAGGTCTCATACATGCGCAGCATGCCGTTGTGATTCGACGACATGAATCCCAGATATCCCGGCGACCACATATCCACGAACGCGTGCGTCCACACGCCCGGCATGCCGTACTTGGTCATCTGCTCCATTTCGAAATTCGAGAACCACGGCAATTCGCCATACAGAATCGGGTCGAGCGTGGGGTTCTGCGGGGCCTGCCCGCTGAACGTATACATGAACGGCTCCGATTCGTGCAGCTCGTGCATGATCGGCGGATGCCATTGCAAATACCAGCCGAGCAGCCTCTGCGTGGTCTTCTGCGAATAGTTGATGTCGCGATTGTTGTCGTGGAAAATGTACTTGCCCCAGTACGGCGGGCCCGGCGCTTCGTTGTCTTCGCCGGTGTCGTTGATCTTGTATTTGTAATACCAGTCCACATAGCGGTCGCGGCCATCCGGTTCGGCCACGGGAGTAATCGTGACGATCACGTTGTCGCGGATTTTCTGGATCAGCGGCGTATCTTCGGTGGCCAGGCGATAAGCCAGCTCCATCAGCATTTCCGAGGGCCCGGTTTCGGCGCTGTGCAGGCCGCCCATGATGTGATAAATCGGTTTGGCTTTGGCGATGATCTCGCGCGCCTGCGCCTCGCTGACCTTGCGCGGATCGGCCAGATCGGCCAGATACTGCCGCTCCGTTTCTAAATTTCGGATCGATTCTTCCGAGCCCACGTACACGATCACGCATTCGCGTCCTTCATCCGTTTTGCCGATATCGATCACTTTTACCCGCGGCGATTTCGCGGCCAGAGCGTGGTAGTACTTCAGCATGTCCGCGTAATAGGTGAGCTTCTTGGGCGCGCCGGGATAGTATCCCAGGATGTCCTTGGGCGACGGCACCGTCGAAGATTTCGGCAGATGGTCCACCAGCGGGCTGATAAATTCCGGCCGGGTGGTCCATTCCTTCACGGACCTGGCAAAGTCCGGGTCCATCTGTTGAGAGAACGCGAAGGAGGCGAACGTGAGAAGACAGAGCAAACGACGCATTTATAAAGGATACAGGAGTCAGGAGTAAGAAGCCAGAATCAGAGACAAAGCCGTGATCCGCGTTCTTCTAAAGAACAGATCGGCGTGCGATCCCGTAGGAACGAGATGCAGATCGTTTCCGTCCGCTTTGTAAATCAGCAGCCAGTCCGGCTCGATGCGGCAATCGCGGAAATGCTTCGACTCGCCCTGGCTCCTGTCCGTAATGGGCCTGCCGGACTATAAGCCGGTTTCTGTACTCCGTCTCATGACAAAACAGAGCAGCGATCATTCCTCTTGGCCGGCGATTTCTCGCCGGCTCCAGCGACCTACCCGGAACTTGATAACGGAGCGGGCCGCTCCTCGTCCCCTATTTGGTCTTGCTCCGCATGGGGTTTACCCTGCCAATCGCATTACTGCGATCGCGGTGCGCTCTTACCGCACCTTTTCACCCTTACCCGCCCGGAATCGTTTGCACAATCCCCGGCGGGCGGTATTGTTTTCTGTGGCACTTTCCGTGAAACTCGCTTTAAGCGAATCCCCCCGGCCGTTAGCCGGCATGTTGCCCTATGGAGACCGGACTTTCCTCCCCGCCAATCCCGCGAAGGACCAGCGGGGCGACCGCCCATCCGGCAAGCCCGTTCTTATTCTATCGGAGGTCGGCCGGGGGGCGTCAAAGCCGCTGGGCGGTCACGTCAAATTAAGTTGAAACGTTCGGTGCAAGTCGCGTGTCTACAAGAGTTAGGTGAGTTCTGTATCGAGGCCGCCTGAAGGGGTTTGGGCGGCCGGGTAGTTTCGATTTTTTTTTTAAAGCAGTTGAAGAGGTTTCCTCGTCCCGCCGATTACTGGCGATAGGCCACATCGGCGGCTGGGATGGTGCGCAAAAACGCGCCTGAACATAAAACAGGATGTGGGGGAGTTGTTCCTTTGGATTCATTGCTTCAGGAGGATCGTGATGTTTAAAAAATCGGTGGCCTGGCTGGCCGTCGCGGCGATGAGCGCCATCGCGCTCTCAGCCCAGGGATTGAACACCAACGCAAGCAAGGACGACTGGGAGGAGATCAACTTCGAATATAATTCCGCGGTGCTCTCGGACGGATATCCCAGTTTGCTCCGCCTGGCCGAACTTCTACAGAAAAACCCCGGATACCACGTGCGCCTGGAAGGCCACACCGACGATCTCGGCGGCGGGCAATATAACGATAAACTCGGCTTAGCCCGCGCCAATACCGTTCGCGACTTCCTGGTGAAGTACGGCGCGCGTCCCAGCCAGATCGACGTGGGCACGCGCGGCAAGGCAGACCCGAAATATCCCGGCCAGAAGCCGACTTATTCGCGCACCGATGTGCCCCGTTGGATGAACCGCCGCGTGGTGATGACCGTCACCGACGATCAGGGCCGGACGGTGAGCGCGGCCGGCGTCGGCGAAGCGATCCGCGCGATTGAACCGAAGCAAGCCGCCGCCATGACCGATTGCTGTAGCGAAGTGCTGAAGCGCCTGGATAAGCTCGACGACATCGCCCGCATGCTGCAAGCCTTGCAGGATCAGAATGCGCAGTTGCGCCACGATCTGGACGCGCTGAAACAGCAGCAGCAGGTGCTCGAATCCAAAGCCAACCAGCCGACCACTCCGCCTCCGTCGGCGCAGGAGGTGGCCAAGGCGGTTGAAACCAATCTCAATCAGAACAAGCAGCCGAAATTCCAGTTGCTTGGCGTCAACGTCGGCGCCGATCAGGACGGCAACGTGACCGCCACCGGCCGCGGCCGCTTCTTCGGCGTCTTCGAGGATCATTTCGCGATTCAGGCCGAAGCCGAATACATGTATTTCAAGACCCACAAGGAGGGCCAGTTCGATATCGGTCTGGTCGATCGCGTGGGCCGCTTCCAGGCAGGCCTGTTCTCCAGCATCAAGAACGTCTCGCTCACCCTCGCCTCGCCGAACGGCGCGGTCATCCCAGGGGGGCTCAACGCTGCCAATCCGGAGGCCGGCCCGCTTGCCGGTGTGCAGGGCAACGGGACACTCGGTCAGGCGGCCTTTACCATGGACTATCTGTTCCATTGGGGCAAAATCGGCGCTTTTGGGACCTACGGATTTAAGAACACCGCGCTGCTCAGCAGCATCCGCACTACGCTGCCCAACGGCATCATCTCGCCGGATCTGTTCACCGACACTTATCTCGAAGTGGTCAATCAGGCCGGCGCCAGCGCGACCGTCGGACTATGGGGCAACAATTACCTCGAAGGCAGCCTCAGTTATCTCAAGAGCTTCACCTACGGCGACCGCGCCGGCGGCACGCTGCGCTTCGTTTTCCCGATCAACCAGCACATCGCCATCAGCGTTGAAGGCGACCTGAACCCCACCATGGTCGGCCCCAGCAACAACGGCCAGGCACTGGTTGGCGTGATCTTCGGAAATGCACAGCATCCCAAGGACTATCTGGCGGGAGCGTCGAGCGCGCCGGTTCCGATGATGGTGCCGCGCGTCCAGTGGGAGCAGGTGACCCGCACCATCCGCACGGGCCATACGCCGCCGGTGGCCAACGCCGGTCCAAACCAGATCGGCGTGCCGGCCGGTCCGATTACGCTTAACGGCTCCGCATCCTACTCGCCGGACGAACTGGCGCTCACCTATCAGTGGACCCAGGTCGGCGGCCCGACGGTCACGCTGTCGAGTCCGGCCAATGCGATCACCAGCTTCCCGGCCACGGCGGGAGAAACCTACGTCTTCCAGTTGACGGTGACCGATAGTCTGGGCGCGCAAGGCCAGTCGCGCGTCACGGTTACGACCATTTCCGGAAACAGGGTCAATATCGGCTACTTCACCGCGAATCCGTCGACCATCCAGGCCGGCCAATCGACCACTCTGTCCTGGAGCGTCACCGGAGCGACGGCGGTCAGCGTCAGCGGCATCGGCTCGGTGCAGGCGGTCGGCACTTCGAGCGTCGCGCCGACTTCGACCACCACTTACATCCTGACGGCAACCGCCGCCGGCGGCACCGTGACGGCGCAGACCACCGTCGTAGTCAGCGGATCGACCACGCAGGTGACCTACTGCTACGCTTCGCCGGCGACCGTTATCGCGGGTGAATCCTCCACGCTGTACTGGCAGACCGCCAATGCCACCCAGGTGACCGTGAATCCGGGCGGCCAGACCTTTGCCCCGACCGGCAACACAGTGGTCACGCCCACCAGCAACACCACTTACACCATCATCGCCATGGGCGCCAACGGGAACAGCAATTCCTGCAACGCCTCGGTGACGGTCACCACCGGCCAGTTGCCGCGCGTCATCCAGTTCTCGTCGTCGCCGCAGAACATCACCGCGGGCCAGTCCTCGACGTTGACTTGGGCCGTTGACAACGCGACCAGCGTCAGCATCAACGGCGTCGGCAACAGCTTATCGCTCGGCGGCACGCAGTCCGTCTCGCCTGCCGTCACCACCACTTACACTCTGACCGCGACCAACGCGGCCGGCAGTGTCACCTCGACGACCACCATCAACGTCTCGGCGGCCGTCAGCATCACCGCTTTCACGGCGAGTCCGAACCCGTCGCCGTCCTCCGGCGCCAGCGTCACGCTGACGTGTACGGCGGCCAACGCGTCTTCGATCAACCTGAACGGCTCCAATTACAACGGAGGCAGCGCGACGGTCAACGTAGCGCCGCTGGCGACCACCGCTTACACTTGTATCGCCACGGCGGCCAGCGGTCAGACCGTGCAGCAATCGCTGACCGTCACCGTTCCCGCGCCGTCAACTTCGCCCACCGGTCCGACCGGCGGCCAGCAGCCGGTGATCGTGATTCAGGGCGGAACGACCGTCAACACCATCTTCCGCTTCATCACCCTGAACGCGAGCGGAACCTACAGCCCGTCGGGCAACAACCCGCTGAGCTACGTCTGGGTTGCGGTCAACAACAACGCCACCATCACCAACGCCAATTCGCCGACGCCGAGCGTCACGCTCGGCTTGACCTCGGGCGTTTACCTGTTCCAGTTGACGGTGACCGATAGCAAGGGCAACCAGGCTACGGCGCTGGTGACCGTGAACTTCACCATCTAAGCGCACCAACAAAAACGCGCTCCGGAATTTCAAATCTTCCGGAGCGCGTCGTTTTTTTCAAAAACCCCTGCTAACACCGCTGAAAAGAACTCCAGAATAGCTGTAGGATAAAGGTTTATACCGCTCCCTGCGTGGCTAATCCGTTCACGTCCCGCCGCGGAAGATATATGATTTTTCTTTGAATTGCAGGAATCTGCCGATGCCATCGTATCAACCTGCCAAGCTCTTGCGGCTGCTCATCACCGAGCGGGATCGCTTTCAGGGCAAACCGCTGTACGAAGCCGTGGTGGAGAAATGCCGGGAACTGAACATCGCCGGCGCCACCGTCTTTCGCGGCCTCGAAGGCTACGGCGATACCGCGGAGATCCATCGCTCGCACGGGCTGAGGCACGACTTGCCGGTCAGCGTCCAGATCGTCGACACGGCTGAGAACATCCAGCGCCTCCTGCCCGTTCTGGAGAACATGATCGACAAGGGGCTGATCGCGATTTCCGATGTGAGCGTGATCCGAATTCAAAAGACCGCGGGCGTTCCCAACTGCTAAAGCCGGGCGACGGCGTTTTCCAGAGAAAGCTGAGAATCGTCTACTCCCCGATCATCTTCACCAGCACGCGCTTGCGCCTCCGCCCGTCGAATTCGCCGTAGAAAATCTGCTCCCACGGCCCGAAATCGAGCTTGCCGTTGGTGATCGCCACCACCACTTCGCGGCCCATCACCTGCCGCTTCAGATGCGCATCGGCATTATCTTCGCCGGTGCGGTTGTGCTGATATTGCCCGACCGGCTGGTGCGGCGCCAGCCCCTCCAGCCATTTTTCGAAATCCTGGTGCAGGCCACGCTCGTCGTCATTTATAAAAACCGACGCGGTAATATGCATGGCGTTCACCAGGGCCAGCCCCTCGCGGATGCCGCTTTCGGCGAGAATCGATTCAATCTGCGCAGTAATATTCACGAACCCGCGGCGTGCGGGGATCTCAAACCACAGCTCTTTGCGATAGCTTTTCATTGGAAGAAGCGGATAAGAAAAGACTAACCGATTTCGCGCCGCCTGCCGATACACCAAACGAGTCCCCGCCCATGGCAGTTGACGGGGGTAGTCATAGATTTGTTAAACTCTACGAGAGCAATGCGAACCGCCGGAAATTACCGCGTCCCGGCCGGGCTGGCAATTGGGATTGGTGTCCTCACGCTTAGCAGTTGCGTCACGGCCACCAGACCACAGCAGTTCCGAGCTTTCTTCTTACCACCCCAAAACCAGCAGCCTCCGGCCAATAGCGAAGAATCCACGCCGGACCTGCCGCGCCTGACCACCGCTCCTTACGCCAATGAGATGCCGGCGATCACCACCGAGATTCCGGATATTCCCCGGCCGAGCGATGCCGACCTGTTGCTCAAGAAATCCAAGGACCGCTTCGCCGTCGGGAAAGCGGCCTTCGATGAGGGCCGCTACGCCGACGCCCGGCACGATTTTAACGACGCCCTTGAGGTTCTTCTGACCGCTCCCGAAAACGCGCCGGATCGGGCCGCCATCGAACGCCGGCTGGAAGATCTCACCGAAACGATTTACCGCTATGATCTGGACGAACAGGCCGCAACCCAGCCGGATGACCAGGTGTCCTACGATAAATCGCCTCTCGACAGCGTGCTCGAAATGACTTTTCCGGTCGACCCCAGCCTGCGCAATAAGGTGCTCGAGCAGATTAAGGCCACGGTGTCGCAGTTACCGCTCGAGGAAAGCGATGCGGTGGTCGGCGCGATCAACTTTTTCTCCACCGAGCGCGGCCGGAAGATTATCATCGCCGGGTTGCGCCGCCAGGGCCGCTATAAAGATATGATCGAGCGCGTTCTGCGCGAAGAAGGCCTGCCGCAGGAGCTGATTTTCGTGGCCCAGGCCGAATCCGGCTTCCTGCCTCGCGCCATGTCCAATAAATCGTGCGTCGGACTGTGGCAGTTCGCCAAGTTCCGAGGCAAAGAGTATGGGCTGGATCAGACCCCGGCAACCGACGACCGCATGGACCCGGAAAAGGCGACCCGCGCCGCGGCCCATCATTTGCATGATTTATATGACCATTTCGGCGACTGGTACCTGGCCCTTGCCGCCTACAATTGCGGTCCCGGCTGCGTGGATCATGCCGTGATGCGGACTGGCTACGCCGATTTCTGGAGGCTGCGGCAGCTCAATGTGCTGCCCAAGGAAACCGCCAATTACGTTCCGGTGATCCTGGCGATGACCATCATGGCGAAAAACGCCAAAGATTATGGGCTGGACAACCTGGAACAGGACCCTGCCGAGCTGGCCGACACGATCGCGTTGGAGTCGCCCACGCATCTGGCGCTGGTTGCCGACGCCATCGACCGGCCGGTCAGCGAATTGAAGGATCTGAACCCGGCGCTGTTGCGCTCGATCGCGCCGCCCGGCTACGCGCTGCATATTCCGAAGGGCACGCGGCCGGAAGTCGAAGCGGCCTTCGCGATCATTCCTCCGAACCGGCGCGATTCCTGGCGTTTGCACCGGGTGCAGGAAGGCGAGACGTTCGCGATGGTCGCCAAACGGTACAAAGCCGAGACGGCATCGCTCCGTTCGGCCAATCACGAGGACCTGCCGCAACCCGGCGAATGGATGGTGGTGCCGGTGGCCTATCCCGGGGATCACGCAGCCCGTCCGGCTGCGCATCATGTCACGGCCAGACGAAAAACGCCGGCGCGTCGCAAGACTACGGCAATCGCGCATAGGTCTTCCCGGCCGCAATCCCATTCCGCCGCGGGCAGCGAAGAATAGTTTTTTCGCGCGCCATCGTAAGAAAAAGACATTCGTAAGTTCGCATTCGACTTTTTTTCTTGCCTTCGCGAGCAAAGGCGAATATTCTAATTTTTGATTACGCCTGCGAGGAGGCAGACTGAATGGTAGAGTACCGATTCACGGCCGAGGATGACGATCTCGACGATTTCGAAGAAGGCGCCCAGCTCAATGTCGATGACGACATGGGCGACTACGAGATAGAAGAGGAAGAGTTGACCGTCACCGAGGTACCGGCGGCGCCCGCACCCGCACCGGTTGCGGCGGAGCCGGTGGAGGCGCCGGCGGAGAAAAAGCCGGTGAAGAAAGCAGCCACAGCGAAGAAAGCTCCGGCCAAAAAAGCTGCGGCCAAAAAAGCTCCAGTAAAGAAGGCTGCTCAAAAGAAGGCGCCGGCCAAGAAGGCTCCGGCGAAGAAAGCGGCCGCCAAGAAGGCTGCGCCCCAAAAAGCTCCAGCAAAGAAAGCAGCCAAAAAAGCGGCTCCCAAAAAGGCCGCCAAGGCCGCGCCGAAAAAGGCCGGAAAGAAAGCCGCACCCAAGAAGAAGGGCAAGAAATAAGCGGAATTATTGAAAACAGGCCGCTCTTGACTTTTCAGGACCGGCCTGTTCTGCTTCAGTCCTTCCCGATCACCGACCGGCACCGTTCAAACAGTTGAATCAATGCGTCCACCTGCTCTTCCGGTGTCTTGGGAGTCTTCCCGCCAAAGCCGGCGCCGGTCGATGATTTTCCAACGCCCGCAGTCACCGCGATGAAGCGCATCAGCTCCAACGCGACCTCGTCCTTGTTCATCGCCGGCCGGGGCGGAGTGGTTTGTTTTTCTTCCTCAGTCATATAATCTCTAAGGTACCTGTTCTCACGAATGCCTGTCGATGCCCGCCGCCTGATTCGAAAAATGCGCGGCGGAGCGCAAGCGCACCTGGTCGATGCCTCCGACGGAAATTTCTATGTTGTCAAATTCCTGAACAATCCGCAGCACCGGCGCATTCTGGTGAATGAATGGATGGCCTCGGTGTTCCTGAATTATCTGGGCATTTCGACGCCCGAGGGCGCGATCGTCCGCATTTCGGAAGAATTTTTGCGGGAGAACCCGGAGGCCTATTTCCAGCTCGGTTCGCGTCGCGAGGCGATTCAGCCCGGCTGGCATTTCGGCTCGCGCTTCCCGGGCCATCCGGCGCATCATGCGGTTTATGATTTTTTGCCCGATTCCTTGCTCGCGGGCATCGAGAATCTTTACGACTTCCGCGCCGTTCTGGTTTTTGACAAATGGATGGGCAACGCCGATACGCGCCAGGCGATTTTCTTCCGGGCGCGATTGAAAGAATGGCTGCCCGGCTCGGCCGCGCATCATCTCCGGATGGGTTTTGTCGCGCAAATGATCGATCACGGCTATGTTTTCGAAGGTCCGAACTGGCGATTCAGCGACGGCCCGTTGCAGGGTTTATATTTCCGTCCGCACGTGTACAAGGACGTGCACGGCCTGAACGATTTTCAGCCGTGGCTGGACCGGGTGATCAATTTCCCCGAAGAAGCAGTCGATCAAGCCGTCAGACAGATCCCGGCGGCTTGGCTGGAGGGTCAGGAAGACGAGTTCGCCTCGCTGCTCGACCATCTGCTGGCGCGGCGGAAGCGCGTTCCGGAAATGATCGAGGCAGTGCATGCGGCGCGCGAGAATCCGTTCAGCAGCTGGCGAATCTCCGTCGTCTGAGAGGTATTGTATAGATATGGCCGCCACGACCCAGATTCCGGTCGAAGAGTACCTCCGGACGGACTATAGCCCGGATTGCGAATATGTCGACGGGGAGGTGCTGGACAGAAACGTGGGCGAAAAAGGACACGGCAAAATCCAGAAGCGGCTGCTCGGCTTCTTCATCCGGCATGAGGCGGAATTGGGCGTGTGGGCGTTGCAGGGATGGCGGGTGAAGCTCGGAGAACGGCATTATCGCGTGCCCGACATCCTGGTGGTCGCGGGTCCGGAGCCCAATGAAGAGGTTCTTACCAGGCCGCCGTTCCTGTGCATCGAAGTTCTCTCGCCCGAGGATCGCATGAGCCGGATGCAGCGCAAAGTCGCTGATTACCTCGCCTTCGGCGTCTCATACGTCTGGATTCTGGATCCCCAGCGCAGGAAGGCGATCGTCTACACCGACCGCGACACGCTCGAGCTGGACCATGGCGTCCTGCGCACCGAGAACCCCACCATCGAGGTTCCCCTGAGCGAGATTTTCGACTGAAAGATGCCCACCATCGCACCACAAACCAGAGCCGCGGAGTTTCGAGAAACCTTAGGCAAACGCGTCATCGTCGCCGACGGCGCCATGGGGACCTCGCTGTACTCGAAAGGCGTGTTCATCAATCGCTGCTATGACGAGCTCAACCTGTCGCTGCCCGCCCTGGTTCGCGACGTTCACCAGGAATACGTCAAAGCCGGCGCGGAGATCCTCGAAACCAACACTTTCGGCGCCAACCGGAAGCGGCTCGGCGCGTTCGGTTTTTCAGAGAAAGTCCGCCTGATCAATCAGGCCGGCGTGCGCATCGCCCGCGAGGCTGCGCGCGATCTGGCGTTTGTCGCCGGCGCGGTGGGACCGCTGGGAATTCGCCTGGAGCCGCTGGGCCCCACCAGTTTTGAAGAAGCCCGCGCGCTGTTTCGCGAGCAAATCGCGGCGCTGGTCGAAGCCGGCGTCGATCTCCTGGTTTTAGAAACCTTTCGCGATTCGAACGAAGTTCGCGAAGCGATTCTCGCCGCGCGCGAAGCCGCCGGCGAAGAAATCGTGATCGTCGCGCAGTTGAGTATTGAAGACGACGGCCGCCTGCGCGACGGCACCGCCATTGTCGATTACGCCCAGCGGTTAAATGACCTGCCGGTGGACGTGATCGGCCTGAACTGCTCCTCGGGTCCCAAGGTGATGCTCGAAACCATCGAAAAGATGGCCGGCTATACCACTAAACCGCTGAGCGCGATGCCCAACGCGGGCCTGCCAACAACGGTCGAAGGGCGCAATCTGTATCTTTGCTCCCCCGAATACATGGCGCAGTACGCGCGGCGATTTCTGCTGAATGGCGTGCGCATTCTCGGCGGATGCTGCGGCACCACGGCCGACCACATCAAAGCGATGCGCGCCGAGGCTCGCAGCTTGCAGCACGTTGAAGCGCGTCACGCCGCGGTGATGGCGCCGCCGTCCTCTCGCCCGCAAGCGCTCGAAAAAGTGCCGGTGGCGGAAAAAAGCACCCTGGGAGCGATGCTGGCTGCCGGCAAGTTTGTGGCCTTCGTCGAAATTCTGCCGCCCAAGGGAGTCGACGCCTCAAAAGAGATTGAAGGCGCGAAACTGTGCAAAGCCGCCGGAATCGACTGCATCAACGTTCCTGACGGCCCGCGCGCCAGCGCCCGCCTGAGCGCGCAGGTGACCTGCCAGTTGATCCAGCAGCAGGCCGCGATCGAAGCAGTGATGCATTTCTGCTGCCGCGACCGGAATATTTTGAGCATCCAGAGCGAACTGCTCGGCGCGTTTACGGTCGGCGTGCGCAATCTGATCTGTATCACCGGCGATCCGCCGCGCATGGGGACCTACCCGGACGCGACCGCCGTGTTCGACGTAGACGCGATCGGCCTGACCAATATCGTCAACAATCTGAACCACGGCCTGGATTTGGGCGGCAACCCGATCGGCTCGCGCACCGCGCTGCTGATCGGCGTGGGCGCGAATCCCGGCGCGTTGAACATGGACGAAGAGCTGCGCCGCCTGGAATGGAAGGTGAAAGCCGGCGCGGAATACGTCGTGACCCAGCCTGTCTTCGATCTGGATCTGCTCGAAGCATTCCTGAAGCGCACCGAAGAGTATCGTTTGCCGATTATCGCCGGCATCTGGCCGTTGACCAGCTATCGTAATGCCGAGTTCATGGTGAACGAGCTGCGCGTCCCGGTTCCGGAAGAATATATGGAGCGGATGCGCCATGCCGAAGGAGCGGAAGCGGCTCGGGCGGAAGGAATCGCGATCGCCCGGGAAATGGTGCAGCGGGTTCGTCCGCTGGTGGCGGGAGTGCAGTTAAGCGCACCGTTTGGCCGGTATCAAATGGCGATCGAGGTCGCCGAAGCCATCGGCGATCGGCGCTCGACTATCACTGCGATCTGAAACTAAAGCGGTTATGGGCGGTCCTGTCGTGCCGGCGATTGGCAGAAATGCACCGGCTTCCGACGCCGCTTGAAATTCTTCAAGGCCATACGCCAATGAAAGTTCTGCGGATGGCCCCGTGGAATCGCCTGGATCGAGACGATTTTTATCCCCTCATAAATGGCGAATAAATCCCGGCTGGATGGCGAAGGTACACAACCGCTCGTCCGGTCTCTCACTATTGGGTATAATGATCCGGTCGTGAGCCGGGAAACGAGGGTTACCGTTTCCCCGAACATGATTGACAGGAGGCTTAATGCATATCTTGCGGCGTTTTTCCGTGATGACCATTGGCGTAGTCGCGTTCCTGGCGAGGCCGCTTGCTTCCGCGCCGCCCGAGGTTCCTTTATACCAGCGGTTTCTCAGCCCGGCATCGCCGCAGGAGGTGGTTGCCGCTCGAAAAGCGGACCGCGTTGCCTGGGTGGATTATGCCGAAGGCAAACGAAACGCCTACACCGCGGCCGCGCCCGCATGGGTGCCGGTGCGCTTGACCAATTTTCAGAAAGACGACGGCATCATGATGTCGGAGATTCGCATCTCCGACGACGGCAGCACGGTGGTGTTCCTGCGTGGTGAGGGGCCCAATCGCGAAGGATGGTCGCCTGACCCGTCGGCGGATCCGAACGGGCCGGAACACGCGATCTGGGCCGCGCACACGAGAGGCGGCGGTGCATGGCGGGTGGTGGATGCGGCGAATCCGGAGCTGGCTCCCGACGGCAGCTCGATGCTGTTCATTAAGGACGGCCAGATTTTTCGAGCCAAGCTCTCGGCGCTAAAGCCGGCGAGCGAAGTCGACCGCGGAGAAAAAGCGTTTATCACCGAATGGGGCGTGCAGAGCGATCCGAAGTGGTCGCCCGACGGCCATAGGATCGCGTTCGTCAGTACGCGCATGGATCACAGCTTCATCGTCGTCTACGATGTCGCCACGCGTTCCGTCAAGTACATGTCGCCGAGCGTGGATTTCGATACGACGCCGATGTGGATGTCGGACAGCCGCCACCTGATCTTCATGCGGCAGCCTGGATTGCCGTTCGGGCAACAAACGCTGCAAATCGGTCCCGGAAGCGGCGCGATTTACGCGGCGCCGGGAGAGCCCGCGCCGGCGGCGCGAGGCGGGGGGCGCGCGCAGGCTCCTCCTATCAACAATGAGCCGGGCATGATGCGATCGACGTTCCGGGGCGGCTACACCATCGAGTTTTATAAAGCCGACGTGACCACCGGCGACGCGCAGGAGGTCTGGCACAACCAGGCGAGCGATCCCATTGTGATCAGTCCGGGCAATATTCATCTTGCGGGCGATTTGCTGATCTTCCAGTACGTCGCGCCGGGAACGGGGCGGGGTAGAGGAGGACGCGGCGGTCGTGGAGGCCGCGGCGGCCGAGGCGGAATTGCGCCGCCGCCGCTTCCTTTAACGCCGGAACAGGAAACGGTCGCCAAGGACGAATGGGATCGTTATTACTCGCTCAACTTGACGGATGCGTCGGCGCGTCCGGTGCTGCTGACCACCACCGACGGACTGATCGAAAACGCGACGTCGATTGCGATCTCGGCCGACTCCAAAACATTTTTCTACTGCACCAATGCCAAGGACATCGAGCGGCGGCATATCTGGGCTGTTCCCGTCGGCGGCGGAACGCCGGTGCAGATCACCACGGGCGAGGGGGTCGAAACTTCGCCGGCGCCGCTCGCTTCCGGGAAATATCTGGCGACGCTCAGCGCGGATTGGAACATGCCGCAATCGCTCGGCATCTGGAAGACTGCAAGTCTCGAAGCGGCAGCCGCGCCGCAGAAGATTATTTTCCCGGCTTCCATGCCGGGCTTTCCCAAGGACCTGCACGTCAAGCCGGAGATCGTGCTCACCCACGCCGACGACGGCGTCGAAATCCACAACCAGCTTTTTCTTCCGAAGGATTTGAAACCGGGCGAGCGGCGGCCGGCCATCGTGTTCGTTCACGGCGGTCCCATCCGCCAGATGATGCCTGCTTACCACTACATGCAGTTTTATCACTGGGCCTACGGCATCAATCAGTGGTTGGCGAACCAGGGCTATATCGTGATGTCGATCAATTATCGGTTGGGCATCGGCTATGGCCATTCGTTCCAGCATGCAGAGCATGCCGGGCCGCAGGGCAACAGCGAATATAAGGACGTTCTCGCCGGCGGCAAATATTTGCAGAGCCGGCCCGACGTCGATCCGAATCGCGTCGGGATTTGGGGATTGTCGTACGGTGGACTGCTGACGTCCGAAGCTCTGGCGCGCAACTCCGATGTGTTCAAAGCGGGCGTCGATTTGGCCGGCGTTCACCTGGAGGGCAACACGCTCGATCCGCAATCACTCTCTTATCAGTCGTCGGCGATCAGCGCGATCGACAAATGGACGTCGCCGGTGCTGCTGGTGCAGGGCGATGATGACCGCAACGTCGGGTTCCA
>Ga0335073_10001367_pt1 | contig 32449 bp, 23 predicted proteins | sample Lox_Sample_22_FD_207093 | JGI IMG/M metagenome (GOLD analysis project Ga0335073, IMG submission 207093) | Soil microbial communities from Loxahatchee National Wildlife Refuge, Florida, United States - Lox_Sample_2.2 | ecosystem: Environmental > Terrestrial > Soil > Wetlands | place: USA... | reverse complement strand
AGGTTGAACCAGCGGTAAAAGGAACGGACAGCTGCGTAGGTTTTGAAGATTGGTTTTCCGGTTCGCTCACGCCTGTTCTGTTTTGGCGACTCTCTTCTTCCGCGAGCCGATTGAGGAATGAGGCCTCGGCGCGTTGTTGCGACCAACCGGGACCTGGATCGATGAGCTCGGCGGTTTCAGCGGCTTCCTTCGCGGCAATCGCCGGGATTTGGTGCGCGACCAGGGATTCGTATTGCTTGATCGCCTCCCGGCAGCTGGCACAAACGAGCAGATGCTCGTCGAGCTTGGTCTGCTCTGCTTCGGTCAGTTCGCCTGAGGTGGATAAGGCGCAGAGTTCCAGGAACTCGTCATGGGGTTCGGTGTGAGACAACGCCCCAGCTCCTTGGATAGTGGCAACTTTGTATCATACTGCCGAATTACCCCGCAATTTGCCATTAAAAACGTGCTTGCGCAGCTTTTCCAGGCCGCGGAAATAATGGTGCTTTACGTTACCGTGGGTCTGGTTCAACTTCACAGCAATTTCTGGCAATGTATACCCCCCAGCGAAGAACAGGCGCAAGGTCTCCCGTTGGTCGGCAGAGAGGCACTCGAAAGCCGACAGCAGAGCCGAATCTCCGAAAATCGCGCCCTGGTGGTCGGTGGTAGCACTCAGCTGGCCCTCTACCTCACTGATATCCATCTGCGTGTAGAAGCGGCGGGAGTTCAAGTGACGTCGCCGGGCCAGTGCGCACCGATGCGAGATCGCGAGAATCCATCCCCGGGCCGCGCCACGTGAGGGATCGAAGAGACCACTCTTGCGATGAATCAGAAGAAAGATGTCCTGGACAAGGTCGTCCGCCTCGGCAGCGTCATGCAAAACGTGATAGCCGACACCCCGAACCATTCTGGCATACCGAGTAAACAGTGCAGTCAGGGCCTCGGTGTTGCCCTGTTGCACTTCAGACATCAGGTCTTCGTCGGAGTTTTCTGCGGGGCTTATTACTGCCGGATCCGGGGTGGTTGATTGCTTAGGCCTGCTTCTCTGCACGCCCAGGGCAGGGAGCCGGAATGTCCCTGAAAGTTCCATAATGAAGCGTCCCGGATCGGTGCGTTGTTAATCGCGGCTGAGCCGACAGGGAAGGGAATTGTTCAGATTCCCGCTAGCACATGTGCTCGCACAGTTAAACGATTCATATTCAACGAGTTGTGAATTGTGATACCCGGAGCGGACTCAGTCTTACCTTCATTTTTCATTGAATCTGAAGACCGCGACTGCATATCGTCGACGCGAATCGCTTGCAATCTTCACGTACATATAGCACCAGCGTCCCTAGTTGTCCAGCTAATCTGCTCGTGGTGTTTTTGCACGTGCCGCTCCTTAATGAGTGCACGTGTTGGACGCGACTAAATTTTTCGGCGCTCTGGGCAAGCGGGTAAGATCCCTCAGGGAGAGTCGCCACTACACCCAAGAAGACATGATCGACTTCGGATTTTCTGCCCGACACTGGCAACAAATAGAAAAAGGCCGCCCGATCACGATGAAGACTCTTCTTCGCATCACGATCGCTCTAGATGTGCCCTTGTCAAAGCTAGTTCACGGACTTCCCCATCCCTTATTGATTGAGAAACAAGGCGACCTGAAATGAAACAACCTGGCGTATTAGAGGCCCCCAGCTAATCTGCTCGTGGTGGTCACGTCGCAAATCGCCTAAAAGTCAGGCTTGGTCGACGAGAAACAATTCTTCGCTGCCCTTGGAGAACGTGTGAAAAAGCTCCGCAGATCCAAGGGATTTACTCAGGAAGATATGATTGGATTCGGTTTCTCTGCTCGCCATTGGCAGCAGATCGAGGCTGGCCGACCGATCACCGTTACCACCCTTCTGCGCATTTGCGACACATTCTCAATCCGCGCTGCACAGTTAATTGAAGGGCTCGACCGGGGGATTTACCGGAAATAGCGCTGCGAATCAGGCATTCCAGTCCCTTCGCTTTATCATCCCATAAGTGCAGCTTCAACCTTTGCGGCTGCGTCATCCTGCATATGCGGGAGCACATGCGAATAAACATCCAGTGTGAAGGCTGCACTCGTGTGTCCCAGTTGCTCTGAGACCACCTTCGGCGAAACGCCTACTGTCAACGCCAAGGTTGCCGCCGTATGCCGCAGGTCATAGAGCCTGATATTCGGCAGGCAGGCCCTCTTCAGGATTGGTTTGAAGTGCTTGTAGACCAAGCTGTTCACATTCACTGGCCGTCCGAACTCTGTGACAAAAATCAGATCGACTGCTTCTGGCCATTCTTCGGGATCAACAACCGGGTGAGCCACCTGGGATTCCCTTAATTGCTTCAGTCTTGCGAGAACCCAATTCTGTAATCTGATCAGCCTTCGACTGCCGGCGCGCTTTGTTTCACCATACTCCCACTGCCCCGTGGGGCCTTTCCGAAGCGTCCTTTTAATACTGACCGTTGCCCGTTCCCAATTGAGGTCCTGCCACTTGAGACCGATGCATTCGCTAGGACGCATCCCGGTTGTAATCAAAACAGCGAAAAGAGTTCCGTACATCGTGGGCAATGCGAATTTCAAGAATGTCTTTGCCTCTTCTATACTGAGCACTCGCATTTCGCGCCTTCGGATACGAGGCAACTTCAATCCTTTTGTAGGTACTTCCAATATCATTTCCCAACGCAATGCCTGCCTAAACGCAGCATTCAGGACCCAGTGCGCACCTTGGACCGTCCTCGGCGAGAGTCCACGATCTAACATCGCTTGATAGACGCCCTGGATGTCCAACGGCCTGATGCCGACAAGAGTTTTCTTCCCAAGCAATGGGCGAATGCACTTTGCAAGGAGACTTTCGTAGCCTTCATACGTCTTGCTGCAGACCTGTGGTTTGACGGTCTTGAGCCACTGATCGAGGTATTGGTCCAGCCGAATCTTCGCGCCGTCCCGCTCGATGTAAGCTCCCAGTTCATTGATCTTCTTTCCTAGAAACTTTTGCGCCTGCCGCAGAGAGCCATGAACAGTACGGTTGTAATAGTTGCGCTTTTTGGTTTGAGGATCGCAGCCCATGGGGATGCGAATCATCCAGGTGTTCTCGCGAACGGCGATGATCTGGCCTAATTTGCGAGTCATAAGGACACCTCCTTTCTTTGTTCCAGTGCGCGGAGCAGCAGTCCTACTGATTTCTTTGAAATTGACGGGGTCTGGCTACAGCGTGAGACCGTTCATTAGAGCTGCTTCCATTTTGGCGGCAGCTTCATCCTGCATGTGCGGGAGCACATGAGAGTAGGTATCTAGCGTGAACGCGGCGCTGGCATGACCGAGTTGCTCCGATACCACCTTGGGCGCGACTCCGACCGTGAGTGCAAGAGTCGCTGAGGTGTGACGCAGGTCATACAGCCGAATATTCGGCAAACCAGCTTCTCGCAGGAGTGGCTTGAAGTGCTTTTTGACCAAGTATTCCTCGTTGATCGGTTCACCATGTGCCGTGGCGAAGATGAGATCAGCGAAGGCGACGTCGCAGGTTTCGCCAGTCCCGTCGTCTTTATCTTTCAATTTTCTGAGTAGTTCGAGTACCCATGTTTGCAGCTTAACCACTCGACGGCTGCGGACTCGCTTCGTGTCATCAAAAGTCCATTGCCCTTCATGCTTGTGAAGACTTCGGACAATACTGACCGTCCCGCGATCCCAGTCGATGTCCCGCCAGCAGAGGCCAAGGTACTCGCTCGGGCGCATGCCGGTTGTAAGGGCGACAGCAAAAAGGCATGCTTGCGGGGATCGCGACGCAGCCTTGAGAAACGTTCGAGCCTGATCTGTCGTCAGCACAGACATTTCTCTACACTGCGGACTTGGAAGCTGAACTCCCTGCGTTGGGTCGGCGATGAGCAACTGCCAGCGTATGGCCTGCCTGATCGCGGCCCGCAAAACGGCATGTGCGCAGCGAACGGTGCGCGCCGAGAGTTTCCGGTCGACCATGGTCTGGTATGTAGCTTGGACCTCCAGAGGCGAGAGTGAGGCCAACATCCTTGTGCCGATTGCCGGGCGGATGTATCTCCGTAGCATGGCGGCGTAGTCACTGAATGTTTTCCCACGGACTTTTGGTTTAACGGCCGTTTTGAGCCAATGATCTAGGAATTCGTCCACCGTGACCTGAAGGCCTTCGACTCCGCGAGAGAGATCACGTTCATGCAACCTCTTTGTTAAGTACGCCTGCGCATATCGCAATGAGCCGTAGATTGTTCGATTGTGGTAGGCGCGCTTGCGAGTTTCGCGATCACGCCCCAGGTAAACGCGAACAAGCCAACGACGCTCGCCTCGCGCAAGGATCTGACCAACTTTGCGGGACATAGATATTCCTCCTTTCTCCTCCGGATGAGGTACCCGTGCAGTACATTGCGAATTCCGGCTTGTCAGGGCGTCCGTTTGTCAGTCTGCGGTGACTACCAAACAATGTGTTTTCAATTGATTAGGGGAGGCGACAGGGGAACAGGAGCCGTAGTTGCGTACCTCCAGATATGGAAGTATAATACTCCATAAATGGAGGAAGTATGCCTGCGGGAGCAACGGCTACTTTGCAAGGGCATATCGCGGGATTCTCTCGGGACGTTCCAGTCGACCTCTCAAAGAAAGAGGTTCAAGCTCGTCTGAGTCCGTCGGCAATCAAGGGGTTCTTCAAGCTCACCCGCTCCTGGAAGCTGCGGGACGAGGATGCGAGGCAGCTCTTGGGGGGAGTTTCAAACGGAGCCTTCTATCATCTAAAAGGGGGCAAAACCAAGAAGCTCGACCAGGACCAGCTCACGCGAGTTTCTCTGACCCTGGGAATATTCAAAGCGTTGAATATTCTGTACAGCGAACGGTTAGCCGATGCGTGGATCTCCTTGCCAAATACGAATCCGATATTCGGAGGAGAGACGCCGCTGATGTACATGAGAAAGGGTGGCGTTCCCGCTATGCTGCGAGTGCGTCAACTTCTCGACGCACGCAGAGGCGGTCGTTGAAGCTGCCAAGCACGACGGCACTGCGACGGGACGATACCCATCGCCTCATTCCAACCAAATACGTTGGCGAGGGGGAGAGCGTATTGGCCCGCCTGTCCGCCGACGATGAAGATCTGGATCGCCTGCTCGAGCTTGAGGGAGCCACCAACGATCGATTGCTCGGTGAAGCGGGTCTGCTGCCCGGCATCAGTGTCCATGAACTTGTGTTTGGCTTATCCTACGCACACATCGTTAACGCCGCTTTCACTCACGCACACCCTTTGGGTAGCCGATTCAATCTGCCAGACCGCGGGGCGTGGTACGCGGCCTTCGCTCTCGCAACTTCTCAGGCTGAGGTGGCTTTTCACAAAGTCCAGGAATTAGAGGAGATTAATTGGCAGGACGAGGAAGTTTTGACCTGTGCAGATTATCTAGCTGATTTCCGAGCTGATTTTCACGACATTCGAGGTCATGGCGAATTTGCAAAGTACCTCGATCCGGAGAGCTATCTGGCTTCGCAACGATTAGCCCGAGAGCTACTAGAAGCTGGTGCTCCCGGTATTGTTTATCCGAGCGTTCGGCACAAGGGCGGCACCTGCTTGGCGTGTTTCCGCCCCGCACTGGTTATTAATGTTCGGAGGGGACCAACCGTTGCGCTCACCTTCAGGGACGCCATGCTGGTTCGCACAACGGTAGAGGAAGGCTGAAGTACAACTCAACGGCCTGCCAGCGCGGTTTGAGCACACCGCTGACACACAAAAAAGAAGTTTGAGGTCGAAAAGGCATGCAATTGGGCGGTCCGACAGTAAGCCGTGCCGAATGGTAGCCTAGGGACGGAGTTGAATCGTTCATTCTGCCTCGATTTTTCGAATGGATGATCACGAACATGGCCGATGATTTTCAAGAGCTAGTCAAAAAGGTATTAGCAGCTCGAGTCGGAAATCTCTGTTCTAATCCAGCTTGCAGGGCCCTCACGAGCGGTCCGCAGGAAAACCCTGCGAAGGCGCTCAATATAGGTGTTGCCGCCCACATCACCGCCGCGTCTGTTGGCGGGCCTAGGTACGATCCTGACCTCCTTCCCGAAGAGCGCAGTGGACCTTCAAATGGAATCTGGCTTTGCCAGAACTGCGCAAAGCTTATAGACAATGACCCCGCCCGGTTCACGGTAGATCTGCTCAGGGCCTGGAAAGCGAATGCCGAGGCCGATGCACGCAAACGTGTGGGGAAAACGGCTAACGCAGGCTCGTCGCCCGCTCTTGATTTAAAGCCCTACGACAGGGTCCGCATCGAGCCGATTGTACCCCGTCACGCTGAGCAGACAGAGTGGATACTCCAATCGAATTCCGAGGGTTGCCTGGTTTTTCAGAAAGTCGATTCGCAACGCTACGCAGAAATTCCAGCTTCATTTATCGAAAAAGTGCACCGGTTCACCGGAACGGCACCGGCATTGGTTCGACTCGGTGGCCGACTTCAATGGAACTCTGTGGACCAGCGGTGGCAGATTCTCTCCGAGAAGCCCGAAGGGGACTCCGGAGGCCAGTACGGATTCAGTAAATACGTCGATTTCGATTACCCGAGAAGAATGAACTATGCCGGTGAGTTCGCCTGGTGTCGCGAAGACCGCCTTCCTCAATGTCTGAGCCAGGGAAGATTCATTTTTTATGCCGAGGACGGTATGTACCTTAGAGTTCGCGACCTCCCTTGCGATCAAATATTGGTGTCCAGCCGTCCTTAGCAAGAAGAAATTTGCTTTGCCTATGGTTCATCCTGCGACCCTATCCGGGTGCAGTTGGTTGGCCGGGACGGTAGGCCATGGGGACTCATGCTCGACTTCTAAGCTCCTGGGCTCATCAGAGGGTCTTCCGTATTCCAGCCGCCACACCTCAATTTGACGTAGTAACATCGCCGCAGACTTCTTTCGGCGCCCATCGTTGCGGCTCATTTCGAAAAGCTGATTTCTGACCCGATTGGCGCTGCGCGAAGCCTGTGTATACGCGTTGGAGTCATTTCCATACGGCCGTTTTTCGATGAAGGTTGATTCGATGCTCCGGTAGAGTGCATAGGGAATCGCCGGTGTCGCGGCATCGTGGATAAGCTTGAGGGCTTGCAGTATGGCCTCCTCATCGGCTATTGCCCCCACGATCCTTGCCAAGAGGGCTCGTTTTCGGGGAGGCAGTTCCACGGAACATAGCGCTAGAAGCCGTCCTTCGATTTCCTCATCGTGAGTTGCCAGCTCAACGAGACGGGCGGTAATGACGTCCTCCCTTTCAAGCTTCGTCTCAAACGGCAGACCGCTTATGCTGGGATCGACAAAGCTCAACAGCAATTGCCTTGCCTCAGGGCTATTCAGTGCCGCAACCGCGTTGATCCAGGAATCTTCCATCGATTTGAATTGCATCTCGCTCGAAGCAAGTTCGCGCAGGACAGGCAATGCGTCCCCGCACCGGCAATGACCCAAGGCTGGAGCCAAGTCTCGTAAGTGATAGCCCGATATTTTGGACTCGGTGATTACCGAGCGAATCTTCGCTATGCCCGCGACCGGATCATCGGTAAAAGGAAGGATCGAGAGTGCGGAAATTAATAATCCTACTTCCTGCTCGTTGTAGAGATAGGGACGCGCCTGATCTAAGACGCGGTCGAAGAGCCTCAACGTTTCGGTGGTCTGCAGCAGCACTCCCTGGCGAAGAAGCGTTCCAAGCGTATTTACAATTTGCCAGCCGGGCCTTGTCCCTACGCCAAGCGCTCTGAATATCAACTCTGCCGATGCCGCTCCATCGACAACCGCCAGTGCCTGGGTGAGTTGCTTGAGACGATAGTCATTGAATCTGCCCGACTCCCCTGCCACCTTCACAATCTCTTGAATACGAGCGCGCAGGGCTTCTGCGTAGCGCCTCCGGCGCTCTTCGTCACTTCGCGGTTTCTTTGTTTGCACCCGCGCTTCCCATATTTCGTTGTAGCTTTTCCGCTGGCCGAAGGGATGGTCGTGTTTCACTTCTTGCAGGAGTTGAGCGAGTGCCTCTGCCGCTTCACTCTCATACTCGGGTATTTCCACCAGCTCTAGCAGCAATTTGTCGGCCGACACTGGATCGAGAAAAACCAACGCCCGAACGTGCCAGTTTGCGTAGCTCATCGGGTTGCCTCTGCCTTTGGTCACGCAGGCCTTTCTAAACCGGTCAATGTCGGCATTGATCAACTTACGCAGGACAGCGACATCTTCCGCTTCTCCTACCCTCGCTAGTGCCCACGAGAGGTCCGCTTTTTCTCCGCCATAAAAATCCTCCCGCTTAAGCATCATTGGCACGCTTCGCCTGAGATACTCGCGGAATCCTTGCCTCACCTTTGGTTCCAGTTGGTCGCTTAATTTTTCAGTCTTTTCCCCCGACCTCCCAAACAGATGACTCACTACGACGAGGGCAGTCTCATCGTTTTCGCCCGACAATTGCGGCAGTAGAGCCTCAATCGCGGGATTTGGCGGAAACGCATGAAAAAGCGCCTCAAGTTGTCTGCTTATAGTGTGTTCAACCTCATGCCGCTGGTTCAGCTCGGAGGAAATTGCTTTGTGAAGTTCGCACAGCCTTGCGAAAACACGCTTGACGAGATCATTGTCGGCGGATGCACCTAGTACGGATGTACTTCCCCCGATGTGCGCATGCTTAAGATCTTCCGTGGCCAGAGGAGTGAGCAAACGTTCACGAAGTTCTGGGGATATTACCGTGACATAGCTAACCCAGTGGTCGGCCCAGAGTATGCCCTCGGCAATTTGGGCCGCTATCCAGCGGCTAACCCACTCGGGGTCCGTAACTCTTACGGTATCCAGCGCCGGCTTGAGGGCGAAACCGCTTAAATGCTTGATGTGCTCGGCGCCACATTTTGCCAATTCCTCCTTCAATGCATCGGAAACGTCCCGTGCACCAAATTCGACCATGTGAAGTAGTAGCCCTATCCGGCCTGCCGGGTCGGAGGTTTCGGTGTAGAACTTCTGATATGCGGCCAACGCACGGGGTCGAAGGGATTCGGTAATTACCTGGCTCGGAAGTTCAGTCAGAGACGCTTCGAACGTCTCGTCATCGAGTTTACGCACCACCTCCTCAATCGTCGCACGGGATACAGCCCACGGAAGCGCCGAAATCGCCGCTACACGGACTTTCATACTTTTCTCGGTTAGCGCGAAGGGCATCACTGTCCATGCGGCGTTGCCGAAGTGAATCATTTCGGAGACAAATTCGGCACGTATCTCCTCACGCCAACCCTCAACGGTCTTCTCCCACTGTGGACCCAATGTGGAGAGATGAAAGTCTCCCCAAGTCCGAAATGTTTCCAGCCGGATCTGCTGATCGTCGTTCACCATGAGGGGGACAATGGTTTCCTGGAATTCCTCTGAGCCCGTGGCTAGCATGGCGGCAAGAGCGATTTCATGATTTGCATCATCCCCCGTCTCGTAGAGGGAGAGCAGACTCTTCCTTACGTTGGGTCCGACTCGCTTCCACACTGCTGGCCCTGTAAGGTACGAAAGCTCTCCGGCAAACACGGGATCACACCGCAATGCCTCCGACACCAGCAAGGTCCCGGCGTTTAGGTCATTCTCATCACCGCCCGCAGAACTCGCGGCGCCAATGTCCTGAGCGACCATCCGTAACGGCTCGCCCCACGCTGGATCGTTGATGTATTGCTTGGTAAACGTCTGAACCTGCTGTGCGCTACCACTTGAAGCAAGTTCCAGCAATTTGCGTTTCAGCATCAGCCCCACATAAAACTCTTGAAATTGCTGATGCTCGAACCGGACGCCAGCAGCCGGGTAGGTCACTCGCTCCAAAATATGATGCGCGCACAACGTGTTCAGTATTGCTGACGGCTCGGGCAAGCTCGACATCTGCCCTGCCTTCCGCAGCCTGTCTGCAACGGTAGTTACAATGCTTCTGCCAACTTCCTCTGACAGCGTAACCGCTCCTTTGTCTGTCATTTCCTCCGCGAGCGCTGCCAAATAGTCGCGCGCGCGATTTACAAGCGGCGCGGCCGCCAGATAGTTTGCGTGCTCCTCTCGTTGTTCGTGCAGGCGCACGGCCGCATCTAGAACCGCCATCTTTGTTTTGGGAATGGTTTCCCCGGCCTCAAAGAGCGTCGCAATCTCGGCGAGGAGAAGGGGCGTCTGCGTGAGCTCGTCCAGTACGGCGTCGCGTTCCAACACTGACAACAACTCGCGAACTTTTTGGCCGAGTCTCTCGTTGAGGTATTTCGCTCGCTCCTCCCTGTCGACCCGGAGCAGCTTTACTCGGAATGCGCCGGGCAGGGGAGGAGCAATGTGGTGAGTCCGGGTCGCAACCAGAATGCCTGCCGCTGGAAGATCCCGCTCCACAGCGGCCAGTGCTCGACTTCCGGCTTTTGAATCCTCCTCTTCAATCTCGTTCCAGCCGTTTAGCAGCACAGAAAAAGGTGCCTGCGAGTAGATGCGCGCCAGTATCTCCGCCGTTAGACCACGCGCTTGGAAAGATCGCGAGTCAGCAATGAATTGCAGCAGGTCCTTCCCCGAGCTGATCCACCCCGGAAAATCGACCAGGAACGCCAGATTGCCGACTGAGTTCTGTCGTCTTGCCAATTGCACCAACGTCGTGGTCTTGCCACGACCGGCCGGTGCCTCTATGACGATGCGCCTACCTTTCGCCAGCGCATCTTTCAGGCCATCGAGGGAGAAGACATCCTTCCCATCCTTGCCCTCCTTGTCAATCCTGACCGCACGCAATTCCATCAATGGCTTTCCTTCGAGCCTGCGCGCCCAGCCGGCAATCGCGTCCACTGCCGCTTCTCTTGCTTTGGCTATGAGCTCTGCAGCGCTCGGTTCAAGGACCATCGGCAATCCCAGATGGGTCTGACATAGTGCAGCGTTTGCCGGAGCCATCAGTGATGTGATCACGTCTTCACGCGACATCACGGTAAGGTCGTACTTGAATTCCTTCTGAATCTTTTCCTTCCACTTCTCGATAGTGGCGTTCGAAACGCGCTGCGGCGTTGCGAACACAATGGTGTGAACATCACAAAACTCTTCTTTAGTCTTCGCGGCGTCCGACCTGAGTTTTTCCAATGTTGAGGTGAGCGAGCAGGCGAGAACTCTTCCGTGCCCGATGGCATCTGCTCCCAGGTCTTTCTTGCGTTCCGAGGCCACGAAATCCGGCCAGCGTTGCTTTGCCAAGATGACCGCCAGACCTTGAAACCTCATGCCCTCCTCGTTGGAGATAAGGTCATCGAGTGCTCTCTCGATATCCGCTCTGAGTACGGTCATAGTCAGCTAACAGGTACTTTCACATCACCATTCAGGCTCGGCTCTCGAAGTAGGTCATACAGCCTTCTTCGCTTGATTCTTCCTTTCCTCGTCGATGCACTCGTGCGGCCGATGGCAGAGATATCACCTTCGACTACTCTCGCGCTTCTCTTGCCATTCCAGCGGCTCATTTGCGGAGTGGCCGTTTCCTTGTACGCAGTGTGCTTGGCTTAGAAAGATTTCCCCGAATGATCACGGTGCCGATACCTATGGGTAAGCCAGTCCCCGATGGGCCCATTGTGGCTTCGTATGAAATGTCATCGGCAACGCTTGCCGGAACGCCCTTCTTCACGGAACCATCGAGCACACAGAGAATGCCGAAACGTCTATCACTTCCCGCAACATACTGCACAGTCTGTGGAAGAAATTGCAATAGATCGTCTCTGGTTACGTAGTGCTCATCAATCACTTTCAATTCCAATCGAGTGTGCCGAAAGGAGAGGTCCGTTATTCCGCCCGAAACATGAGGATGCTCTTCCAACTCCGAACCTATGCTCGGATAGGAACGCAACAAGCGTTTCATTTCATTTTGAAATTCTTCCTCCGACCATGTTCCGCTGAACAGATTGTCCTGCATGGCCTGTCCGGCAATGCCACCGACTGCTCCCATCAGGATCAACAGATTGTTCAAGTCGTTGTCATTGATTCCAGTGGCGCGTCTCGCAATGTCGCGCAGACTAAATAACTTGTGGTCAACCTGTTCATAGCCGCTGACGGGATCTCTTTTCGGATCGAAGCAACGAACGGATAAATGTCTCTGGCCCTCAGTCGTGATCTCTCTAGCGGATGGAAATCTTGCCCGGTACGTGAACTCTAGTGGGCGCGCAAGAAACGAGTTCGCACGTTTCAAAATCATCCGCTTCGTGGATTTTAGCCGGAGTGCGCCCGCAGCTTGGGGCTTCAAGAATGAGAAAGACGGGAGTTGATATGAATCCTGAGGTTCGACCGAGAGGGGCTCAATATGTAGTTCACTTTCGCCCTCGGGCCATGTCGAGAGGCCAACTTCCACTTGAAGGTCGTAGCCGATATCAAGATTGAGCAAATGGTCCTTCTGAAAGGGCACCCCATTAACCGAAAAGGAGGTAAAGGCAACGACGATCTTACTGACTTCCTTCTTCTCGCCAACCTCGAGCGGGGCTCGTCGACGAGGTTGAACTGCATGGGCAATAGGCAATGGAATACTCAAGATAGCCTTGTAAATCGCGGGGACATCTCCAACCTCCCTTAGCATATCGATGAGACCCCAACAGGAGGTCCATTTCTCGTCCTCTTCGGGCTGAAACGCCTGGACCTGGTCTCGGGCGAGCACCTTAGCTCCCCTCAGAAAACGATCCGCATCAGCCTCGCAGGAACGCACCGCGTTCGCCCATGAAGATAAGCGAGCTGCTGCTTCCAGGAAACCTGCATATAGTGAGTATGCGCGCGTTATGGTTTCTAAGGAAAAGCCTCGCTCAGCCAAGCTTCGGACGTCATTTGCCACAGCAATCAATTCATCCGAGGCCGTGGGTTCACAGTCTAAAGCAGCAAGCAAAGCCTCACGAGCTTTGATTCTAGTTTCCGATTCCAAGAAGCGGATCCCTTCTCTTCCGATTCTTCTCTTCATCTTGAGACAGTTCCTTTTGTTTCTGCCGGTATGCCGACACAGAGTCTCTCAGCTTTTGAATGTCCCCTTCCGATGAACAGTATTCAACCGTACAGCTCAGAAATCGTAGCTGACTATGCAACTTTCGTTGGCGATCCCATTCTGAATTTCCCCACCGCTTCTCTTCGGATTCACAAAGCTTCATGGCATGGTTCCACAAAGAAGCCGCTGTCAGGATTTCCAGGGCGCCATCGATAACGTGGTGGCCATAACGAGAGCAAGTCTCGATTGTTGATACAAATTCATCCTCAACTGCACGGATCTGTGCCGCCGGCACTTTTCGCAGAGTCTTTATTAGATCGTCGACCGTGTAATCGCTGACCTGAGGGTCCCTAAGCAGCTCCAAGGCTACGGTTGTAAACCCTGGCGCCTGCATCAACTCGTAGGCATGATGCCGCAGAAGTTCCGCACGATCATATCTGTCGCACAATTTGATCCTTTCAAGCATCAAATCCCGCAGACGAGCGGACATTGCAGTATTCTTGCCTGAATAAAAACCGAGAAACACGTCAAGGGCGACTTTCAGAACGCTGCTATTTCGTTCCGAACCACTGTGGGCTGCGATGATATTGAAAACGTGGAATCGCAGGAACTTGTCATACTTGTCCGGCAGCCAATTGTGGTCAAGAACGTCTAGGGCTGCCCAATGCACAACCACATACGGATCGCTTAACAGTGCAATGAACGTCTCGTGGAGTAAGGGCGGCAGATCGTCCGGATCTCGATTAACAACCTCTCCATAGGCTCTCGCAGCAGCCGCGCGTACGCGTTGTGAATTACATGTCATCGCGCCGTAGAGCGACGGGAGAATCGACGGAAGCGTCTCTCTATTTTGTGCCATGAGACCTAGCGCGGTGATGAGGGCAGCTCGAAGTTCGTCGTGGGCACTCTCGATCTGTGTGATGGTAGACAGAAGAGCCTTACCGACCGTACCTGGGCGCTGCTTGGCAGTGGTCCCCACTAGTTGAGCTACCGCATCAATCAAGTAACGTAGATTTTGCTTGCGGTGGCCGGCTTCCAGAGCCGCGAGCGGATTCGGAGGAAGATGCAATTGGAGAAGGGATGACGATGCACTCACCTCCTCATCAGCAAGAATTGCAATTGCCCCTAATAGTCCATCTATATGAGCCTCGACAAGATCTGGGAACTGTTCCGCGTCGTGTCTGAGGAAGTCCAAAAGCTGGATTGAGCCTTGTTCTGCACATTTGGTGGATAGGTAATTCAGGAGACGTCCAAACAATACTTCGTGAACACGCGTTGTTGTGGTCGGTTTAGCTTCGCGGCGTCGATGGGACCGAAACAAACGAAGGTAGACCTGATCCAAACCAATATCTGGATCGTGTTCCTGGAGCTTCGCAAAGCTGCTCGCTAATACTGGGTCCACCTCTTCGAAGTGGCTTTCTAGCATTTCGGACAGCAGGTTCTGTACCCACCCTTCGTATGATCCGATGTCGTATGAGTTGTCAGGCAACTCACTAGAGAGCACTAATGGCTCGATCAGAGCCAAACCAAAGCGATCATCGATCTGCCGTATCAATTGGATTGCATGCACCGCTCGAATGCGATTGGATTTATCTGGGGAGCCGAGCATTTGCCCGATGATCTCTGCGACCGCCACTGGTGCTATGCGAAATGCCGCCAGCAACCCTTCCGGCTCATCGGCCAGTTCAGAGTGTGGAGGCCAGTGCTCATGGGGACCCGAGAGATAAATGAGTGCTGGAACTGCCGCAGAGATGTGTTCGGCATGCTCGGGTGACACATTTTCAGCAACGATAGTTCCCGCTGTCCTTGTTGCGTAGCGTGAAAGAACATGCAAAGCCAATTCGCAGAGAATCTTCGCGTCTGCCTTAATACTTTGCAACGTCGTCAGTACGGCATCGAGAACCGTGTAGGAGCGGCTCTCGTTTCCAAGTCTAAAGAGAGATTCTTGAACCCTGTTGTCGAACCGTTCTGGAACACTCTTCGAAAGCTGAACCAGAACATCAGCTTTCTGTGACGTAGGCTCCGCATCCAAAGAGTCAATGCTCTCAAATAGGGCTTGGGTTGCTTCGTCGGCATTCTCGCTCAGCGCTTTACGTTGATGCTGCCGTGCCTCGTATAAGAGTCTCTCTTTCCGCGCTGCCGCTTCACTCATCCGCTTGGCGGCGTCAGCAGCTTTCTCGCGCTCCGAGACAAGTTGCGACAAGTTTGGAAGGCGCACTGGAACCCGCTTCGTACATCCGATGCAGTTTCTGTCGTAGAAATCGAGCACGATGGACTCGAGGACCATGCCAGCAAAACCTGCTGCGCACGCATGAACGCACTTGAAGGAACGCATACCAATTGGTAGCCCTGTCTGTGCCTCAACAATTCCTGTCCCGCCGCTCTTTTCGACCTTCAGGTGGGCGCACCAATTTTTGGCAAGCTCAATTACCTTTGCGTTCGCCTCGCCGATTTGAAGGGCTCTTTCAATGCCGTCGTCCACGAATACCTCGTACGGATGCCAGATAATCCCACCGCTCATTGTGAATGTCTGGGACTCAACGCAGGCTCGCTTGCTTTCACTTATTCTGAAGAAAGCGCCCTGCGAAGTGACTTCAACAGGTTTTCGGCTTCATCTAGTTTTCTTAACACCGCTTCATCTCCCTTCAATTTCTGAAGCATGGTCCAAGGGACGTTCTTCATTGCGTCAAGAGCAACACCCAATTCACTAAGAGGTTGATCCTGATGCTCCTTCTCGACCGAACGAATTCGAAGTTGGGCAGACTCCAGATCGCCTGCATCGCTGAGGAAATGAGCTCGTGCCACAGGATCGGCAAGAATGGTCCTGAGCTTCCTCAGATCTTTGGAATTGGTGATTCGCTTTTCGTTAACCTTCTCGACCACAGCGTCGATGACCGTGGGTACGAGAAGCTTCTTGCTGACGCCCATCAGCTCACGAGCCCATGTGATAGCGGCACTCGGATCACGCAACTCGGTGAATCGCCTCGACGTCTCGAAGATCTCCACGAGTTTATCTAGCTCGCGGACCGTAATACCGAGGATGTTAGCTGCACTGGCACGCCCGACTAGATCCACGAGACGGTATGCGACCATCTCTTTTTCCTTGGCATCCCATTCCTTTCTCTGGCGATGGATGTAGATCCAAACTCGAAGGCGCTCGTCATCTGACAGCGTCTTGTCTGTTACTTCTACCGGTACCTGACGATACTGCTCGCGTCCCTGTTGGACGAGGCTTCGAGAATTTGTCCAGCGTCGATCACCGTCAATAATCCGGTACTTACCCGGCAGGTCTGGATGCGGTTCTACGAGGAGGGGCTCGAAGAGACCTCCATTCGCTTCGATCTGCCTTTGAAGCTCGTCATCCTCCTTTGGACCAAGCCGCGGTTGATCCGGGTTAGGTACGATGTCATACAAATCCACTTTCGTGCGATACGTGAGCAAAATCGTTCGATCAAGTCGACGCTCTTGCAAAACGGGACTGCTGGGTTGTGATGGGGTTGACACCTGAGTATTCATGTCAGGAAACCTCCGGCATGTCCGTTTCGGTTCCCGTGTTGCTAATAATTGAGTCGATTTCGCCTTCTAGGTCCCCTTTGGCCTTCTGAATGGCTCGGATGGCCGTCCCTTGATGTTCCCAGTTTCTTTCGTGCCACTTGATTTCTTTCTCCTGCAGATCGAGCAACGTGCCAGATCGTTGGTCGATACGATCAAGAAGCTGTTTACAGCGCTCGGAGGTAATGAAGTCGTACAGGGCGATAGTCTTGCTCTCGCGCTCGACCTTGCTGAGACGAAGCGTGTGAAGTTGGACCAAGTGCTGTCTAATGATGCTCGCCACTGTTACGACACGAGCTGGATTAGCTAGCAAGACGCCATCTCGAATGCCGAGCTGACGCACATCGCGAGGAAATTTGTGTATTGAAAGGATCGCATGTTCAGCCTTCTCTGCTAGTTGATCCCTTCTAAGCTTCGCTGCATGGTCGTCTCGCCATTGTTTGTGGTTCTTCGAATCGTACAGAATGGTCCCACACTCTTGCCCACGGAACCTCACAACGTGGCGGATGTCAGCACCCGCAGCACCTTTAGGTATGCGTTCAATCCTGTCGTCTTTGAACTCTTTCCTGAGCGCCTCGAAGACATTCACCTCGGCGCCTTCACCAAGCTCTTCGTTGGTTTTCTTCTCTAATGCCCTCTGCAAATCGTTGACTTTACTCGAAAGCTTTTGATTTTCCTCGAACGCCTTTGCCTTCTCAGCGTTAATTGCCTCCTCCTTAGCCTGTTCCAAACTCTCACGCTGGGTTTTCATGTCTTGTTCAATCTCTAAGGCATGCTTCTCAGCGTCACGCGCCTTTGCCTTGGCTTCGTCAACAGCCTTCTCGTGAGCTGCTACAGTGTCACGGTATCGTAGCTCCGCCCTTTCCGATGCTATCTGTTGCACGCGCACTGCTTCGTTGGCAGCATCTTCCTTAATTCTTGCAATTTCCGCCTTGAGCGCCTCCTCATTCTGTACAGCTGCGATCCGACCGGCTTCGGCGTCGTCGATTTTGGCCTGCAAACTCGCCTCAGATTCCAGGCGGGCTCTCTCTGCCGCTTGAATACGTGTGGCGATCGCCGACTCCGCATCTCTGTTGGCCTCGTGTCGAATTTCGACCTCGCGTCGTTTTGCCTCTGCTTCCATCGCCTCGTGCTCTGCGACGCTCGCACGGCGATGTTCTTCAATCGTGGACCGCAGACGCGACTCCACTTCTTCAGCGGATTTTAGCTTTGATTCTGCGGCTTCGATCCGTTGCTGCCACTCGTTAACAAGATTCTGTTGGTCTTGGCCGGCTTTCTGCAGTTGGTCGTTAATCAATTTGTCCGCTTGTTGCCGCGCCTCCTCCCGAACTTCTAGCTCACGAGCAGCGCTTCGCTCGCGTTCTGCTTCTAGTTCAGCCTTCGCCTTAGCTAGCGCTGCTATCCGCTCACTGGCGTATTGTTTCTCCAGCTCGGCGGCGATAGCGAGCCCTCGTTCACGCTCCCTTGCAGCGATCTTGCCGCTGATCTCTTCGAACTTGTCTGGTGGAATTTGCTGGCCACAGGTGGGGCAGCTTTCAGGACGAAAAGAGTGTGCTGGGAACTGGGTGAGTTCCGAGGCCTGAGTCGATGGCGAGGTCATGAGTTGCCTCCGTTTTATAGGTCCTATTTTGTCCTATTTTATCCAAATGTCAAGCGGAATTTTAGCCAAGTTGGAGATCTTTGCGTTTAAGGCGCGATGGACGATTTTCATAACGTACTTCAGATGACGAGACGTATTTTTGATACAACACCATAATAATACAAAGACTACTTGATATTTACTATAATATCTTTTAATATAATTTTTCATTATTAGCCTATTTTATATGAAGGAATATAAGACACTGGAGCTTCTCCTCAACGGGCTTGCATCTGGGAGCCTGCTCCCTTCCGGTGTCCGTGCGAAGACGCTCGTCGCGGATCGCCCCTTACAGGTCTCGGGGCAAAACATCCAGCCCGATGCCATTGTCGAATTCACTGTGAATCGCCCTGTTTCGGCATCGATCACCGCCGTCATCGAACTGAAATCACGATTACAGCCTATGGAGCTTGAGGGAGCAGTCCACCAAGTCCTTAGGTACAGGAATGAGCTTCACCGTTTAGGCGCCTATCAGGATCTTTACCCCATGGTGGCGGCTCCCTATATTTCTGAATCAGTGCAGGCCCGATGTAAAGAACTGGGCGTTGGCTACATCGATCTCAATGGTACCTTCGCTCTCATTCATAGGGATGTATATATCGACGTGGTTCGTCCCGCCACCGCTTTCAAAAATCCCCAAGGCATCAAGAACATTTTTTCCGGCAGATCGCGGCGAATCCTCCGCGTCCTCCTGGTGCATCCTTATCAGCCCTATCGTCTCGAGCAACTCGCGTCGGATACCAAACTTAGCGTAGGCCAGGTCTCACAGGTGCTTCGTCGTCTTCAGGATGACGGCTTCGTAGCACGTAATTCGGAAGGATGCTTCCTCAACCAACCTCGCAAACTTCTTCGGTCCTTTGCCCAAGAGTTGAAAGGAGACTATCTCCAGAACCGAATCGTATTCAGCGGTTTTTCGGAGAAGGAACCGGTCTCCCTCGCCGATTCACTAAGCCAGTTCTGCAAACAGCGAGACATCCGCCATGCATTCACCCTTGCGAGCGGTCTCGAATCCAACGAGCGGAACGTGCGCGAGCAACTGACGGCGGCCTACATCAGCGTATCTCCAGAAGGCTTGCGCGATGATCTGCAATTGGAGGCGGTCGGAAAAGGAGCTAACGTCCTCTTGATGATGCCACCGGAAACGGATAACACGGACGCGGGTGGAGTTTTCTACCAGCCTAGAACTTTGACCAACGGGCTTACCGGAGTGAACCCTGTACAACTTTACGTGGACTTCACACTGCATGGAAGCCGCGGCCAGGAGCAGGCCAACTTCCTCGTTGAACACGCTCTGGGTTTTCGCGAATAGATGGCCAACGAGATCCAAATCACGAAAGACTTTCCGCCCAGTCGCGAGCGCGCAGTCTTACTTGAGCTTCTTGCCGTGACCCAGGCCTTAAAAAAGGAAGGCATCGACGCGGTGGTTTGCGGGGGCTGGGTACCCTTCCTCAAAGAACTCGCACGCGATTCTCAAACTAGCCACTCCATGAGTTTTGATATTGATGTGCTTCTTCGGGCCAAGGCGCGCGAGCGCGAGGCCGTGGATCGCATCAAGGCTTTGCTGTCGAAATCTCTGGCCTACGAGCCCGATAAGAACGCTTCCTTCCGTTATCAAAAAACCATTGACGGCAACCCCATCCAACTCGATCTGCTTGCGGACGTCGCCCGCATCAAGGAAGACGAGGCCATTTTCAAGATCCACGGCGTAACCACTAGTCTCGATCTTTGTTGTGTGGATGGCGGCGAAGACCTGAACGATCACATCGAGTCACTTACGATCAACGTGCGCGACGGTGAGAACGTCGAAACATTCGAAATCACAGTACCCAACGCCGTGGGCTTTCTGCTCCTGAAAACCACAGTCGGCCATTATCGGGAAGACTCCAAGGACGCCTACGACATTTATTACTACTGCCGGTACTCCGACGATTCTGCGTCGATTCGGGAAATGTTAGCCGATGCTCTAGCTGAGCCGGCCATCGCCCGAACTGTACAAGATCTAAAAACAAAATTTACAGACACTGATTCAAAGTGGGTAGAGATGATTCTCGATGAGATGTCTTTGCGCGACGAGGAACGCGACCGCGAAGCGCAATTTGTGGTACGTACCATGAGGCGCGTGGTCGAGAATTTATAAGCTGGTGCTAACGAACGAACTTGTCAGTCTGGTTCCAGCGTTCAGTTTTCGTTTTCCTGAACCGCGAGACTTCGCAATCGCTTTATGACGATGGTATTTGATCGGCTTGATGATTTACCGGCCATACAGGGGAAGGAAGACACACACATTGCACACTCCTACAGAGGCAAATGCCCGATTCGTCAGCCGATCGCATATCAGGTGGCTGATCGGCCGCAAGTCAGAATGCCGCCTTTCCGAAGCTGAGCACTCTCAAAGATCCGGCACACAACTCGCACACAGCAACAGTCCGCATCCAGCTTTCCGAATCAAAGTGACACCGTCCCAATCTCCGGTTAGCCGACCAACCACCCAGTGACTTCCCCGAAGCGACCGACTGAGCTTCGTTCAGATAGGAACGGAAGGAACTGGAGGTGAGCGATGATATGTGTGCCGGAGACCGCGGCAGCTACGGCCCGAAACGGGCAATGGTGCTTGATGAGCCCGACTCGAAGCATGGGTCTGAGGTTGCGGATAGGTTAGTGATGACGATTGCGGAGCAGTGCAGCGATCTCGATCAGGAGACTGCTAGGATTCGCGCCTCGGGCCGTGTTCTCCGGCGACAAGGAGAAGATCATGGCGAAGCGAAAAGAAAAGCAAGAGCGCAGATCGATGGTGTTGGAGCCAGATGCGGCGGGCATCGACATTGGCGCGGAGGAGATTTACGTCGCGGTACCACCGGATCGTGCTACCGAGTCGACGCGCAGGTTCAGCAGCTTCACCCGCGACCTACATGCACTTGCCGATTGGCTCGGTCAGTGCCGGATTCAGAGCGTGGCCATGGAGTCGACAGGCGTGTACTGGATCCCGCTGTTTCAGATCCTGGAAGAGCGCGGGTTCAAGGTCTATTTGGTCAACGCGCACTACCTGAAGAGCGTGCCCGGACGCAAGAGTGACGTATCCGACTGCCAGTGGATTCAGTATCTACACTCGGTCGGGTTGCTGCGGGCGAGCTTCCGGCCGCCCGATGCGATCTGTGCCCTTCGTACTCTGTGGCGGCATCGTGGCAGTCTGCTGGAGATGGCAGCCGAGCACATTCTGCACATGCAGAAGGCGCTCAGTCAGATGAACCTGCAGCTCCACCATGTGCTCAGCGACATCACCGGGACTAGTGGCCAAGCAATTTTCGATGGCATCCTGTCGGGCCAGCGCGATCCCGTCGCACTGGCGCAACTCTGTCATCGTCGGGTGCAGAGCCCGCGGGACAAGGTGGCGCAGGCTCTAGTTGGAGACTACCGGCCGGAGCATCTGTTCACCCTGAAGCAGTCGCTGGAGGGATACCGCTACTACCAGAAGCTGATCCTGGAGTTGGATCAGGAGACGGCACGTCTGATGCAGGCTCTTCCCAGCGCGACCGAGCATCCGGTGCCACCACGCACCAAGGCTACGGCCTATCACCGCCAGGGCAACGATCCTCAGTTTGATCTGCGGAGTGAGCTTGCCGCCGCGATTCAGGTCGATCATGGTGTCCATGCTCATCACTCGCAACAAGGGGAGTTCGGAGTCGAGTTGTGCCGCCGTGTGGCGCAACGAGGGAGTGAGGCTCGTCGGGTCCACGCTGGTTCGAAGCATCAGGGAAAAGGATCCAACCGCTCGCTGCTCGTACGCTTCGAAGACCTGGGGTTCGAAACGTGTGTCTTCGGAGTAGCTCTTCATGTCGCCGACGACTCCCCTTCATTTGATCAGCAATGGTATTTCGAAATCAGTATGTCAAGATGAGTATCTGCGACCGACTAGTCTTCTAGAAAGGAGAAATACGAACAGGAACCTCCCGTCCTTAGACCACCTCGTTAACCAGTAGGGCGCGCAAATGCGCAGCGGGGCTCCGTCGACCAACAGAATTGCCATGATCGCGGGAAGGCCGGTATCCGGCGCTTTGGGAACTTCAGCAGTGATCCCATCGGCGCCCCGGAGAAGCCGGTTTGCTAGTCATCCGGCCGCAATCGCGAAGGCGATAGGCTACGCTAATGTGGGGATTGCACTTGGCCGAGGTATCGATCGAGCCAATCAAGGCTTTCCTTTATTACAGGCTCAAAGGGCGGAAGATGCCCCGAGTCGAATGTTACGTGGCGCTTATCCGCGCCCGCCACACCCAAGATACGAAACAGCGGATCTTGCGATGATTCGACAGGGAATATGAAGTCTTGCTGCCCGTTCACCATGAGGGTTGGCGTTTTTACTCGTGGAGCGAAGTTGATCGGCTCGATCTCGGAAGGCAGTTTCTCGAAAGGAAGACCGCCACCGACCAGCACTGACGCCTTGAAGCGTGGTTCGACCGCAGTCAGGACTGGTCCCCAGACAGCTCCCAAGCTCAACCCCATGTAGCCCAAATGGCGGGAATCGATGTCGCTTCTGGTTTCGAGATAGTCAATCGAGCGTCCAATGTCCTTGGCCCACTCGGGGACTAAGTCTCTGCTGCCTTTCGGGCCGACAGGAAGGCATGCGCCTCCCGGTTGCACTACTTCTTCGGGGGTCTGACGCGCAGAGATTGACGTTATGCGGCGTTCATAGGTTCCAACATAAATTGGGTAGAGAAGTGCCCTGCCACTGCGGACGACGAAATCAAAATCAGGACCTATGTTTTCGCTCGATTTTTCGAAGTAGGTATGCACGCCGGGAAAGAAGATTACGGTTGCATAGGGTGGGCGAGCATTCCTCGGCAAAAACAAATAGGCTGTTACGCGTTCATTACCATATGCAGCTCTAAAACTGACTTTTTCCCGACGCCAGTACTTGGAAGAATCCTCTACTGCTTCCACCTTCGGATCTAACTCAGTGTGATCATACGAATAGAGGCTCTTGTACATCGCAAAGACCGAATCCGGAACTGGCGTTTCTTTGCTGTAATCGCGATTGAGAGTGTCGATTGGGCGGGTCAAGAACTCCGTGGGTGGAGAACTGTACTTCGCGCACCGAAATCCCAACGCGGCGGAACGATCGAAGGGGGGGCGCGCATCTTCCACGGCAAACGTGTATTTCGATTCATTCCAAGCACCGCCCAAGATGTAGCGCTTGCTGCCCGCCTCATTCCAAGTCCACTCCTTAACATTGCCGGCCATATCGTAGGTACCGTAAGGTCCCAACCCTTGATGGCTACCGACAGCTGCAGGACCCTTTCCATCAAAATTGCTGAAGCGCAGAATGTCAGAGGCAATGCCCAAGCCCGCTGCTTTATACCAGTGATAAACCGTGGGCAGACTTTTGCCTACAGACTCACAATAGGCGGCAGCTTCATACCAGCTCACTCCGGCTACCGGAAAATCACCCTGTCCATCGGGGTAAGATCCCAGCTCCCATGTCGAAGGCGCGATGCGCCCAGTGATGTCCTTGAACTCACCCAAGGCTTCTTGCCATGATAGGCGCCGACCATTCCTGATGAATTCGTGTTTCCAGTTCGCTCGATTCTGGTAGCCGCCCTTCCCGATGAAGTCGTTGAATTGTCGGTTCGTGACCTCGTACTTGTCGAGCCAATAGTCCGCAAGTTCGACCGGCGCTGCGCTACGGAACTGGAACGTTGTGCCAGGAACGCGAACCATACTCGCTGGAGCTGACCCGACCTCATCCAGAACAAATCTGAGCTTCGTGGTTGGAATGGCGAAGGAAGCCGCTTCTATCGTCCCAAATCCGGCCTTCTCGATCTTCAGACGCAGATAGTCCCAAGGCACAAGGACGTTCTCAAGAGGTGATCTGCCGAGAAAGGTCCAATCTTTCTCGCCGGCAGAATAGGTTCTGACGTAAATATCCGCTCCGCCAGGAGTTGTTTGGATTGAGATCGAAGTCGTAAAAACACTTAGCGTACGGAGGAGCACCGGATCGTTCGGAATGTACCGCTTCGCCTGCAAGGCCAGTTGGAAGGCCTGATCCTTTTTGTCCTCATCGATCAGACGAAGAATTTCAGGCAATGCCTGGTCCCGAGCCCAGCGCTCGCGTGAATTCCGCGTCCAGTACAAGGTCCCCACTACAACCAGCCCGATCAACACGAGGCCGGCCACTGGGATTTCCGATGGGACTCGGCGGGAGTCCCCCCTCACCCAGGGAACGAGCCATTTGGGAAAACGTGATGACGGGAGGGCCGGGGCAGTCGGCGGCGCGAAGATTCCTGTTTCTGACGGCGGTTGCACGCTTTCTCCCGCCTCATTAGCGAGCGCAATGAAGCGGTATCCGATCCGCGGAATGGTTTCAATGTAACGGGGAGAGCCTGCTGAATCCCCCAGTGCGTCGCGGAGTTTCTGGATGGATTTATTCAGCCCGTGGTCAAAATCGACAAACACATCGGACGACCATAGTCGTCGCCTGAATTCTTCCCGCGTCACAATCTCACCGGGAGTTTCCAAGAGCAGCGACAGGACCTGAACCGGTTGCTGCGACAACCGGATCCTCGCCCCGTTCCTGGTGAGCTGCCGCGTCCTCAGGTCCAACTCAAACGGGCCAAACCTCACCGTGTTTTCAGTGGGTAAAAGGGGCATTTCGCACCCGCCAGACCGTGAGCCCGAGTGTAGCACTCCGAGATCATCAGGGGACAACTTCTTCCAACTGATTGCGGCAGAATGATTTGTTTGGGGAGAAACAATTCGCCGCGCAGGTATTGCTTCTCGAAGGGCAGTCATGGAAACTCGGACACGCATGTGGAGTATAGACAAGCAAACATGCGCGGTGCGAACGACAACTGCACCCCAGAACTCAGAGAGGAGAGACGGAAATGAAATCGACGTACAGGAACATGACAGCGATGCTCAGCGTGCTTCTGGCGGGGGCGTTGTTGACGACGCCGGCTGTAGCGCAGTCAGGAGCTTTACAAGCAGACAACTGGCAGGACCGAGACGAGCAACTTGCCCAAATGACAGAACTGGAACAACTCCACAAAACCTTTCACGCAGCAATCAGCGTGCACGATCCATTGAACGGCGATTCGCCTGCAGTTATAACTCAGCGAACCCGCGAGGTACTCTCGATCTTTGCTCAAGACGCCGAACTCACGGTTGTCAGCACTGCTGCCACAGCAGGAAATTATGTCGGCAACGGCGATCCGGATGATCCCGCAACTTGCCCTCCACCCACGGGCGACACGTCTGCCACCGGGCAGCAAGGCACGCTGTGCACGTTCTTCAAGTATGTTGCCGGCGGGTTGCAGCCAGCCAATAAGTGGGTATCGCTCACCCCGGCGTACAAAACGAAGTATGTTCCTGTAAAGAAAGATGACCAATGGACATCATCGACGTATTTCGAATGCCATTACTTCGACGTGTCAACGAATCCAGCCACCGGCCAGCCGTTTTGGACGGCCAAGAGCCACGTAGACCTTACCGGTGAAGCCATGAAGATCGACGGAAAGTGGTTGTTGACGCGGGTCAGCACGACTGCGGTTGGGATTCCGATTCCACCCGCCGTTGGAGTTCCGGTTCCGTGAAGCAAAGACACGCGATGCACTCGCTCGCCAGCCCAGCGAGTGCATCCAACATCGATCGATGGGCCCTGGCAGCATCGCGGGGTTTGACGTTCGAACCAGACGGGATGTTTGGCCGGATACACGAGCGGCGAGTTTAGCCGCTCTGGCGGCCAAGCTAAATTTGCAGAGCGAAAATTGACTGCGCACTTCGCCGTTTAAGATTCGATTGGGTTCTCGCCGTGTAAGCTAGCCCTCGAATGGCGCATACAGGGCGATAAACCGGCCAAGACGCTTTAAGGCCAAGTTATGGTGAAATGCTGGATTGGCGCGGGTGAAACGCACGATGTATTATTCTTCAGTCCGATTTTTCTTTCTTCAGGTTGAGCAAGTGTGTTTATATTTTGCCGTCCGTGTGTGATCCCGCTGAGTCGCGTGGGGGTTCCTGCAGACCGAGACGGAGCGAGAGTCCCATAGGCCGTATATGCATCGGATCCCCGGTCAGGACGCCTCTGGAACACGTCCAGCCTGATACCGCATTTCAGATCGGGACCCGCGGGATCGCAGCGCGTGAAGAGTACGGCGACCTCATTTAAACGTCCCATTCAAGCACACCGGAAAACGAGCACACTTTGGCCACTTAACAGGCCAAAGCGCCCGTCCAGCTTTAGTTCAGGACTTCCGAGTGGATTGGTAACGATAAACGGGCAAGCATCCAGGATTTTGTCTCCAGCCTAGCCGACTTACCGGGACTTATCCAGAAACTCATAATTCCGACAGATCAACGCCGCTCTAAGCCACTGCAAGTAACAGGGTTGAGTTTGGACTTTCGGTTGCAGCGCGTCTCAGCAGCAGTGGAGATCCTTCCGGGTCCGCATGGTTTAGCTGCCAGACTTCGGAATGTACACTGGAACCAAATTTTCGACTGCGGTTCCAAGCTCGAACGGGGCGAACTACGATCCGCGTGGCAGCGGCAGCGGCACGTCCACATGCTCTGAACCGAGGGATCGGCAGCCATGGCCTTGAGTAGTTACGGATACATCTTCGCAGAAGGGAACGAAAACGAGCATGATGCGATTTGCAAAGATCGAAAAAATTGCAGCGAGCGTTGGACCGGGATGCGGCAATCGCGCTGGCGCGAAGCGCCGCTCCGGAGGGCATTTCAAAGGATGCGTCTGTTTTGGTGCTAACGCCCAAAGGCTGGGAAACGCCGGTCCAAGGTACGAACGGTTTTGTGTGCATGGGCGCCAGGCTGCTGCTGTTCGCACGTTCCTGCGCTTCTTCGGATTCGGCGTCCTTGCCTTTGAGGTAGGCGAGAGTCACGTCGAGCGATTCATGTCCGAGGCGGCTTCGGGTCGTTCATCTCCCCAACTCGAGCCAACTTCCGGTTGGCCGACAAATCGTTCAGAATCGCAACAGCCTCAGATTAGGTTCAGCAAGACCCAAGGAAATAACAAACGGATGTGAAAGGGAAGCCGTTAGCCAGGCTTGCCTGAAAGATTTCGGCGTTTGCGCGTTTCGGCAACAAGCTCGTCCACTTGGCGCAAGACGTGCTGCGCCGCCATCAAGCCAAAGTGGTCCGGGCTGCCTGATACAGTAATCATGTCTTCCGGGAACTCCTCTCCGAGGATGCCATTGTCGAGGTTTTGTAATTTCAAATGCGCCAACGCCGCCTGATAGCTGGAATCGTTCGAGATAACCAGTCGCAACGTCGGCACGCGCTCGCGAGCGCCTTTGAACCATCGCGCAAACGCTTCGAATCCCGGGTTTTCACTGAATGGACGGACAATATCAGTGGCAGCTCGCTGCAACACGCCAATATCGCCATGGAACTTCCGCAGCACTTTCACCAGATAGTCTTGCATATTGAGCCAGTCTTCCAAAGAGCCGGCGGAGTCGCCCAGCCGTTTCAGATCGGCAATTGATACCTCCGGACGGTCGGGGGAAATCCCCGCCAGAACCCGCGAAGCAAAGCAGGTATCGAGGGACAAATTGCACTCCAGCGACAGGAAAGCGTCAATGCGCGGCGCCGGCTCGTCAGCTGGCCCCAAAAGCAGCTCGAAACCCATGTCCGCGCCCAACGAAAAGCCGACCATCACGACTATTTCGGGTTGGAATTGTTCAGAGATTTCCCACAACCACTCGCGCAAGATCACCACATGATCCGCAAGTGAGAGGGAGATGCGTCTGCGGCGGTCCGGTTCGCATCCGTAGAGCGTGGGACTTAGGCCGCGATACGCCAAACGCTTGAGGATCGGCTCAAAGTCTCCGTGATCAAGACCGAGTCCATGAAGAAAGAAGACCAGGACATCCGAGCCAACCTGGTTGTCTACATAGCACAAATGATCGCCGATAATTCGAGGATCGAGAGTGGCGCGGTCAAGCTTGCGGCAAACGCGTTCCGTGAGCGTGAACTGGTGCTCGATCAACTGGTTCGTGGTCTCCGCGCCCAGGGAACCCCTGTCCGACTCCAAATCCCGCTGGAGGCGCCGCAGATCGGTGCGCATTTCAGCCGCGCTCTGGTAGCGGAGATTGCGATCCTTCTCCACCGCCTTGTTGATGATTTGATCCAAGCTGACGGGAATGTCCGGATTCAAGCGAATTGCCGGCGTACTAGCGCAATGGAGAATTGAGGCGAGGATCGCACCAGAAGTGCTGCCACGGAATGGCAGTGTTCCTGTCGCCATTTCATACAGCACGACTCCGAAGGAAAACAGATCGGTACCTGCGTCCAGGCGGCCACCCCTGACCTGCTCGGGCGACATATAAGCAATCGTTCCCACCGCCGTGCCAGGGCTCGTGAGTTGTTGCTGCTCAATGGATTGAGTGGCTGTTTCGCTGTCGGGAGTCGAAATCTTTGCCAAGCCAAAATCAAGAATCTTGGTGAGACCACGCTGGGTGACGAAGATGTTCGCCGGCTTGATGTCACGATGAACGATCCCGGCCGCATGGGCGACATCCAGGGCATCGGCAATCTCGATGCCAATGGGGAGAATGGTCGCCAAATCCATCGGCCGCCCTGCGATGCGGTGCTTCAAGGTCGCGCCCTGAAGAAACTCCATCACGATGAACGCTCTGCCGTTCTGTTCGCCGATGTCGTGAATTGTGCAGATGTTGGGATGGTTCAGAGCTGAAGCTGCCTTGGCTTCACGCCGAAATCGTTCGAGCGCTTGGCGGTCGTTCACAAAGTCTTCGGGCAAGAATTTCAACGCGACATACCGATCCAACCGCGTGTCCTGCGCTTTGTAGACAACGCCCATTCCCCCACCGCCAAGTCTCTCGAGAATGCGGTAGTGCGACAGACTACTTCCGAGAAGCGGGTCGGAATCGGGCATCGGCGCTGATGTTAAGGTTCTTTGATCTTCAAGTCAACGTGAGCACGGATCAAGAGCGAATCAAGGAAATCGAAGTTACTGCACGGATGACGTAAGTGCTTTATCGGACGCGCGCAAAGCGGAAGAGTGTGGTTCAGCGGGTGTTGGTGCGCGCGTTCGATAAAGCCGTCAGAAGGAAGCCGCTCGCGTTTGCGGCGGACGCGGCGGGGCTATGGGCATTGCATGTGGGCGAAGGAGGGCTCGGCGGCGGGGGGAGTGGTGCGGGAAGTCGGACGATACGGTCTTAGGGAGGGGGTGCGGGGTGGTTGCATTGATCATGAGGCGTGCAAAGCTAGGAATGTTCCGGTGACGAGACACACGTCGAACTAGCGCGGCGGGGCACGCGAACTTTTCGAAATGGGATAAAGACTTCATGCGGCAGCTATCGACAGCTTGGGTGGGGAGCGAAGTTGGATCTCAGCGGCGGTTACTCTCTCGATGACTACCATGGGTCCGCCACACTTGGGACACACCCAATCAGGGCTCGCGTCTTGGGCCGTGGATGTAGCCATTTCGGTTTGTAGTGCTGCGGAGTCGAGGGCTGCAAGGCACAGCGGCAGAAGCTGAGCTCGGCGGCGACTGGCGAGGAAACCGAAGTGGCGGATGCGGACAAAGCCCTTGGGGAGCAGATGCAACAAGAAGCGGCGCAGGAACTCATCGAGCGATAGCGTCATCAGCTTCTGCTGATTATTGTGAGCCGAGTCGCGCCAACGAAAGGTGACCTGGCCGTCATCGAAGGAAACCAGTCGGTGGTTGGAGATGGCTACGCGGTGGGTATAACGGCCGAGGTAGTGGAGCACATACTCCGGACCACCGAAGGGTGGTTTGGAGTAGACGATCCAATGTTTTCGAAACAGCGGCCGGAGCCAAGAGGCGAAGGCCTTAGGTTGAGCGAGTGGCGCCAGATTGCCGGAAAGGTGCAACTGCCCTTGCTGAAAAGCCAACTTGAGCCCGTCGACGAACTTTCCGCGAAATACCCGCCGGAGCACATGGATGGAGAGAAAGAATCGAGGGTCAGATGGAATCCAGCGGGTGTGATCGAGCGAGAGCCCGCCGGCCGGGACGACGCAGTGGACATGGGGATGAATTTGGAGTTACTGGTTCCAGGTGTGCAACACGCTGAAGAAGCCGATCTCGGCGGCGAGATGTCTGGGATCACGAGCCACTTCGAGGAGAGTTTCTGCACTGGCGCGAAGCAGTAAATCATAGATGACTTTCTTATTTTGCAAAGCCAACCCAGCCAAAAGCTGGCGAGCGGCGTGAAAGATGCGGAACTTCTGCTAGAGTCCAGCGCCCAGCCGCGCGCCGACAGTTGGTCGCGTGACGGAAAGTTCCTGCTGTATGAGGTGCGTGACCCGAAAACGAATTGGGATATTTGGCTGCTCCCGCTCGAGGGTGACAAGAAGCCTATCCCCTTTCTGGTCACCGACTTCACTGAGGGCGACGCTAGCCTTTCTCCGGATGGCCGTTGGGTAGCCTACATTTCGGATGAGTCCGGCAACCTGGAAGTCTACGTGCGGTCATTTGCCATGAACTCTGCCAGGACCGCTGTCGAGGCCGGAGGCAAGTGGCAAATCTCCAATGGATACGCGGTGGACCCGCGCTGGCGCGCTGACGGCCGGGAACTTTATTATAACGGTCAAAGCGGACAGATCATGGCTGTCGAACTTGCCACCGGTCCGGAGTTCAGACCCGGCAAGCCTCAGCCTCTCGGATTTGCCACCGAGCGTGGGACTTCTTCGGGCAGTTTCTAGGATAACACAGCTGACGGCCGCCGGTTTCTCGTGGCGGCCTCCAAGAACAATAAGCCGGAGCCCTACATGGTGATACTGAACTGGCAGTCTGGGCTGCAGAAATAATGCCTGGTTGCCGATTGTAGTAGCGAACCCATAACATCGGGAATCACTCGTTGCATCGCAACAACACTTCTAGTGACTCTCGGAAATTGCTACCTCTGCGCCGGACCCGTTGGACGGGTGACGAGCAATCCGGAGATTGAGCCACGGAGAGCGGGACCGGGCACACGTCGTCACCGGGGACATCAGGAGCGATAAACGGCATGGGACTTCCAAACCGCCCTGACTGCCGTGCGGCCGAAACGTGGTCCGAAGCCGACATATCATTACCAATCCGGGCTCGATGAGTGAAATAGCGATCTCCAAGTGCTTGCGTGCTCACCATCTATATGAAGCCTTCAGAGCGGGGCTCGCCGTAGTTCAATATCCCCAGACTATGTTGAGAGCAGATTTCTTAGAGGATTGGCTCTGAAGTGCTTTGAACTTCGCGTAGGCGGCCATTACCCAGGCCCTGGACCCGTGCTCAAGCGCCGGCGAGAGAAAGTTATAGCTTCTGCTTGCCGACGGCCTTCAGGCGCGGCTGGAGCACCAAGTCAGCCGCTTCCTCAGCATCTTTGAGGAGCGTCTTGCGCGGCGTGCCTATCTGCGCACGCATAGTCAGTCCACGCGCTAAATCCGTGACTTGGCGAGCACGCGCGGCTACGGGAAAGTCAGATGGGGTTTCTCCCGCGCTGATCCCGTCCCGGAAACGGCGCTCCAGCAGCGCCGCGCCGCCAGCGGCCGCATTCTGCAGGAACCGCTGAACCTCAGCGTCGTTCACAAGCGGCGCGACGCAGATCAGAAGGCAGCCCCGGGCGGACCCCTTCTCAGTCGCACTTTCGACGGCGTACCTCAAAAAGCCCGCGATCGAGTCGCGAAGCGTCTGTGGCGCGAGGAGTGCCTTAGCGGCCGCTGCGCCCTTGCGTTCTGCGTACGCCTTAAGGGCGCGCAAGAATATCGCCCGCTTGTCCCCAAAGATGGCATACAAACTCGGCCGTCCCACACCCATCCCGGCCACGAGATCGTCAATCGTCACTCCGTCGTAGCCCTTCGACCAGAACACCTGAGTTGCCTTCTCCAGAGCCCCCGTCTCGTCGAAGCTGCGCGGTCGACCCCGCGGCCTAGCGGTATTTTGAATCATTTAGTTCAAAACTCCTTGACACCTTTCATCCCGCCATTATAAAACCAAATAGTTCGAAATTAGCAAGCCGATTCTGGCCTCGCGGGGCCTCACGACTTGACCCTTCACCCTTCACCACGGAGACGCCTATGAAACATTCGATTGCACTCGTCACCGGCGCTACTTCCGGGCTCGGCCATGCGGCAGCCCGCCTGCTCGCCGGAGAGGGCTACCGCGAGATCATCGTCACCGGGCGCAGCCTGACTGGGGCCCAGCAAGCGGCCGCTCAACTCGCGGCTGAGCACAAAACAGTGATTTTCACGCCGCTGGCGCTGGATCTGGACAAGCCGTCAAGCGTTCAGTCGGCCGTTGCCGAGCTCGTCAAGCGAGGCCAGCCGATCGATTTCCTGCTACTCAATGCAGGGTTGGTTCCCTTTAAGAAGCGCGCTCTCACCGCGACGGGCGTCGAGTCTTCTCAGG
>Ga0335073_10001366_pt1 | contig 32493 bp, 19 predicted proteins | sample Lox_Sample_22_FD_207093 | JGI IMG/M metagenome (GOLD analysis project Ga0335073, IMG submission 207093) | Soil microbial communities from Loxahatchee National Wildlife Refuge, Florida, United States - Lox_Sample_2.2 | ecosystem: Environmental > Terrestrial > Soil > Wetlands | place: USA... | reverse complement strand
TCGTAGATGATCTTGCCGATCGAGCCCTGGCCGCTCTGAATGTAGTTGAGAATGCCGCTGAGCTGCTTGACCAGAACATTGACGTTTTCCAGCGTGCTCTGGCTGGCGCGCACTACGTCCTGAAGCTGTGGCGTCTCTTGCGTCGGCAGCACGGCTCCGTTGCCAATCGGACCGCCCTTGGACTGCCGGCAATCCATGTCGATGAACACCTCGCCGAGCACGCCTGCCGTGGTCAAGGCGACATTGCAGCCGGTATTCATACTGGCAGCATACTTGGAGGTGACCTTCATGGCGATCTCCACCGGCGCCGCTCGATTCGGGGGATTAGGCACGACTCGAATGCCGGTGACGTTGCCAATATCGACGCCTTCGAGGCGCACAGGTGCGCCGGTACGCAGACCGCCGGCATTGTCCACAAAGGCCCGAACGATGATTTTCTTGGTGAACAGACCGGTGGTGCCGGTCATGAGAAAGATGAGAACAGCCAGGGTAAGCAGGGCAACAAGGACAGTGATACCTACCCTAAGTTGCGACCAACGGACCTGTTTTTCGCTTGGCACGCTCTAGCGATCCGCCCCTTTACCCCGACTGCCCTCCCGAAGCAATGAATCATAACATGCAGGTCGAAGGTAGCAGAACGTTGTTGTGCGCTGATTTACAGCTCCAATTCGGCGCGGATCATGTTGTCCTCCAGATTGGAGAACATCTGGAAACCCAGCTTGCTACACAGCGCGCGCATCTCGCGATTTTCCGGGAGCATATTTGAGACCACCTTCGCCAGCTTCTCGCTGCGGGCCACCTCGATTAGCCGGCGATAGAGCTCCGTGCCCAGGCCCTTATGTTGCGCCTCGTCGATGGCGACAGCCGCCAGTTCGGCCTCGTTGAGGCCGTGGAGCTGGCTCATGCGACCGACCGCCAGGATCTCCGGTTGGCCATCCACCTCGCCTTCGGCAACCAGCGCCATCTCGCGGTCGTAGTCGATGAAACACGCCCGCGTCAGGTGCTCGTGCGAAGTGCGCTGCGTCAGTTTCAGCGGCTGGAAGAAGCGCAGGTAAACGCTACGCTCGGACAGCTTCTGATGGAAGGTAATCATGGCAGGCTCGTCTTCGGGACGAATCGGACGAATGGTGACCGTCTTGCCATCCTTCATCTTCCACTCCGAAACCAGGTGAATGGGATAGGGACGGATGGCGGGCGCGGGCAATTTGTCCTCGGTCATTTCGGGGCCGTGAACGACCACGCGCGCGTCCAGCGCCAGCAGGCGGTCCGGCGAGGCCAGCAGCGGATTGATGTCGATCTCCTTGATCCACGGCTGCTCGACCACCAGCTGGCTGAAGCGCACCAGCAAATCTTCCAGCGCGGTCAGGTCCACCGGCTTGCGCCCGCGCACGCCCTTTAGGGCGCGGAAGATGTTGGTTTGCTCCATCATGCGTAACGCCAGCGTTGAATTGAGAGGCGGCAAAGCCAGAGCGCGGTCCTTGAACACCTCGACCAGTTGGCCGCCGGTGCCGAACAGAATCACCGGGCCAAACTGCGAATCCAGGCTGCTGCCGATGATCAGCTCGTAGCCATCCAGCTTCACCATCGGCTGCACGGTGACGCCCTGAAAGTGCTCGGCTCCGGCTCTTTCCGTGACCGATTGCCGGATGTTGTGGAAGGCCGCCTTCACGGCTTGCGCATCGCGCAGATTAAGCTGCACGCCGCCGACATCGGTCTTATGTGTGATGGTGAGTGAGTACAGCTTCAGGACGATGGGGTAGCCGATCTCCTCCGCAGCTTCGAGCGCCTCTTCTTCATTGATAGCAATGCGCGTCTCGACCGTCGGGATGTCGTACGCCTTGAGCAGTTGCTTGGATTCGTACTCGGTCAGAATGGTGCGGCCAGCCTGGCGCACATCGCGGATGATGGCTTCCGCCTTGCCGCGTTGCAGCGCCGCGTCAGCGTGCTGTGGCATCGCGGGCGTCTCGTAGATGCCCTTCAGGTTGTAGGAGTAGCGCCACATGTAGTTGAAGGCGCGCACGGCGCTGTCGGGAAACTGGAAGCTGGGAATGCCGGCCTGATTGAGGATCTGCTCGCCGGCCGCAACTTCCGCGCCGCCCATCCAGCTCGCCAGCACCGGCTTGCCGAAGCCCTTCGCGTAGGGCTTCAGCTTCTCCGCAATCTGCGTTGGATGCGTCATGTCTTGTGGCGTCAACACCACGAGCATGCCATCGATGCTGGGATCTTTCGCGGCGATCTCCAGCGACTTGGCATAGCGCTCCGGCTCGGCGTCGCCCAGGATGTCTACCGGATTGTTGTGACTCCATTGCGCCGGAAGGAATTCGTCGAAGGCCTTCATGGTCTGGGCGGACAATTCCGCCAGCTCGCCCCCGCCGGCCACGAGCGCGTCCGTCGCCAGCACGCCGGGACCGCCGGCATTGGTCAGGATGCACAGCCGCTTGCCGCGAGGCCGGGGCTGCTTCGCCAGCACGTCCGACATGAAGAAGATGTCCGCGATGCTGTTGACTCGCAGCACGCCGGTGCGGCGAAAGGCCGCGTCCAGCACCTCATCGCTGCCGGTGAGAGCGCCGGTGTGCGAGGCCGCAGCCTTGGCCGCCGCAGCGGTGCGTCCGGCCTTGATGACGATGACCGGCTTGGTGAGCGACACTTCGCGCGCGGCAGAGAGGAACGATCTCGCATCGCCGATCGACTCCATGTAGATGACGATGCTCTGCGTCCGCGCGTCGCTGCCGAAGTAGTCCACCAGGTCGCCCCAGTTGATATCCAGCATGGAGCCGACCGAGACGAAGGCGCTGAAGCCGACGTTTTCGCGCAGGCTCCAGTCAAGCACCGCGGTGCAAAGCGCGCCGCTTTGGCTGATAAAGGCGACGTTGCCGGGCCGCGCGACGGAGTGTGCGAACGTCGCGTTCAATCCCCGGATGGGATTCATCACGCCCAGACAATTCGGGCCGATGAGGCGCATCTTGCCGCGAATGAGTTCAGAGATTTGCCGCTCCAGCTCCTTGCCGTGCTCGCCGAATTCCTTGAAGCCGGCGGAGATCACGATGCCCGAAGGAATACCGGCTTCCACCGATTCGGCGATCAGCTCGGGCACGCTGTCGGCGGGAGTGGTCACCACCACCAGGTCGACCTTGTCAGGAAGTTCCTTCACGCTGGCGTAAGCCTTGATTCCCAGCACGCTCGGGCGCTTGGCATTCACCGGAAAGACCGTGCCGCCGAACGGGCTGCTCAGCAGGTTCCAGAGCACGGAACGCCCCACGCTCCCCGGGCGCTCGGAGGCGCCAATGACGGCCACGCTCCGGGGAAGGAACAACGAATCCAGGGGATGGGTCTCGGAGCGGTAAACGTCGGAAGAGGGATCGGCTTTCAGGGAGCTGGTGAATTGCGGCTTGGCAGCGGAAGTTGTCATCGATTAAACCTCATAGACCGCTTGATGAAGCTATAGTTTAATCGCTGGAGCAGGCGAGAACGCAAAAACGGATCACGGGAAGCGGTGACGCAACTCACAAGTTCCTCGCGGCAAACAGAGCAGCGTAGAAGCTCTCAATCTCATACAAAATGGACAGTTTCTCGCGATTTTCTGGAACCGAAAGGCGATCTACGCGTCTATATTGATGTAGCCAAAGTAATTGGCCGATATATGAAATCGGAAAGCAAATCTCAACCTCCGAGGAATCGGAGGCCCGACTTTCCCGGCTCCGCGCACCGTCCCGCCATGCTCGCCTGATCGCCCGCATCGCCCGGTCACGGAGTTACAACGTGAACCCGGGCGAGTGAACCCTTGAATTAAGGATCACCCTCCAAAGCCGCGCCATCTGTGGGCGCTCTCCAAGGAGGAGTCATGCTGTACACCTACAAAATCAAGAGCCTGGTGACCATCCATCCCCGGCTTTCGCGCGTGTGGATCAAGACAGGCAATCCCCGGATGCCGCTGAAGAGCGTATGGATCGATGAGTCGAAAATTCGCGGACTTGGCAGAGAATTCTGCGCAGCCGAGCGCCATAACGACAGCAACGAACTGGCGGAGGACCACTTAGCTCTGGCCGCCAGAGGAGCGCAACCGTCCAACACGGGCCGGGGAGCCTCCCCGGCCTGGTTCATTGCTGCCGCCGATGGCCGGCACGCACACAGGCCCTCCATCGCATAGCGCATCTCGGAGCGGAATTTCGTCCGCTCCTTGTTCGGACGACACTGCAAAATCGCGGGACAAAATTGCGGCGGGAAACCTTAGAGCCGCGTGAACAGCGACACCGGCTCGGCATCTATCTTGCTCACCGACGTGCTTGGGACGCGCGAGTATGATGCTTGCGACGTGGTACTTAGGAATGCCTGTCATGGGAGTGGAAGATGTCTCAACCCTTCAGAATTTTCTTGCCACTACTTTTCGCGTTGACTGCGATTTGCGCCGCCCAACAAAGCCCGGCTACTCCTGCGAGCGGCCTGCAATTGATTGCAGTAACACCCTGCCGCGTCGTCGATACCCGGCTTTCGATGCCAATTCAGGGCGGAACCTCGGTAAGCTTCCCAATCCCGCAGGGCCCTTGCAACATCCCGGCCACTGCGGGAGCGTACCTGCTGAATGTGACTGTAGTACCGCTGGGCCCGCTTTCTTACATTACGGTTTATCCCACCGGCGACAACCCCGGCCTGGTGACGACGATGAACTCGCCCGACGGCAGGGTAAAGGCGCAGGCGGTCATCGTGGGAGCCGGAACGGATGAGGCGGTCAGCATCTATGCAAGCGATACGACCAACGCCATCATCGATATCGATGGCTATTTTGCCGCGTCAGGCCTGGCGTACTATCCCTTGCCGCCCTGTCGCCTGGTGGATACGCGGGGTCCCGATGGCCCACTGGGCGGTCCGTTTCTACCGGGTGGCCAAGAGCGCGATTTCCCGCTGCCGGAGAGCTCCTGCATCCCCCAAGGCGACGGCATCGTCGCCTATTCGATCAATGTGACGGCGCTGCCGCTGAGCGGTTCTCTGCCATATCTCACGCTGTGGGAGACTGGTAACCCACAGCCCACCCTCGCTACCCTCGTCGACTTCACGGGGACGGTGGTGTCCAATGCCGCTGTGGTGCCGGCAGGCACGGACGGTGCAGTATCGGCATACGCCGCGGCTAACACGAATCTGGTCGTCGACATAAATGGATACTTTGCGGCGCCCGGAACGGGCGGACTTTCGCTATATCCAACTGCTCCCTGCCACGCGCTGGATACGCGGCGAGCGGCACTGGGCTTCACGGGAGAGCTGACAATCTCCATCCAGAATGCTCCGGGCCGCCCGTGCATTGCCGCGCGCAACGCGCAAGCGTTCGTGTTCAATGCCACTGCCTACCCACAGGGGTCGTTGAACTATCTGACGCTGTGGGCTGACGGTGCACCGCAACCGACAACGTGGACGTTGAATGCGGTCGATGCGGCGATTACATCGAACATGGCCATCGTCGCTAACACCGACGGCTCGGTCGATGCCTACGCTTCAGGTAGGACGCAGCTCACCCTCGATACGTACGGATACTTTGCGCCTTAGGCTGCGAAAGAGGGCGAAAGCGAACAGCGGCTTTCCCTACACCTGCGCCAGCTTCACTTCGGCGCTGCTGCGCTTTCCCGGCGGAGTGGGCGCGATCGGCAACAGGATCTCGACCTCCAGGCCGTGCGGTAACACATTTCTCGCGGAAACAATTCCGCCGTGTGCGGCCACGGCATTACGCACGATTGCCAAGCCCAGGCCCATGCCGCCGGTACTGGTGCCGCGCGAATCGTCAACCCGATAGAAGGGCTTGAACAGCAGCGGCAGGGCCTGCTCGGGAACCCCTGGTCCATTGTCGCGAACCGTGATCATCGCCGTACGATCGCTGCTGAGGAGATTGACTTCGATCCGGCCATTCTTGCTGGAATAGAAGATGGCATTGCGCACGATGTTCTCGATGGCGCTGTGCAGCAGGCTGGAGTCGCCATCGAGCTTGACCTCGCCACTGGCCTGGTAACCGATGCTGGCGCCGGTGGCCGCGGCTTCGAACTTCGCGTCGTGCAAGACGTCGTCGATGATGTCGTTGAGCCTGATTTGCTCGAACTTCGGCTTCTGCTGTCCGCTCTCCAGGCGCGCGACGATCAGAATGCGCTCCAGCATGGAATCGAGCTGCACCGTGTCCTGCTCGATGCGGTCGAGCATTTCGCCGCGCTCGCGCTCGTCGGCATCGCGTGCCAGCGTCAGCGCCAGCCGTATGCGAGCGATGGGAGAGCGCAACTCGTGCGAGACGCCGCTTAGCAGATTGCGCTCGCTCTGGATCTGATTGCGCAACTCCCCAGCCATGCTGTCGAAGTCGCGCACCAGGTCGGCGATTTCGTCCTGGCGATTGCCCAGATTTTCCCCGGCGCGTATGTCGAGATTGCCGCGCGCCAGCTCGTGGGTAGCGTCGCGCAGCCGTTCGATTGGCTTGGATAGATAGTGCGCGATGAGCAGACAGATGATCGCCGAAAAGATAGTGCCGAGTTTCAGCGTCCAAAGAATGTCGCCGGGAACGCGCTCGGAGATGGGCGGAGGTGTGAATTCGCCGATCAACAGATACTGGCCTTGCGCCGTGGTCGCACGGGCGGCCAGTATGTTGGCCTCAAAGGAGTGGTACATTCCTTCATTTTTTTCGGCCGCAATGCCGCCGCGCACGATACGTTCCGAAAGCGGCCGGCCGGAGAGCTCCTGTCCGTCGGCGCCCAGCAGCCAGAATCGCGAACGGTGCTCCAGCGCAACGCTATCGAACAACCGCCGTAACCCGGCCGGGCCCTGCTCCTCGAAACGCTGCGCCGCCATTTCGGCCAGGGCCGGCATTTCCTTGCGCTCGGGTTGAATCCACCAGGGATGCTCGGAGGAAATGCGGTAATGCACGCGCAGATAGAGAGCGCCGAGCAGCAGCGCCTGCGCCGCCCAAAAGGGCAGAAAGATCTTCCAGAACAGGCGCCGGTTCATACTTTGCTCTTCTCCGGCGTCTCGGCTGCGGCCAGAAAATAGCCGACGCCGCGAATCGGCCGGATCAGCTCCTCGGCGGCCGTCGGACAAGCGCTCAGTTTTTTTCGCAGGCGGCTGACGTGCACGTCGACGCTGCGATCGAAGGCGTTCAGCGGACGGCCCAGCGCGACTTCGGCGATCTGCTCGCGGGTGACCACGTTGCCGGCGTTACGCAGCAGCAGCTCGAGAACATTGAACTCGACAGAGGTGAGGTCAACAGGAGCGCTGGAGCACACCACCGTGCGCGTGCCCAGCGACATAACGATGTCGCCAACGACCAGGACTTCCTCGTGATCGGTACGGGCGGCGGGCGCGGCGGTTTCACGAGTGCGGCGAAAGATGGCACGAATTCGGGCGACAAGTTCGCGGGGATCGAAGGGCTTGGCCAGGTAATCGTCGGCCCCGATCTCCAGGCCGAGGATGCGATCCACCGCCTCGCCGCGCGCGGTCAGCAAAAGCACGGGCACGGACGACTGCTGGCGCAGGGTCTTCAAAAGCTCGAATCCCGTGCCGCCGGGCAGCATCACATCCAGGATAATGAGCTCATGATCGCGGGAGAGCGCGGCGTCCAATCCGGAAGCGTGGTCGTAGGCCGCATCTACCCGGAACCCTTCGCCTTCCAGAAAGCGCTTCAGCAGATTGACCAGTCCGTGATCGTCGTCGACGATGAGCAGTCGATTCACGGGATTTATATTGCTCTTTCCCGCGCGGCTTTGCGGTGAAGAATTGTTTCGAGATGTGTTGGCGGCCTTCACACTTCTTAACCGTCCTTCACCTTTTCTTAACGGCTGCCCGAATTTCCATCAGGTCTAATAGTATTGATGTAAATACTACTGCAACCGGCGCGCCAAGTTGCAGTTAGCTTGATAGGGACTAATGGCGGTAACGCTTTCAAGCGGCGCACGTCAGCTTTAGCTGACGAGGAGGAATCGTGGATACAGGGGCATCCCCTCGCCCCGGAAGTTGGGCGAGCAAGAACTTCCGGGGAGTCAGCCTGGGATTGGTGATGGCGCTTGCCATCTGCGTCGTGCTCGCCGGGTGCACTTCGCAATCGGCCAAAAGCGCACGGGCCAGCGGTCCGCCGCCCGCCGTCCCGGTCGGAGTTGCTGGCGTCAAGCAGGGCGATTTCAACGTTTATCTCAACGGTTTGGGTTCGGTCGAGGCATTTTATACGGTTTCGTTGAAGACCCGCATCGATGGCCAGATCATGCAGGTGAACTTTCGCGAAGGCCAGGACGTGCGGCAGGGCGAGCTGCTGATCGTGATCGATCCCCGGCCCTATCAGGTTGCGCTCGATCAGGCGAAGGCTAATCTGGCCAAGGACGAAGCCCAACTGGTCAACGCCAAAGCGCAATACGAGCGGAACAAAGTTCTCTACGAGGAGGGGGTCATCGCCAAGCAGGACCTGGACACGCTGGAAGCCTCGTTTGGAACCTACGCTGCGACGATCCAGGCCGACAAAGCGGCCATCGCCAACGCGCAACTGAATCTCACCTATTGCTACATCAAATCTCCGATCGATGGTCGCGTGGGCCTGCGGCAGGTGGATCCGGGCAACTACGTCACTGCGGCCAGCGGAACCAGCATGCTGACCATCACCCAGTTACATCCCATCGCGGTCGTCTTCACGCTGCCCGAAGATCAACTGCAGCAGGTAGCGCAGCGCATGCGGCAGGGCGTCGTGCTGGAGGTCGATGCCTACAGCCGCGACGACCAGACGAAACTCGCTACGGGCAAGCTGGAGACAATCAACAACCAGATCGACCAGACAACCGGCACGGTGCAACTGAAGGCCGTCTTCGACAATCCGGACAACGCCCTCTGGCCGAATCAGTTCGTGAACGCTCACTTGCTGCTGGACACGATGAAGGGCGCGATCACCGCGCCGGCCAGCGCGCTGCAACGCGGACCGGACGGGACCTTCACCTATCTGGTCGATGCTAACAACACCGTGCAGATGCGGCCCATCCAGGTCGCGTTGACGCAAGGCAGCACGGTGGTGATCGCGAAAGGCCTGCAAGCCGGCGACCGCGTTGTCACCGACGGGCAAGAGAAATTGTCGGCCGGCATGCGCGTAGTTCCGCAGGCTCCGGCCCACCATAACAGTGCGACAAGCGGCGCCATCGGATCGCAGACATGAGTATCTCCCGGCCGTTTATTCTCCGGCCCATCGCGACTTCGCTGTTGATGGTGGGATTGCTGCTGGTGGGTCTGGTTGCCTACCGGCAGCTGCCTATTTCGGCGCTCCCGCAGGTGGATTATCCGACCATCCAGGTGGTGACGTTCTATCCCGGAGCCAGTCCGGACGTTACCGCCTCGTCGATTACTGCGCCGCTGGAGCGGCAGTTCGGAGAGCTTCCCGGCCTCAGTCAGATGACCTCGAGCAGCTCGTTCGGCGCGTCGGTCATCACGCTACAGTTCAATCTGGAAGAGAACATCGATGTGGCTGAGCAGGAGGTGCAGGCGGCGATCAACGCCGCGCAAACCTACCTGCCCAACGACCTGCCCACCCCGCCGGTCTACAGCAAAGTCAATCCTGCCGACGCGCCCATCCTGACGCTGGCCATGACCTCGGACAGCATGCCGCTGCCGCAGGTGGAAGACCTGGCTGACACGACTTTCGCGCAGAAAATTTCACAACTGCCAGGAGTGGGACTGGTCAGCATCAGCGGCGGCCAGAAGCCTGCAATCCGCATCCAGGCCAACCCGACGGCGCTGGCCTCGTATGGCTTGAGCCTGGAGCAACTGCGCACCGTGATTGGCCAGGTCAACATCGATCAGGCCAAGGGACAACTGCAGGACAACCGGCAATCGTTCACCATCGGGGCGAATGACCAGATCCTGAGCCCGCAGGAGTACGCGGACACCATCGTCGCCTACAAGAACGGCAATCCGGTGCGCCTGTCGGATGTGGCGACCGTGGTGATGGGCGCGGAGAATGCCAACCAGGCGGCTTGGATGAACACCACGCCCGCCGTCATCCTGAACATCCAGCGGCAGCCGGGCGCCAACATCATCAAGGTAGTCGACAGCATCAAGCTGCGCCTGAAGCAGCTGCAGTCCAACCTGCCGGCTTCGGTGAAGGTCACGGTGCTGACCGACCGCACCAACACCATCCGCGCCAGCGTCAAAGACGTACAGTTCGAGATGATGCTGACGGTCGCGCTGGTGGTGATGGTCATCTTTCTCTTTTTGCGCACGCTGTCGGCGACCATCATCCCGAGCATCACCGTGCCGTTGTCGATTGTCGGCACCTTCGGCGTGATGTACCTGCTGGGCTACTCGCTTGACAACCTCTCGCTGATGGCGCTGACCATCTCGACCGGCTTCGTCGTCGACGATGCCATCGTGATGATCGAGAACATCGAGCGCTTCATCGAGGAGGGACACACGCCGCTGGAAGCCGCACTGCGGGGCGCCGGGCAGATCGGCTTCACCATCGTCTCGCTGACCGTATCGCTGATTGCCGTGCTCATCCCGTTGCTCTTCATGGGCGACATTGTCGGCCGGCTGTTCCGCGAATTCGCGGTCACGCTCAGCGTCACGATTCTGCTCTCCGCGGTCATCTCGCTCACGCTCACGCCAATGATGTGCTCGTTGCTTCTGCGCCAGAAGGGGCGCGAAAAACATGGGCGGGTCTACGAGTGGTCGGAACGCGCCTTCGAGAACACGATTGCGTTTTATGGGCGGACGGTAAAGTTCGTGCTGAATCACCAGACCGCGACGCTGCTGGTGACTATTGGCACGCTGGTGGCGACCATCATCCTCTTCATCCGGGTGCCCAAAGGATTCTTCCCGGTGCAGGATACGGGCGTCATCATGGGAATCTCGGACGCGCCGGAGAGCATTTCGTTTGCTGCCATGGCGGACCGGCAGCAGGCGCTGGCGGCCGCAATCCTGAAGGACAAGGACGTCGAGAGCCTGTCCTCGTTCATCGGAGTTGACGGCACCAACACCACGCCCAACAGCGGCCGCCTGCAGATCAACCTCAAATCACGCGACGAGCGGAGCGAGGATGTCACCGCGATCATGAAGCGCATTCAGCAGGAGGTTGCCGGGGTCGAGGGCATCACGCTCTACATGCAGCCGGTGCAGGACCTGACGGTGGAGGACCGCGTCAGCCGCACGCAGTATCAGTTCACCCTGGAAGACGCCGATTCCAAAGAGTTGCGGCAGTGGACGGCGAAGATGGTGGCGAAGCTGAAGGCCCTGCCGGAGCTGCGCGACGTGGCCACCGACCAGCAGAACCAGGCGGCGCAGGCCACGCTGGTGATCGATCGCAGCACGGCTTCGCGCCTGGGCGTCACCGCCAGCGCCATCGATAACACCTTGTACGACGCTTTCGGCCAGCGCCTGGTCTCGATCATGTTCACGCAGTTGAACCAGTACCACGTGGTGCTGCAGGTGGACTCGTCGTTCGCCGCCGATCCAGCTTCGCTGAACGACATCTACGTGCCGGCAGGCGGCGGCCAGAGCCCTGCCTCTTCGGGCAACACGGCCATCGTTGGCCAGCCGATGAACCTGAATTCAACTACCAACGTGCTTGCGGCCAACGCCTCGCAGGTACCGCTCAGCGCCATCGCGCATTGGGAGACAACCACCGGCCCCCTCACCATTAACCATCAGGGACAATTTCCGGCAGTAACCATCTCGTTCAACCTGGGCAAGGATGCTTCCCTGGGTGATGCGGTAAAAGCGATTCAGCAGACGGGGAGCGATATCGGCTTGCCGCCCAGCATTCAGTTGGCATTTCAGGGCACGGCGCGCGCCTTCCAGGCCTCGCTGGCGAACGAAGGCTGGCTGATTGTGGCTGCCATCGTGACCGTGTACATCGTGCTCGGCGTGCTGTACGAGAGCTACATCCATCCCATCACGATTCTTTCCACGCTGCCCTCGGCCGGTGTGGGCGCAATTCTGGCGCTCACGCTGTTTCACATGGACCTGAGTGTGATGGCCCTGATCGGCATCATCCTGCTGATCGGCATCGTGAAGAAGAACGCCATCATGATGATCGACTTCGCGCTCGAGGCCGAGCGCAAGGAAGGTAAAGGGCCGGTAGACGCCATTTACGAAGCTTGTCTGCTGCGCTTCCGCCCAATCATGATGACGACCTTCGCCGCACTGTTCGGCGCCGTACCGCTGGCGCTGGGTTCGGGAACCGGCTCGGAGTTGCGCCGGCCGTTGGGTGTGACCATCATCGGCGGCTTGCTGTTCAGCCAGTTGCTGACGCTCTACACCACGCCGGTTGTGTACTTGTGGTTCGATCGGCTGGGCGAAGCCCTGCGTCATTTGCGCGGGCATAAGCCGGCGGAGGTGGTGGGAGATTGAACGGGTAGCGCGGCTATGCACAACGCACACTGGTCGAACCTGAACGCGCTCACGGCTGTGGCCGTTGACTGGTCGGACCCGGCGGTTATTGCCGCTTGGGTTGCGGTGATTGGGACGATCGTCGCGTATTGGGTGAAGAAGTGGTATGAGGCGGCAACGGTCAACCGGGCGGTCCTGGCCGAGATCAATCGCCTCCTGGTCGTGCTTAAGAGCCATGAAGAATTTTGGCGTGAGCGTCTTGAGGCCAACGATACGCAACATGTGCTGCTCCCCTTCACGCACGTGGTGTACTCGGAGCAGGTAAAGAATGTCGGGGTGCTAAGAGACGAGCTGGTAGCGGATGTCGTTCAGTTTTACGGCTACGTCGATTTCTTGAACGGTCTGCAAGCAGCCAGAAAAGATTACATCGCGGCGGGCAAGTCGGCGGATTTCGACAAGCTTTATCTTACGGCATTGCAGAACTGCATCAAGCTGGGAGAAACCTCGTTTTCTAAGCATTTCGCGAAGATGAAGATTCCGACCTTTCGGTTCTTAGTATGAACGTCTCCGCACCAGCCATCGCGCGACCGGTGGCTACCACGCTGCTGACCATTGCCCTGCTTCTGGCAGGCGTATTGGCCTATCTGCAGCTTCCGGTAGCGCCGCTGCCGCAGATCGACTTTCCCGTGATCTCGGTGGGCGCGAGCCTGCCGGGAGCGGCCCCGGAGACCATGGCTTCGGCAGTAGCCACGCCGCTGGAACGGCAGTTCGGCCGCATTGCCGGCATCAACCAGATGACCTCGTCGAGCATGCTGGGCTCGACGGGCATCACCATGCAGTTCGACCTCGACCGCAATATCGATGCGGCGGCGCGCGATGTGCAAGCCGCCATCAATGCGGCCCGCAACTATCTGCCGCCCAACCTGCCCAGCAATCCGACGTACCGCAAGATCAATCCGGCTGATGCGCCGGTGATTATCCTGGTTATGACCTCCGATGCTATGACGCAGGACCAGATGTACGACGAGGCCGACTCCATCATGGGCCAGAAGCTCTCGCAGGTGGAGGGCGTGGGCCAGGTATTCGTGTGGGGCTCGTCGCAGCCGGCGGTGCGCATCGAGGCCAATCCCCAGATGCTGAATAACATGGGCGTGGGGCTGGAGACGCTGCGCTCGGCGGTAGCGGCGCAGAACGCCAATCAGGCCAAAGGCGCATTGGATGACGGCAGCAAGATGTGGATGGTCCGCGCCAACGACCAGCTCACCAAGGCGAAGGACTACAAGAACCTGATCATCGCCTACCGCAATGGCGCGCCCGTGCACTTGAGCGACGTGGCCGATGTTGAGGATTCCTATTCCAACATCTACAACGCGGGAAGCTTCAACGGCAAACCCAGCGTTCTGATCGTGATCTTCCGTCAGCCCGGCGCGAACGTGATCGCCACCGCCGATCGCGTAATTGCGGCGCTGCCGTTCCTGAAGGCTTCGCTGCCGCCGAGCATCAACCTCGATATCGGTCTCGACCGCACCACCACGGTGCGGGCTTCGGTGAGCGACGTTCAGCGCACCCTCATTATTTCCGTCATCCTGGTTGTACTGGTGGTCTTCGTTTTTCTGCGCGAGGTGCGCGCCACGCTGATTCCGAGCGTCGCCGTGCCGCTGGCCATCGTCGGCACCTTTGGGATCATGTATCTGTTCGGCTACTCGCTGAACAATCTTTCGCTGATGGCGCTGACCATCTCCACCGGCTTTGTGGTGGACGATGCCATCGTGGTGCTGGAAAACGTGATGCGCCACATCGAAGGCGGAATGAAGCCGTATCCGGCAGCGCTGTTGGGCGCGCGCGAAATCGGTTTCACGGTCGTCTCCATGAGCACCTCGCTGATGGCGGTGTTCATTCCGATTCTGCTGATGAGCGGTCTGGTGGGGCGATTGTTCCACGAGTTTGCAGTGACGCTGAGCGCGGCCATTGCCGTGTCGATGGTGGTGTCGCTGACCACCACGCCGATGTTGTGCGCGCGCTTTCTGAAGGCCCACGAACCCGGCAGTCACGGCACCTTGTACCGCATGAGCGAGCGCGGCTTCCATTGGCTGAACCGCACCTACCGAGTCACCCTGGGCTGGGTGCTGCGCCATAAGCGGTTCATGTTGGCCGTGACCATCCTGATGGTCTTCGTGAATGTCTTCCTGTACATCGTCGTGCCCAAGGGTTTCTTTCCGCAGCAGGACACGGGCCGCTTGGCCGGCACCATCATCGGTGACCAGGATGTGTCGTTCTACAGCATGAGGGCCAAAACGAATGAGTTCATCCAGATCGTAAAGCAAGACCCCGCAGTGGAGAACGTGCTGGCCTTCGTCGGCGGCAACACGGCCCTGAATCAGGGACGGATGTATGTGGTTTTGAAGCCGGCTAACGAGCGCAAGCTCACCGCCGATCAGGTGATCGCCCGCCTGCGCCCGAAGATCTCACATATTCCCGGAGCTACGCTGTACTTCCAGGCAGTGCAGGACCTGCAAATCGGCGGGCGCCAGTCCAATGCCCAGTTCCAATACACGCTGTCGGGCGAGAACCTGGACGAGCTCTACACCTGGGCGCCGCAATTGCTGGAAAAATTGCGCAAGATTCGTCAACTCAAGGACGTGAACAGCGACCAGCAGGTCAGCGGTCTGGAAGCCAACGTGGTGATCGATCGCCCGACCGCGGCACGGCTGGGCATCACGCCCCAGCAGATCGATGCCGTGCTCTATGACGCGTTCGGCCAGGAGCAGATTTCCACCATTTACGAGACCCTCAATCAGTATCACGTGGTGATGGAGGTCGATCCCAAGTATCAGCTCACGCCTGACGCCTTGAAGAGCGTATATGTCATCACCAGCACCGGAGCACAGGTGCCGTTGTCGGCTTTCGCGCACTTCGCGCCAGCCAGTACGCCGCTGTCGGTCAATCACCAGGGACAGTTCCCGTGCGTGACCGTCTCGTTCAATTTGGCCCCCGGTGGTGATCTCGGGACCGCGACCCGCGCCATCGAGCAAGCGGAACTGGCGCTGCGGATGCCGGCATCGATTCATGGCAGCTTCCAGGGAACGGCTGCGGCCTTTCAGGACTCGCTGTCATCCGAGCCGATCCTGATTCTGGCTGCGCTGGTCGCCGTCTACATCGTGCTCGGCATGCTCTACGAGAGCTACATTCACCCCATCACCATTCTCTCCACGCTGCCCTCCGCCGGGACGGGAGCATTGCTGGCGCTGATGCTGTTTCGCATGCAGCTTGACGTCATCGGTCTGATCGGAATCATCCTGCTGATCGGCATCGTGAAGAAGAACGCGATCATGATGATCGACTTCGCGCTGGAAGTGGAGCGCACCGGCAAGACCGCCGAAGAGTCGATCTATGAAGCGGCGATCATCCGCTTCCGGCCGATCATGATGACTACCGCCGCTGCCATGCTGGGAGCGCTTCCCTTGGCGCTGGGGCGCGGCGTTGGCGCGGAAATTCGGCGGCCGCTGGGCGTCGCCATTGTCGGCGGACTCATCGTCAGCCAGGCGCTGACGCTCTACACCACTCCTGTCGTGTACCTCTATATGGACCACCTGAAAGATTGGGTGCTGGAGCACCTGCCGTGGCGCAAGAAGGTGGCGAAACAGGAAGAAGTGCCGGTGTTCGCGGATTAAGCTTCAGCGTCGATCTGAGCTATCTCTCCAAGAAAGAAGTGAAATGCCCGTACTTTTCGAGATCGATGCGGATGTTGCACTGATCGGGCGCGACGTGGCCGAAGGAGACGCTGAGGGTCGACTCGGGATTAGGCAGCTCACCGAAATCCATCGGCACTCGCACCACGTCGTCCTCCCCGGTGTAGTTCCCACTCATATCGGTGCTCTTTGAGACAATCAGCGTCCACTGCTTGGGGGTGGGCACCAGGAACATCGTGTAGGCGCCGATGGGCAGCCGGGTGGAACCAATCTGGACGGAAGTGTTCGTGAACAGAGTCATGGGCTTGCCGCCTGGCGCCCAGGGCTTGCCAAATGGCACCTGCGTGGCAAGCGGTTTCTTGAGGTTGATGGAAACCGGCACGTACTCCACGACCAGCTGCTTCTCCTCGTCGAAGTTACAGGTTGCGGTTGCAGTCGCAGGAGTGTTTTGCGCCAAAGCTGCGCAACCGAGGAAAACCGGGATGAAGCTCAGGACGAAAAAACGGCAAGTGACGCGGTGCATAACCGAGCCTCCGAACCGAGTAGTTTAATTCCACTCCCGCCCGTAGTCTGTGATATTACCGCAGCCTTCCGCTTGCTGACTATAATGTTGTGTAGTCACGATTTAGGTTGCATCACGAAACGGGGCGGCATCGCGAGTACCTGATCAAACTGCTTCTCTGTTTATCGCATCTCTGAGTTAGTAACTGCGGTTTCGAATAGCAATCCTCGGCGTCCAACAACCGCAGCAAGGCCGAAAGCGGCAAACTCGGGTCCCGCATCGCAGACGAATGACTCAGGAACAGAAAACCAGGAGCAGCGCCTGGCAGGAGCGCCTCTCGGCGCTGCGCAATCTGCCGCCGGTGCTGAAGATCGTCTGGGACTCCGGCCCGCTCGTGGTGGTAATGGGCTTTGTGTTCCGCTTGTTTGCGGCCTTGCTGCCCGTCGGCCTGCTTTATGTCAGCAAGCTGATCATCGACACCATTGTCTATGTCGTCTCCAAGCACCATGGCATACCGCACCGGCTGTGGTGGCTGGTGCTTGCCGAGTTCATCCTCGCGGTGCTGACCAGCGTGGTCGCGCGCGTCATTGACTACAGCGACTCGCTGCTGGCCGACAAGTACATGCGCCACGTCAGCATCCGGGTAATGAAGCACGCGGCCGAGCTGGACGTGCTCGCCTACGAAGACCCGGTGTTTTATGACCGGCTGGAGCGCGCCCGGGTGCAGGCAACCGACCGGCTGGCGATGATCCAGATGCTCGGGCGTCTGATCCAGCAGATCATCACCACGATTACGCTGTCGATTTCCATCATCTATTTTTCGCCCTGGTTACTGCTGCTGCTGGTTGCGGGTGTGCTCCCGGCGTTCCTGGGCGAGAGCCATTTCGCTTTTTTGGGATATGCCAAGAATTTCCGGCAAACGCCGGTGCGACGCCAACTCGACTACCTGCGCCAGTTGGGCGGCAGCAAGGAAGCCGCCAAGGAGCTGAAGCTGTTCGGCCTGAGCGGCTTCTTGACCGAGCGCTTCACGCGTCTGTCGGACGAGGTTTATGAGGAGAACGTTGCGCTCTCGAAACGCAAGCTGATTGCCGGCGGCCTGCTCTCGGTCATCGGCTCGCTGGGGTACTACTCGGCCTACGTGTACGTCATCTGGCGCACCGTAACCGGTGCCCTGACCATCGGCACACTCTACTTCCTGGCGGGCGCGATTCTGCAGGCCAGCCAGAACATCCAGCAGATCTTTTCGACCCTGTCGGGAGTGGCCGACCAGGCGCTGTTCCTGACCGACCTCCTGGCCTTCTTTGAAATGCAGCCCACCATCCGCTCCAAGCCGAACGCGCTGCCCGCGCCGCGGCCGATCCAGCGCGGCTTCGAATTCCGCAGCGTCTCCTTCGCCTACCCCGGCAGCTCGCGTCTGATCCTGAAGAACCTGGATTTCACGCTCCATGTCGGCGAGCGCGTAGCGCTGATTGGCGAGAACGGCCAGGGAAAAACCACCATCGTCAAACTGATCACCCGCCTGTATGACCCGACCGAAGGGCAGATCCTGCTGGACGGCATCGACCTGCGCGAGTACAACCTGGAAGACCTCTACCAAGAGATCGGAGTCATTTTTCAGGATTTTATGCGTTATGAGATGACTGCCCGCGAGAATGTGGCCGTTGGACGCATCGAAGAGATTGGGAACACGGACCAGATCGTGACCGCCTCGCACAAGAGCCTGGCGGATGAGGTCATCGCGAAGCTGCCTCGAAAATACGATCAGATGCTGGGACGGCGCTTTGAGAATGGCGTGGATTTATCCGGCGGCGAGTGGCAAAGGCTGGCGCTGGCGCGGGCCTATCTGCGGGATGCGCAATTGCTGATTCTGGACGAGCCCACCGCGGCGCTGGACGCGCGCAGCGAGTATGAGGTCTTCGAGCGTTTTGCCGAACTGACGGCGGGCAAGATGGCGCTGTTTATCTCGCACCGTTTTTCGACCGTGCGCATGGCGGACCGCATCGTGGTGCTGGCCGACGGGCAGATTGCAGAAGATGGCAGCCACGAGCAACTGATGACGCTGGGCGGCCAATACGCTGACATGTTCGAGATGCAAGCGGCGAGTTATCGATAGGTAGAGTCGGCCTTCAGGCCGGCGTCCCACCACTTATTGAAATCGGGGCTTTAGCCCCGGAGTGCAAACGCAGAGCATGGCGACCAATCACAGAGACGTGCTGGTGGAGATGGCCGAGCGGCCCGAACCGATTCCGGCCGAGCCGCGGCCCGAGCCGGCGCTCGCTGAAGCCGCGCGTGCCTGGGCGCACGCTCTGGTGTGGGTGCCGGCCACCAAACAATCCGGCTACTTCGCCCAGCGCTCCGCCGCCCTGCAACGCCGTCTCGAAGCGCTGCTTGCCGAAGTTGATTTTCCGGTGGCTGACGACGAGCGCCTTCCCGAAGATCTCCAGTGGATGCACGACAATGTGCGCCTGGTGCGCGTGACCCAAACCGAGGTGCAACAGTCGACCACCTCGCTGCGGCGCGTGCCGCACGTTCGGACTCCGGAAAAGGACCTCGTCCCGCGCGTGCTCGCCATCGCCGAAGATTTCCTGCGCACCGTGGACTACCGCTATTCCGACCGCGCCTTTTCCTTTTATATCGAGGCGTTCCAGACAGTGGCGCCACTGAATATGCACGAGCTGTCGCTGCTGCCGCCGGCGTTGAAGCTGGTGGTGCTGGAGGAATTTGCGACCCGCGGCGCTCGGGTGCTCGAACCCTCAAGCGGGCCACAGAAAATCAGCGATCTGATGGGCAGCATGCGCGAGCTTTCCGAGGCGCCGTGGAAGGAGTTGCTGGAGCCGCTGATCGTATTCGACCGCATCCTCGCCTCCGATCCCGCCGAGGCGTATGCGCGCATGGATTTTCCGAGCCGCGAACTCTATCGCCACACGGTCGCGCATTTCGCCAGGCACTCCGATTGTTCGGAGTTGGAAATTGCGCAATTGGCGCTGGAACTGGCCCAGGAGTCAACTCGCCATCCTGCGCACGATCCCCGGCTGGCCTTGCGCAAATCGCACATTGGCTACTACCTGCTTGCCGAGGGGGCCCGGCAGCTCCGCGCGCGCGCCGGAGTCCGGCTGCCGTTCAGCGAAAGCCTGCAGGAATTCCTGCGCCGTCATCCTGACGAGTTTTATCTCGGCGGCATTGAACTGCTGACGCTGCTGATTGTCATCGCGATCATGACGCCGGTATTCAATAGCTTCAACACTTTTCTCGGCCGCATCTTCGCCATCCTGGTACTGCTGCTGCCCGCAAGTCAAAGTGCGGTCGAGGTGATGAACTATCTCGCCACCGCGCTGCTGCGGCCGCGCATTCTGCCCAAGCTCGACTTCTGCGAAGACATTCCCGACGATTGCGTCACTATGGTCGTTGTTCCGACGCTGCTGCTCAGCGAGAAGCAGGTGCGGCGACTGGTCGAGGATCTGGAAATCCGATATCTCGGAAATAACCATCGCAATCTGCATTACGCGCTGCTGACCGATCTACGCGACTCCGCCGAGACGCCCAACGAGGAAGATCCTCTTGCTGCGCTGTGCGTGCAGCTCATTCGCGAGCTCAACGAGAAGTATGCGGCGGAGGGCCGGGGCACGTTCTCGCTGTTTCATCGGTATCGCATCTTCAATCCGCGCGAGGGCGTTTGGATGGGCTGGGAGCGCAAGCGCGGCAAGCTGCTCGATTTCAATCGCCTGATCAGGGGCAAGTACGACAGCTTTCCGTTGAAGGTCGCTGATCTGGGGTTGTTGCGTCGCGTGCGCTTCGTACTCACACTCGACAGCGACACCGAGCTGCCACGCGGCACGGCGCACCGGCTCGTGGGGGCGATGACGCATCCCCTCAACCAGGCGGTCGTCGATCCTTACGAAAATATCGTGGTCGCAGGCTACGGGATTTTACAGCCGCGCGTCGGCATCAGCGTGCAGAGCGCATCGCAGTCGCGGCTGGCCAGCATCTACTCAGGGCAGACGGGCTTCGATATCTACACCCGCGCCACGTCTGACGTTTATCAGGACCTGAAGGGCGAAGGGATCTTCACCGGCAAGGGCATCTACGAGGTCGAGACCCTGAGCCGCGTGCTGGAACATCGTTTCCCGCGCAATGCGCTGCTCAGCCACGATCTCATCGAGGGAGCCTACGCGCGCGCCGGCCTGGTGAGCGATGTGGAGGTCATCGACGACTACCCGTCCCATTACAGCGCCTACAATCGCCGCAAACATCGCTGGGTGCGCGGCGACTGGCAGATCGTGAGCTGGCTCTTCGGACGCGTACCGGACGAGACCGGTCGCCGCGTGCCCAATCCGCTGTCATTTCTTTCGCGCTGGAAGATTCTCGATAACCTGCGCCGCAGTCTGGTGGAGCCGGGAATTTTTCTGCTGTTCGTCCTGGGGTGGACCGTACTGCCGGGCAGCGCCTTGTACTGGACGCTGGTCACGATCGCCATTTTGTTCGTGCCGCCCTGGTTCCAGTTTGGGTTCTCGGTAATACGCTCGCTGGCAGCTGGACGGCTGGCGCCGATTCGCGATGCTGCCGCCGGGCTGGGGCGCGCCATGGTCAGCGTCTTCCTCACCCTCACCTTTCTTGCCCACCAGACGCTGATCTCCGCCGACGCGGTGTTGCGCACGTTCTATCGCCGCGTGATCTCGCGGGAACGTCTGCTGGAGTGGGAGACAGCGGCACAAGCGGAATTAGAAAGCGGCAAGAGCAACTTCGTCGATGTGCTGCTGAACTGGACGCCCGTGGTCGCGCTGATCGTGGGCCTGATCGTGTACATTTCGCATCACCACGGCTTCTACGATGCGTTGCCCATCCTTCTTTTGTGGGCCTTCAGCAAGCCCGTCAGCTTGTGGCTGAATCGTCCCCCGCGGCCGGTGCATAAGAATGTCAGCCGGCAGGACCAGCGCTTCCTGCGGCACGCGGCCCTCTATATCTGGCGCTATTACGCAACCTTCAGCAACGCAGAACATAATTGGCTGATTCCTGATACCGTGCAGGAAGAACCGGCGAGAATCGCGGCGCAAATCTCGCCCACCAACCTGGGATTTCTGTTGAACGCGCGGCAGGTTGCAGTCGAGTTCGGCTATCTCAGCGTGCCCGAATTTGTGCAGCAGACAACGCGCACCCTGGAGACCGTTGCCGGCCTGCCCAAACACCGCGGCCATCTGTACAACTGGTACAACACGCGCACGCTCGAGGCCATGCGTCCGCGCTTCGTCTCCACGGTGGACAGCGGCAACCTGGCCGCTTCGCTGCTCACCTTAAAGGGCGGTTGCCAGGAACTGCTACAACGGCCACTGCTAGGGTCAGCATTGCTGGACGGCTATGCCGATCACCTGTGCGTGCTGGCGGAGGCGGGTGCGATTTCCAGGAAGCTGGTCCGCTCACTGGAGACTCCCAACGAAGTGCATTGGCTCACCCGGATTCTGCAGCCGACCCAGCTAACTACAGTGAATCAGAAGAGCAGGCATGCTGCGGATGCAAGCTGGTTTGCGGAACGCACCGCGCAGTTTGTCGACGAGATCAACCAAGCGATCGCGGGCTATCTGCCTTGGCTCTCGCTTGAGTTTGCACCCTTGCGCGAGGACGTCACGCTGGCCGCGCTGATGAGCTGCGAAGAGGTTGCCATTAGCCGCCTGCCCGAATGCATTGAGCAGCTACGAATCAAGCTGGAGGTAAGCCTTACGCTGGGAATGGAGAACCCGGAGCTGCGAAAGGCGCTGCTGCTGCGTCTGCCGGAGGCGCGTCTTAACGCCATGCGCCTGGTGGAGCAACTGCGCAGCATTGTCGCGCAATGTGAGGCGCTGGTGCGGGAGATGGATTTCAGCTTCCTGCTCGATCGCCGGCGCAAGCTGCTCTCCATCGGTTACGACGGCGAAGCCGGCACGGTGCACGCAGCGTGTTACGACCTGCTGGCCTCGGAGGCGCGGATAGCCGCATTCCTGGCCATAGCGAAAGGCGACATCCCGCAGGAGAGCTGGTTTCAGATGAGCCGCTCCCACGTTGTGGTAGGGGGCCGTCCGGTACTGATTTCCTGGACGGGAACCATGTTCGAATATCTGATGCCGATGCTCTGGCTGCACTCGTATCCGCAAACCATGCTGACCAACAGCAAGCAGGTCGCGGTGTTTGCGCAGCAGATGTACGCCGAGGAGAAGCGCATCCCCTGGGGAAGCTCCGAATGCGCGTTCGCCAAGGTTGAGGAGAACGGCGCCTTCGGATATCGCGCGTTTGGAGTGCCGCAGCTGGCTTTGCAGCAGGATGAGGACCGGCTGGTGGTCGCGCCTTACGCGACCATGCTCGCGCTGCCCATCGATCCACAGGAAGCCATCCGCAATCTGCGCTGGATGTCGAAGAAGGGATGGTTTGGCGCCTACGGTTATTACGAATCCGCAGACTTCACGCCCGATGTGCGCCCCTCGCGGCGGCAGCGTTTTGCGCTGGTGCGCTCGTGGATGGTCCATCACCAGGGAATGAGCTTGCTGACGATTGCGAATTTTCTGCAGAACGAGATCGTGCAGCAGTGGCTTCGCCGCGACGCCCGGGTGCAGGCCACCGAGCTTCTGCTCCAGGAACGTCCCGCCGGGCGCGTGGGTGGTAAACGGCAAAACAAATCGCGGGCAAAAACCGTAAAGCGCAAGCCGCTGGTGCGCACCGCCCGACGTGCCGCCGCTCCTCCGAAGCCCAACTCCAAGCCGGCCCTTGAGACTTAACCGGCAGAAACACAGCATCTGCATGTCGCGAAACTGCTTCTAACAAGAGGTCCTAAGAAAAATGTTTACTCCCGCGCGATGATGCGATTCTTGCTTTCCATCGTGTTCGCCGGCAGCCGGATTTGGACCTGGCTGCACCGCCTCGGCGGTCCCGGACTGATTCTGCTTGGCATTATCGACAACTCCGCTATTCCTCTGCCCGGCAGCATGGATGTGTTTGTCATATTGCTGGCCGCGCATCATCGGGGGTGGTGGCCGTATTACGCATTCATGGCCGTCGTAGGAGCAGTGGTTGGCGGCTATATCACCTACCGCCTGGCGGAAAAGGGCGGTGAGGAGACGCTGGAGAAGAAGGTCGGAAAGCAGAGGGCAGAAAAAGTCTACGGACAATTCAAGAAGCACGGCTTTGGGACGATTGCCATTAGTGCTATTTTGCCGCCGCCATTTCCCATCGTGCCCTTTCTTATCGCGGCCGGAGCTTTGCAGTATCCCAAGAAGAACTTCATCGCAGCGCTGGCCACGGGCCGGGCGATTCGCTTCTTCGGCCTGGCGTATCTCGGGCACATCTACGGCATACAAATCGTCGGTTGGTTATTGAGGTATTACAAGCCGCTCCTGTACACCTTGATCGGATTGGCCGTTGTTGGAGGACTCGGCGCCCTGGTGTACTTCGTGTGGTGGCGCCCGAGGAAGCAGCGCGAGGAGCGGCAGAAGGGGGAAAACGTCGAACGGTTCCCCGTTCCTTTCCGCGAGCAGGGAAAAGCCACGAAAAAAGAAGCCAGGTGAAATAAGGCGAGACGCGAGTCAGTGCCCGAGTCCCTCGGTCATCCGCATCGCTCTGCCGCTCATCATCACAGCGAGGAAATTGAGGAATGGCCCGCCGCCGCATGGGCCGTGTGAGCCCCATCACCGACTGCTGTCGGGCGTTTTCCTATGCTGGCCTTAGCGATGTCCGACAGCAGCCCCAGGCACGTTAATCCCTGGATTGTGACCGTCGCCGTCATGCTGGCCACGTTCATGGAGATCCTCGACACCACGGTGGTGAACGTGTCGGTGCCGCACATGGCCGGCAATCTCGGCTCAACGGTCGAGGAAGGCACCTGGGTCGTCACCTCGTACCTGGTATCGAACGCCATCATCCTTCCTATGGCCGGCTGGCTGGCGACGCGCTTTGGCCGGCGCCGCATGCTGATGCTCTGCGTCAGCGGCTTCTCGCTCACCTCGGTGCTCTGTGGTATGGCGACCAGCCTGGATGCGCTGATCTTCTTCCGTGTGTTGCAAGGGCTGAGCGGCGGCGGGTTACAACCGCTCTCGCAATCGGTTTTGCTGGAAACCTTTCCGCCCAAGAAACACGGCACCGCGATGGCCGCCTTCGGCCTGGGCATCATCTTCGCCCCCATCATCGGCCCGACGCTGGGCGGCTGGATCACCGACAACTACACCTGGCGCTGGATCTTCTACATCAACCTGCCGGTCGGCATCATCTCGCTGCTGATGATCAGCCAGTTTATCGTCGATCCATCCTATCTGCGCAAGCGCAGCTACGGCGGCGTGGACCTGTGGGGCATCGGCTTTCTCGCGCTCGGCTTCGGCATGTTGCAGATGGTGCTCGATACCGGCCAGCGCAAGGACTGGTTTGGCAGCAATCAGATTCGCCTGTGGACGGCGCTGTGCGTGATTGGCCTCATTGGCTTGGTCGTTCGCGAGCTTACCGCCAAACATCCCATCGTCGATCTGCGGGTGCTGAAGGACCGCACCTTCGCTGCCGGCACCTTTCTCATGACGATGCTGGGCTTTGTGCTCTACGCCTCGCTCATGCTGCTGCCGATTTACCTGCAGACGCTGCTGAACTATCCGGCGTTTCAGTCGGGACTGGCGCTGTCCCCGCGCGGCATCGGCGCACTGGTAATGACGCCCATCAGCGGCCAGCTTACTAATCGCCTGGATCCGCGCAAGCTGCTGTTCGTGGGAGTCGTCACCGGTGGCTACACCATGTTTCAGCTCTCACACTTGAACCTCAACGCGGGCTACTGGGACATCTTCTGGCCGCAGATCATTCAGGGCGCCGCGATGGCCTTCCTCTTCGTGCCGCTGATGGCGACCAGCATGTCGGGAATTGCAAAAGAGAAGATGGGCAACGCCACCAGCGTTTATAACCTGATGCGCAATATCGGCGGTAGCTTCGGCATCGCCATCATGACCACGTTCCTGGCGCGTCGCGAACAGGTGCACCAGAGCCAACTCATTGGTCGCGTCACGCCTTCGGACATTCGCGCGCAGAACATGGTCCACGGCTTGCAAGCATGGTTCCAGTTGCACGGTGCGATGACCGCACATGACGCGGCGCACAAGGCATACGCCGCAATCTATCTCATGGTGCAGCAGCAATCGGCGATGCTGTCGTTCGTCGAGGCCTTCTGGATTATGGGCGTTATCTTCTGGGCGATGGCGCCGCTTTTGCTGCTGCTGAGAAACGCGCGCGACTTGCATCCTCACAAAGCACTCGCCGCTCGGCGTCCTTCGGCGCGACGGACGCTGGACGTCGAGCAGGCCGAACCCGAACCCGAACCCGAACTGGTTGGCGCCGGGAACCTACTCTGACAGCACATCGTGGGTCCACTGCAGGGAAAGAGCCTTGGTCGGTGACGTGGGCTGATTTATCCTTTTAACTCAGCCGATCGCCGCTGCAGCCGCCATGTCGCCTGCAGGAGAGAACGATTTGAACTTTCTAGACCGCATTCAACCGCTGGCACTGCTGGTTTTGCGTCTCGCTCTGGGCGCGATCATGATCGCCCATGGATATGCGAAAGTTTTTGGAGGCATGCAACACCACGTTGAATTCGTGCGCCACATCGGCATCCCTGGATGGATGGCCTATCTGTCGGCTGCGGCCGAGTTCGGCGGCGGCATCCTCGTGGTCCTGGGCTTTTTGACGCGACTGGCCGCGCTCGCCATCCTGATCAACATGCTGGTCGCGATCTTTGGCGTGCACTTCAAGAACGGCTTTCTCGGTCAGGGGAACTATCAGTTTCCGCTGGCCCTGGCCGCCATAGCTTTTTCGCTGATCTTCTTCGGCGCGGGACCAATCTCGCTGGACTGGCTGCGGGGCAGCAGGGGCGCGCGCTAATCATTGTTGCTGAACCTGGTTCTTTTTCGCCGGCCATAATTGATGCCGGCGGCCGGCCAGCTATAATCGCGCCCATGAAAAAGTTGCTGCCGCTGCTGCTTCTCGTGATGATGGTCGCGATCTCGGTCCCGGCCTTCGCCAGCCATCACCACCATCACGGTCACCACCATTCGCATCATCATCACGCCCATCGCACCAGCTAGACGAGCCGCAAGCGTGTGATGCACGGATCGAACGAAAAGCCCGGAGGCATTCCGGACTTTTTCCGTCGCGCCGGTTTTGGACTTGCCGGTGAGGCGAGCTGGAGCCGCGTTTAGTGACTGAGCACGTCATCGACGGTTCGTTGGGCAGCCGCGTAGTCCGGGGTCACGAGGCGCGCATGTTGCCGTGCTGCTTCCGCTTCTTTCGCGCGGCCGCTTTTCTCCAACGCCTGGGCCAGCAGCAGAAAGCCGACATCGGAGACCTGAAGTCGCGTGGCCCGCGAATACGCCTGGATAGCGCCGGGAAGGTTTCCAGATCGCTGGTTCGCAATTCCCAGGCCGATCCACTGGTGCGCGGTCAAGGGCCCCAGGTTCAAGGCCGCCTCGTAGCTGGCCTTTGCGTTGGCAAAGTCGCCAAGCACGTAATAGGCGTCACCCATATTGCCCAGCGCTACGGCCTTCATCTTGATAAGTACCGGTGGGACCTGCGCGTACCTGTTTTGCGCAGTAAACGAGTCAGCCAGACTGATCACTTCCTGATAGTGAGCGATGGCTAGCGCTGGATGGCCCTTTCGCTGATCGTAAGCCCCCACGTAAAGGTGCGCCACCGCAGCGTAGCCAGCCAGTTCGCGTCCGATCAGCGCGGGTTGAGAAGGGACGAGCGCAATGACTCTCGCGAAGTGCTCCATGGCGGGCACGGTTTGTCCGCTTTCCAGCAGGGCCACGCCTAGGTTCTCTTCGACTTCATACGTGCCGCCGGTAACCGTCATCATGTGCGACCACAAGCGCACGTTGTCGCCCCAGTAGCTGAGCTGGCGATGCGTGACCGCCGCTAGCGCCAGCAGGACGGCAAGGCTTGGCACCGCCAGCCAAGCTGCGGAGAGACGCCGCTGCGCAGCCCACTCCGGCACGCCCCAGCACACCATCAGAAACAGGCCGATAAAACTCAAGTAGGCGTAGCGGTCGGCCATCGCTTGTTCGCCGACCTGCACGATGCCGATCATCGGCACCAGCGTGCCCAGAAACCAAAACCACCCAACCGCGAGATAACGCTGTTTGCGCAAGTAAATGACGAAACCCGTAATCGCAGCCAGCAGAAGCGAACAGGGCAACACGTTCCATACGTCAAGCGCCGGATGAGGATAAAAAACAGCCAGCCGCGATGGCCACAAGGCGTTTTCCAAATATCGGACGTAGGAAACAATTGCATTTCCCACGCGAACGGAGAGCGGGTAGTAACGCATAGCCCCGGCTTGCCCCTGGGCCTGCATGGTCAGAATCGCGCTGCCCAGCGAGAGCGCCAACAGCGGCAGCTTCTCCAACAGCAACCACCGGAATCGCTTTTCGGTAATCGCTATTCGCTGTTCGCCAGAAAGATCGCGCGAGTCACTCTGGCGAAAAGCGGAGGGCGAAGAGCAAACAGCGAGGCGTTTGAGCGGCCAGTAGTCCCAAAGCAGCAGCACAAAGGGGAAGGTAATCACCTGCGGCTTGGCCATCAGGCCCAGCGCATATAAGAGCGCGACCACACCGTAGCGGTAAATGCGTGGCCGGCTTGCGTACCAGCGATAGGCACCTAGCGCGAGCAGAAAGAAGAACAGGCTCAACAGGTTCTTGCGCTCGGCAATCCAGGCGACGCTCTCGACGTTGACGGGATGGAGCGCAAATAGCGCAGCCACCATGAAGCTGCGGCCCATGTATCCGGTGGCCCGCTGCAAAACCCAGAACAGCAGCAGGGCGTTGAGCACGTGGAACAGGAGGTTTACGTCGTGATGGCCGGCAGGGTCGAGTCGAAACAGGTGTACATCGGCGGCGTGCGAGAGCCAGGTAACCGGATGCCAATTGGCCAGATCGTAGGTTGTGAAGGCCCAAAGGATCGTCTGCTGAAAGTCGCCCGTAAGATGCCAATTGTTAACGACATATTGCTCATCATCCATGGTGAAAAAGGGATGATGATGCACCGGGAGATACAAGCCGGTGGTGATGATCGCGAGAGCCAGCACCGGAACCCATGGCCGCGACCAGATAAATGCCAGAGCGTCCAGCCGTCGGGGAGATTGGCGCGGATGCTTGTCTTGCTCTGCGGCTTTCGCGACTACCGCGGCCATTCCCCCTCCTGATCGCGATTCCGTTCTATCACAGGCGGCTTGGGCCGAGTGTGCAGTGATCGCCTCATTTGGTGGGCAAGGAATTGGGCGCCAAGCGGCGTAGCACATTCGAGCTAGAATTTCACACCATCATGCCAACAGACGGCCTTGTTGGAAGGGAAATTGCCTAGAACTATGTCGCAAACGTCTGCACAGGTATTCATCAAAATACCATGCATCAAACGGACTTACAGTGGCAGCAGGGTTGCAAATTGCTGTTCAGCCTCTTTCGATAAGGGGCTGATCCGGGTCTGTACACGGAACGGAACCTAAAGGAGGGTTCGACCCTTGAAATTGCGTATCGCTTTGCTGTCACTGCTCGCGCTGTGCCTGGTAGCGGTTCCCGCTATGGCGCAGACAATTTATAGCAACGGTGCCATTAACGGCACAACCGACGCTTGGACCATCAACTTCGGGTTCGTCGTTAGCGACACCTTTACGGTGGGTAGCGGCGGAGCCACGGTAGGTGGGTTGAATTTTGGCGCCTGGGTAGAGCCGGGCGACGTGCTGGAGACTGCCGAAGTAGAAATTACCTCGTCAGAATTCGGCGGCACCACCTTCACGGACCAGGTTGTGGACTTCACCCAGAGCGGTTGCACGAGCAACCAGTACGGTTTCAACGTGTGCCGCGAGTCAGGCAACCTGTCGCCGGTGAACCTGGCGGCCGGCACCTACTGGCTGAACCTGGACAATGCTGTGGTCAACGATGGCGACCCGATTTACTGGGATGAGAACTCGGGACCGTCCTCGGCTTCGGAGAACTCGGTAGGAACGATTCCTTCGGAAGCGTTCACGGTAACGGGCACGACGACTGGCTCGGTACCTGAGCCCAGCAGCATCATGCTGTTCGGCTCTGGAATACTTGGTTTGGCTGGTTTGTTACGGCGCAAACTGTTCTAGTTCAATTCTAACCCCAATTTAGGTTCTCGACAGACCCAGAAGCCGGAGCTAAGGAGCTCCGGTTTCTTAGTTTTGAAGATGTGCGTAGTCTAACGTGGTGCTGAGCTACTTCGCGGTAGCTGCCTGCTTCAGAATGTCCTCAGCGAAGTAATTCGTCACCGAAGCCTTGTCGCGGATGGTCTCGTAGTAAGCGGCCTTCAACAGTTGTTCCCGGCGATCGCGTAGCTGCTCGCGAATGGCTTGTTGCACACGTGGGTCTTTCAGTTCGCGCTGTCCGGCCGCCTCTTTGCTGATCAGTTTGACGATACGGAAGCCGTAAATCTGATGACTGTTGGGGTCGCCCACGGGAAGAATGCCGGTATATTGTCCGGGCTTCAGCTTGGCAATCGCTTCGAAGGCCGCTTTGTCGCTCTTGAGAGAAGACTCGGGAATGAATCCCAGATCGCCGCCGTTCTGCGCCGTCTCAGGCTGCTCGGAGTAACTCATGGCCACGGTGGCAAAGTCCTCGCCGCTATCAAGACGGTTCTCAACCATCTGGATCTTCTTGCGCGCTTCCGCCTCATTCTGCGCCTTCATGCTTTTTATCTGCGGGTTCGGCTGCGAGGTGATGAGGATTTGGGCAAGGTGATATTGCGGTTCGATCAGGTTGAATTCGGCCTTGTGTTGATTGTAGTAGTTGGTGATGTCGTCGTCGGTGATGTCGATCTTCGACGTGACTTCTTTGTTGAGCACTTTATCGATGGTGAGCGAGCGGCGCAGGTCGCGCTTGAAGTCGTCGAGCGTAAGGTTGCGTTCCTTCAGGCGTTCATCGAACTGCTGCTGGGTGAAAGGGGCCTTGATTTCGGTGATCTTGGCATTGACTTCTTCGTCAGTCGCCAGCAATCCCAGCTTCTCGGCGCGCTGCATGAGGATTTCATCGTTGATCAACTGGCCCAGGATATTCAGCCGCAGCGTGTCGGCTTGCTCCGCCGTAGGTTTTTGCGGCGCGTCGGCAATCTGGTTGTCGTAGAACTTCTGCACCTCGGTGCGCGTGATTTTACGGCCATTCACGGTCGCCATCACGTCGCTGCCGACCTGCTTGCTGGAGCAGGCCACGCCGGCAATCAAGCCGAGCAATGCGAAAAAGGTGGCGGTGGTAAACCGTCTGGTTCTTCTCGAATGTTTGAATTGCAACTGTGCCACTCCTAAGAGGCAATTTGGTGTGGGCGAAGGGTGAGTCCGCGGACTACTTGCCGGCACTCGGCAGTGGCGAACCTTCATGGGCCGCGCCCGGCGCTCCCGCTCCGGCCGGATTGGCCGCCGGTTGTGGCTTCGCCGCATTCACCGGCGTCGGCGCCGGTTTTTCCGCAGGTGGCGCCGGCGGCGGCTGCACCCCTGCCGCTAACAACTCGCGGTTCAACGCCGTTCTTAAGTCGTCGGCATCCATCGCGCCCTCCACGCGCTCGCCGTTAATGAACACCGTGGGAGTAGCGCTCACGCCCAGGTTGTCGCCCTCCGCCATCGATGCCTTCACTATCGCATCCGACTGGGCTTTGATGCAGGCCTGCAGCCGGTTCATGTCCGCCCCATTCTTCTTCCCGAAGTCCAACGTCAGCCGGTCCAGTTCACCGTCGGCGCCTTGCGTGTTGGGCAAACCGCCGGAGATGGAGCGCTGGTTCGCGTGCAAATAATCCGCTAATTGCCAGTAGGCAGTACCGCTTTCCCTGGCCAGACAGTTCGCGTCATTCGCGGCATGCTCTGCCCAGGGATGGATCTGCAGCAGCGGATAGTCCTTGTAGACGATCTTCACCTTGTTGCCGTACTCGGGCAGGATCTGCGTCATCAGCGTGCTGTGCATGCGGGCGCAAAACGGGCACTCGAAATCGTCGAAGTTGACGATGGTGACCTTGGCGTCAGGATTTCCCCGCACCGGACGGTCGGCCAGGCTGATCTTGCTCATCGTCTCGGCGTAAAGGTCCTTGGTCAGGTCGATCTTGGTGAAGCGAATCAGCGTCTTCCCATCTTTCGAAAGCAAAAACTCAGCTTGCTGCGTCCTGCCCTGGCGGCTCATGGTGACGGGCACCAGTTCGTAGTTCGGGAACTCGCTGGCCGAGGGTGACCCGACTTTGACGTCGACATCCGGGGGAATATTGAAGAAGGCGCGGATTTGCCGCTGGATGTGTTCGGCCACATCGGAAGGAATGGCCGGTGCCGGCGCCTTTGACTGCGCGCAAGCCACGGCGCACAAGAGTAGAAATACGATAGTTAATCGCTGCAACAGCAAGATAAAAACCGCCTTTCAGCAGTGAAGCGGGATACCTGCAATTATCTCATGGCGCCGCAGCTTTTCTGCGAGGGAGTGGTGGATCGACGAGACGTGTGCATCACGGCTTCTGCAGGAGAGACTGCTCCGGGAGCAGTGCGTTGAGGGAGCCGGAACGGAACCCTTCCAGGTCCAGGGTCACGAAAGAGAAACCCAGGCCTTTGAAGATTCGGGTCAGCTCCGGCGCCATGCCGGCAGCCGTGGCGCGATGCAGCTCCTCGCGTGCGATCTCGATGCGCACAATCTCACCATGGTGACGCACGCGGAACTGGCGGAATCCGAGCCGCCGGAGTGCATCCTCACCGGCTTCGATCGCCGTCAGGGCCTCGCGCGTAACCGGGCGGCCGTACTCGATTCGCGAAGAGAGACAAGGTGAGGCAGGCTTGTCCCAGATGCGCAGCCCCGCTTCCCGGGCGAGTTGCCGGATCTCATTCTTGGTCAGCCCTGACTCCAGCAAAGGAGCCGCGATTCCGTGCTCTCGCGCGGCCAACTGTCCCGGGCGGTAGTCAGCCTGGTCGTCAAGATTGACTCCGTACGCGATGACGTCGAAGCCGTTTTTCCGCCGGTACTGCTC
>Ga0335073_10001365_pt1 | contig 32500 bp, 28 predicted proteins | sample Lox_Sample_22_FD_207093 | JGI IMG/M metagenome (GOLD analysis project Ga0335073, IMG submission 207093) | Soil microbial communities from Loxahatchee National Wildlife Refuge, Florida, United States - Lox_Sample_2.2 | ecosystem: Environmental > Terrestrial > Soil > Wetlands | place: USA... | reverse complement strand
GCTGCACGACGTTTGTCTGCGGCGGCGCGACGCTCACCGGATCGGTCACTTCGCGTCCCGCCTTCCATGTCTTCGGCAGATAGGACGGCCGCGTCTGCGCTTTCTTGTTCCCCACTTCGCGGAATCCAGCCGCGATTACGGTGATCTTCACCGACTCCTTCATCGCGTCATCCTGCACCGCGCCGAAAATGATGTTCGCGTTTTCGTGCGCCGCTTTCTGGATGATCGACGAAGCCTCGTGAATCTCGTGCAGCGAGAGACTCGACGAGCCGGTGACGTTGATCAGAATCCCCTGCGCGCCATTGATGCAGTTGTCTTCGAGCAGCGGGCTATTGATCGCGCGGTTCGCCGCGTCGACGGCGCGGTTCGACCCAGTCGCCACGGCGGTGCCCATCACTGCGTAGCCTTGCCCGGACATGATCGTCTTCACGTCCGCGAAGTCGCGATTGATGATGCCGGGAATCGTGATGATGTCCGAGATGCCCTGCACGGCTTGGCGCAGAATATCGTCCGCGATGCGGAACGCCTCGAAAAAGCTCGTCCCCTGCTCGACGCACTCCATCAGCCGCTCGTTGGGGATCACGATCACCGTGTCGACGCAGCCGACCAGCTCGGCCAGCGCCTGCTCCGCCTGCTGCATGCGTCGCTTGCCTTCGAACGCGAACGGCTTCGTGACCACCGCCACCGTGAGCGCGCCGAGCTCGCTCGCCAGGTTCGCCACCACAGGCGCGGCGCCGCTGCCCGTGCCGCCGCCGAGCCCCGACGTGACGAACACCATGTCCGCCCCGTCGAGCGCTTCGAGAATCTTTTCCGTGTCTTCGAGCGCCGCCTTGCGCCCGACTTCGGGGTTCGCGCCCGCGCCCAGGCCCTTGGTGAGCTTGGCGCCGAGCTGCAGCTTTACCGGCGCCTGCGACAGCTTCAGCGCCTGCAGGTCCGTATTAGCCGCGATGAAGTCGACGCCCTCCACCTTGGCGCGAATCATGCGGTTGACGGCGTTCGATCCGCCCCCACCCACGCCGATCACCTTGATTCTCGCGCCGTCGTGCGGCTCTTCTGCAAACGAAACTCGAATGCTCGATTCCTTCGGCGACATTCTCCCTCCCTCAGTTCCCTGTTCCTTCCACTTCTCCTGCTGCCCTACCCCTCGAATCCTTCTTCCGCGCTCCTACGCCCCTGCGAACATGCTCTTGAGCTTGCCCATGAAACCCGTGGGACGCGCGCCCGCCAGGCGCCGTGTGCGAGCGCCGTAGAGGACGAGCCCCACGGCCGTCGAATACTCAGGCTGCGAGACTTCCTCGCTCATGTGCGCCAGACCGCGCGGCGCCGCCACGCGCACCGGCAGATTGAAGACGCGCTCGGCCAGTTCCGGCAAGCCGCGCAGGTGCGCGCCGCCGCCCGTCAGCACGAGTCCCGCGGGAATCTGCGACTCGAGCCCGCCGCGCCGCATTTCGTCGCGAACCAGCAGGAGAAATTCCTGCGCACGCGGCACGACGATATCCGTCAGCATGCGCGCAAAGACGGTGCGCGGCGGCCGGTCGCCGACGCTCGCGATCTCGATCGCCTGGTCGCCCGTCACCATCTCGCGAAACGCGCAGGCGTGCTCGCGCTTGATCTTTTCCGCCTCGGGAATCGGGGTGCGCAGCCCGACCGCGAGGTCGTTCGTGAAATGATCGCCGCCCACCGGCACCGCGCCCGTGTGCCGCACCACGCCGCCCGTATAGCCGATCAGCTCCGTGGTGCCGCCGCCGATGTCGAGCAGGCAGATGCCGAGCTCGCGCTCGTCCTGCGTGAGACAGGCCTCGGCGGACGCGAAGGGTTCGAGCACCGTGTCGTCGACGCGCACGCCCGCGCGATTCACCGCCGTGACGATGTTTTGCGTCGCCATCCCGGACGAGGTGACGATGTGGACGTTCGCCTCGAGCCGCTGGCCCACCATGCCGATCGCGTCGCGAATGTTGTCCTGCTTGTCGAGAAAAAATTCCTGCGGCAGCACGTGCAGCACTTCGCGGTCTTCCGGCAGCGTGACGCCCTTGGCAGCCTCGATCGCCCGCCTCACGTCGTCGCGCTGCACATCGCGCGGCCGCGATCCGAGCGTGATCCCGCCCTGACTATTCACGCCGCGCACATGCGCTCCGGCCACGCCGATCATCGCCGATTCCACTGGCACGCCCACGATCGTCTCCGCTTCCTCGACGGCCCGGCGAATCGAACTCACCGCGAGATCGAGATTGACGATCTGTCCCTTGCGCCAGCCCTTCGATTCCGCCGCGCCCAGCGCCGCGAACTTCACGCCGCCGTCATCATCTTGCTCGCCGATCAGCGCGCACGTCTTCGTACTGCCGATGTCGAGCGCCACAATGTGCCGTTCTTTCCTCGTCAATCCGCCGCTCCCTTGCCCGCTTCCGTTCTTATCGAGAGTGCTTCTCCGCGCGCGCCTTCGCCGCCTTCGAGTCGCGTTGCTGCGCCACTAGATTCGACGGGGCCTTGGCATCCGGATTTACCACGGCCTCGCCGCCGAACCGCAGGTCGATCGAATCCACGCGCCCCGCCGTCGCACGCCACTGCCCGATATCCTCCACCAGCGTCTGGTACTTCGACGCGAAGTCGCTGTCGCCGAAGTGCACTGCTACCGGCGCGTCTTGCCCCCATTGATTTGTATCGTTCGCCGCGGCGCTTTGGTTGATGCTGACCTGCTGCAGCCCCGTGATCGTTGCGCGCACGTCAGTCGCGTCCGACAGGTCGACTTCGCTCACCTGCTCGGCCGCTCCCGAATGGCCCGCTTCGATCTGCTCTAGGAAACCCGAGAAAAGCTGCATGCGCGCTTCACGGTCGTCCTGCGGCATGTCCGAGCTGATGCCGGTCACCACCGGAAAATGGAAATTGCCTTCGATCGGGCGCTCGAGGATCACGCCGTGGACATCGATCAACGCCATGCCGCTGCCGTCGCGCAGGAAGGCGATGGGCGTGCGCTCCGTGATGTCGACCTGGATTCGATTCGGCAGGACGCGCCGCACCGTGGCGTGCTCAACCCAGGGAATCGATTCGATCTCGCTGAGCCGCCGGTCGAGGGGAATGCGCAGGACGCTCTTGCCGCGATCGTCGGCGAAAATCTCGAGCACGTTGGCGAGCGTCACGTAGTGGTTCCCGCCGAGCGACACTTGCTCCGGATGGATCAGCGCCATCTCCGGCGATGTGAGCAGGAAATGCCCGAGGTCGTACGCAACCCATGCCCCCGCGAGGCCGACCGCCGCCCACATCGTAGCCGACAGATACGTTCGCCACGCCTTGCGGCCGAACTTTCGCCGCTTGATCTCGAGCGGCTTCTGGCGCCGGAGATATTTCGGCTCCTCGTCCGCGAGCACTTCCTGCGGGAATGCTTCCGCGTCCATGGCTTTCAGTTTCGCCAAACGATGACCTCGTTCTCGAGTTCGACGCTATACGCCGCCTGCACGCGCCCGCGCACCTCGTCGATCAGCTTCAGCATGTCTGCGCAGGTGGCCTGTGCCGCATTCACGAAAAAGTTCGCGTGACGGTCGCTCACCATCGCGTCGCCCACGCGCAGCCCCTTCAGCCCCAGCTCGTCGATCATCCGCCCCGCCGAGCCGCCCGGCGGATTCTTGAAGATGCAGCCGGCGCTCTTCTGGTTAAGTGGCTGGCTCGCCCGGCGCTTCTCGTTGCACACCTTGATGCCCGCAAGAATCTCCTTGAACGGCTTCGACGGCAATTCGAGCTTCACGCGCAGCATCACGTCATCGGGCGCGAACGACGTGTGCCGGTAATCGAACCGGATCTCCGCGCCGCGCAGCGTCTCGAGTTTTCCCGTCGCCGCGCGGTACAGCTCGACCTCGCGCACGTGCGGCCCGATCTGCGTGCCGTACGCGCCCGCGTTCATTCGCAGCGCGCCGCCCACGCTTCCCGGCACGCCGATCAGTCCTTCCATCCCGCCCAGATCGTGCTTCGCGCAAAAGGTGACCATGCCGCCGAGATCGGCGGAAGCATCCACATACGCGGCGTTGCCCTCGACGCGCATGCCGGGATGCGCCGTCGGCAAATGCAGGATCACATACGGCAACTCGCCGTCGGCGATCAGCACGTTCGTGCCGCCGCCCAGAAACTTGTGCGGAATTTGTTCGTCCGCCAACAGGCGCATTACCTCGGGAATCGATTCGTAATTTCGCAGCAGCAGCTCGTCCGTCGTGCCACCAATCCCGAGCGACGTTTGCTCCGAAAGCGACACGCCCTGCCGCAATTCGACTCCCAGCTCCTCCAACCGCGCCGCGACCGTGCCCTTAATCTGCATGCGGAGCCGTGATCCCCGAAATTCGCGAATCGAGCAGCAGCGCGAGTTCATCCGTCGCGCGCCCGACGCTCCCCGCGCCGATCGTCAGCACCGCGTCGCCCGGGCGAGACTCGCGTAGCATGTACTCGATCCCGCCCTGCAGCGTGCTCGAGTAAACGACGTTCTTGTGTCCCGCCGAGCTGACCGCTTCGGCCAGCTTTTCGCCGGTGATTCCTTCGATGGGTTGTTCGCCCGCCGCGTAGATGTCCGTCATCACCAGGATGTCCGCGTCGTTGAACGAGCGGAGAAAATCCTCCCAAAGGTGCTTGGTACGCGTGTAGCGGTGCGGCTGGAAGAGCACGAGCACCCGCTTGTAGCCGCAGCCGCGGGCCGCTTCGAGCGTCGCCCGGATTTCCGCCGGGTGGTGGCCGTAATCGTCGATCAGCGTGACGCCCGAAAACTCGCCCTTGATCTCGAAGCGCCGGCCGACGCCGGAAAAGTGCGTCAGGCCCTCGCGGATCAGGTCCGCGGGAACGTTGAGCGCGAGCGCCACGGCTGCAGCCGCCGCCGCGTTGCGGACGTTGTGCATTCCCGGCGGCGATGCGAGTTGAAAAACGCCGAGATCCTCGCCGTGATAGGTGAGACGAAATTCGCTTGAGAGCCCCTTGAGCTTCACGTCGCTGATGATCAGGTCCGCCTGGCTCGACATGCCGTACGTAATCAGCGGCCGCTTCACGCGCGGCACGATGGCCTGCACGTTCGGTTCGTCGAGGCACAGCACCACCTCGCCGTAAAACGGCACGCGGTTCACGAACTGCAGAAACGTGTCCTGAATCTCCTCGAGCGATGTGTATTGATCGAGATGCTCGCGGTCGATCGTGGTGACCACGGCGATCACCGGCGCGAGCAGCAAGAACGACCGGTCGCTTTCGTCCGCCTCGACCACCATGTATTCGCCGCGGCCCACCTGCGCGTTCGCGCCCGCGTGGTTCACCCGCCCCCCGACCACAAAGGTCGGATCGAGATCGGCCGCCGCCAGGATGGCGGCAACCATCGAAGTCGTCGTCGTTTTGCCGTGCGCGCCCGCCACCGCGATCCCGACTTTCAGCCGCATCAGCTCGGCGAGCATCTCGGCGCGCGGGATCACCGCGATCTTCAGCCGGTGCGCTTCGACGATTTCGGGATTGTCCGCCGGGACCGCCGTCGACACGACCACGACGTGCGCCCCGTGAATATTTTCCGCGCGATGCCCTTCGTAAACTTTGGCGCCGAGCCGCCGCAGCCGCTCGGTCACCGGAGTCGATTTCAGGTCCGAGCCCGAAACGGCGTAGCCCGTCGAAAGCAGCACTTCGGCGATCCCGCTCATGCCGCTGCCGCCGATCCCGACCAGATGAATGCGCTGGAAATTGCGAAATGTGTTCATGCCCGGGCCACGCTCTCCAGAAGATCGACGATATCTTCGATCGCTCGCGGCTTCGCGAGCGACCTCGCTCGATCCTCCATTTCCTCGATTCTCCGGGGCTGGTCCAGGAGAGAAAAAATCTCGTTCGTCACGCGCTCGGGCGTCAACTCGTCCTGCGGCAGCAGGCGGGCCGCCCCGGCGTCTTGCATCGCGGCGGCATTGCGCGTCTGGTGGGCGTCGGTCGACGCCCCGAAGGGGATGAAGATGGCGGCGCGTCCGGAGGCGGATACCTCCGCCACGGTGATTGCGCCCGAACGGCAGACGATCAGGTCCGCCTGGGCAAACCTCTCCGCCATATTCTCGATGAAGGGGAGAACCTCCGCATGGAATTCGCGCCGCGCATAAGCTACGCGAACTGCATTATAGTCACGTTCTCCGGTTTGATGCACGATGAAAAGCTGATTTTTTCGCGCCGCCAGCCGGTCGAGCGAGTCGACCACCGCGCGATTGATCGGCAAAGCGCCTCGGCTGCCGCCGGTAATCAATATGTTGAAGGGCGCACGGTGCTCTTTCCGGGGGATCGAGAAGAATTCGGCGCGCACGGGGCAGCCCGTGACCACGGCTTTCCTGCCGAAGCGCTCGGCCGTCTCTTGATGCGCGCCTGCCACGCGCGTCGCCATCCGCGCCAGCACCCGATTCGTGAATCCCGGCTCGACGTTGGGCTCGAAGACGACGCTGGGAATCCGGTGCAGCGCGGCAAGCAGCATCATCGGCCCCGAGGCGTACCCGCCCACGCCGAACGCGGCGTTGAACCGGTGGCGGTGCAGGATTCGCTCGGAGTCCCACAGGCCCGCGGGCAGCATCGCGGCATTGCGAAAAAATTTCGCGCCGCCGATACCCTTTAACCCGGCCACGCGGATCAACTCGAGCGGCAAACCCGCCTGGGGGATCAGCCGCGCTTCGATTCCGCGTTCGGTTCCGACAAACACAACGCGCCTCTCCTGCCCTTCACTTCCGCGCCGCAACCATTCGCGGCCCACCGCCAGCGCCGGAAAAACGTGCCCTCCGGTGCCGCCGCCCGCAATCAGCAGCGTCTTCGTCTCGCGCTCCGCATCGGCCTTGGCATCCATTCGGGCTTCGAGCGTCGCATCCTGGCTCACGTCTCATCCGCGTGCTGGCTGATGTTCAACAGCACTCCCGTTGCCAATAGCATTCCCATCAGGCTCGATCCGCCGTAGCTTACGAACGGCAGCGGAATCCCTTTTGTCGGCACCAGCCCCAGCACCACGCTCAGGTTGATTAGCGCCTGCCCCACCACCATCGCCGTGATTCCTACGCCCAGGAACTTCCCGAAGCGGTCCGGCGCCTTCATCGCCGCCAAGAATCCGCGCCAGCCGTAGAAGGCGAAAAGCCCCAGCACGATCGCCGCGCCGATGAATCCGAACTCCTCGCAGATCACCGAAAAAATGAAATCCGTGTGCGCCTCCGGCAGAAAAAACAGCTTCTGACGGCTCTCCATCAATCCCACGCCGCTGAATCCGCCCGACCCGACCGCGATGAGCGATTGCAGCAGTTGAAAGCCGTGCCCCTGAGGGTCCGCGCCCGGCGAGAAAAACGCCTTCACGCGCTCGAGCCGGTAGGGTGTGCTCAAGATCGCGATCGCCACCAGCGGCACCGCCACCGCCGCCGCAGCCGCCACGTACCGGAGCGAAATCCCCGCGATAAACAGCATCACCGCCGCGCTGAAGAAGATCATGCACGCCGTGCCCAGGTCCGGCTCCTTGTAAACCATCGCCACCATCAGCATCACGGTTCCCAGCGCCGGCAAGAGCGTTCGCGCCAGGTTGTTCACCCCTTCGCCGCGCGGCGCCGTGCGTATCTCGAGGAACCACGCCAGATAGAAGATCACGGCGAGCTTCGCGAATTCCGACGGCTGCAGGCTCAGCGGTCCCAGCCGAATCCAGCGGTGCGTCGCGTGCGAGCGATCGAGAAAGAAGACCGCGATCAGCAGCAGGAACGTCACGCCCAGCGCCGTGAAGATCACGCGCGGCTGCCGCAGCTTGCGGTAGTCCGTATTCATCAGCCAGAACATCCCCGCGATCCCGAACCCGATCCACACCACCTGCCGCAGCAAGAAGTAGTAGGCGTTGCCGTAGCCTTCGCGCGCCGTCACCGCCGAAGCGCTGAACACCATCACCGCGCCGATCAGGCACAGCGCGAGCGTCGCGCCGAAAAGCTTTCGGTCAGGCTGCAGAGTGCGTGGCATTCCCCGTCCTTTCGTCGGCATCGGACCTTTCCGGGCCCGGCGCGTTCGCCTGTTTCTCGAGCGGCGCGACCAGTTCCTTGAACGTCCGCCCGCGATCTTCGTAGTCGTCGAACTGATCGAAGCTCGAACACGCCGGCGCCAGCAGCACCACGTCCCCGGCTCGCGCCCGCTCGCGCGCGATCTGCACGGCTCGATCGAGCGTGCCCGCGTGAACCGTCTCGACGGCGTCGCCCAGATCCGCCGCGATCTTCTCCGCGGCTGCGCCAATCGTAATCGCCAGCCGCGCGCGCTCCCGGAGCGGCTCGGCCAGCGGCGTATACGGGCTGCCTTTGTCCTTGCCGCCCAAAATCACGAGGAGCGGCTCGGAAAACGCCTCGATCGCCTTGAGCGCCGCGTCCACATTCGTAGCCTTCGAATCGTTGTAATACTTCACGCCGCCAATTTCGCCCGCGAGCTCGAGCCGGTGCTCGACCGCGCGAAACGTTCGGACGCCGCCGGCAATCGCCGCCGGAGTCGCTCCCGCGAGATACGCCGCCGCGCACGCGGCCAGCACGTTTTCCACGTTGTGCTCGCCGCGCAGGGCGATCTGATCGCGCCGCGCCAACTCCACCTCCAACCCCTCGTGCCGGAAAATAATTTGCTCGTCGCGCAAAAAAGCACCTGCCGCCACGCGCTTCTGCCGGCTGAACCAGAACACCTGCTGGTGCGCCGGCATCCGTTTGGTCACTTCCGGATCGTCCGCGTTCAGCACTGCGCAGTCGCGGTCGAGCTGGTTCTCGAACATCCGCATCTTCGCCGCCGCGTATTCCTCAAACGACGCGTGCCGGTCGAGGTGATCGGGCGTCAAATTCAGCAGCACGCCGATCTCGGGACGAAACGCCTCGATCGCCTCCAACTGAAAGCTGCTGATCTCCGCCACCGTCACGCTCGCATCGGTCGAAGATTCGACCACCGAAAGCAGCGGCACCCCGATGTTTCCGCCGACCAGGGCCGGGATCGCCGCCGTCTGCAAAATGTGCGCCGCGAGCGAAGTGGTCGTCGTTTTGCCGTTCGATCCCGTGATCGCGACCAGTCTGCCGCGCAAGAACCGCCACGCCAGCTCGATTTCACTCCACACCGGAATGCCACGGCTCCGCGCCAGCGCGACAGGCGCGAGATTCACGGGCACGCCCGGGCTCAGCACGATCAGGTCTTGCTCGAGAAACGTCGCGTTTGCGTGCCCGCCGAGCTCGAGCTTCACCTCCGCCGCGCGCAGCTTCGCCGCGGCCTCGTGCAGCTCGCTCTCGCTCTTTTCATCCGTCGCCGTGACGGCCGCGCCATATCCCGCCGCGAAAAGCGATGCCGCTATTCCCGTGCGCGCGAGGCCAACCACCAGCACGCGTTTCCCTGCAAGATCGTACCCGGGTCTCACCTGGCCCTCATTTCACCTTCTCTACCGCAGTTTCAACGTCGTCAGCGAAAACAACGCGAACACCAGCGCCAGAATCCAAAACCGCACGATGATCTTTGACTCGCTCCATCCCATCAGCTCGAAATGGTGGTGCAGCGGCGCCATGCGGAAAATCCGCTTGCCGGTCAGCTTGAACGAACCCACCTGCAGGATTACCGACAGCAGCTCGAGCAGAAAGATGCCGCCGATCGAGACCAGCAGAATCTCCTGCTTCAGGATCACGGCGATCGTTCCGATCGCTCCGCCCAGCGCGAGCGATCCCACGTCGCCCATGAACATTTCCGCCGGATGCGCGTTGTACCAAAGGAATCCGAGCGACGCGCCGACCAGCGAGCCGCAAAAAATCGTCAGCTCGGCCGCGTCGGGAATCTTCTGAATTTCGAGATACTCGGCGAAACGGGCGTTGCTCGAAACGTACGTAATCACCGTCAGCGCCACCGACGAAATCAGCACGCAGCCGATCGCCAGCCCGTCGAGCCCGTCCGTCAGGTTCACCCCGTTCGAGAATCCCGCGATCACCAGCACCAGGAACAAAACGAACGGCACGTACGCCAGGGGCCAGATGTAGCGGTGCGTCAGCAGAGAGTCGGCCACCAGGTCCGGATGCAGCCGCTTCAAGAACGGCACGCTCAGCTGCGTCGAATAGACCCCTCTCGCCTGCAATCCCACCAACACCGCGCCCACGAACACGCACGTGAGCACCTGAAAGAAAAACTTTCGCCGCGCGGTCAGCCCCAGATTCCGCCGGCGCACCACCTTGTTGTAGTCGTCGACGAAGCCGATCGTCCCGAAACACAGCGTCGCGCCCAGCGCCAGCAGCACGTACGGATTGCGCAGGTCCGCCCACAGCAGCGTCGCAATCGTGATCGCCGCGACGATCAGCAGGCCTCCCATCGTCGGCGTCCCGGCCTTTTTCTGATGCGCCTTCGGGCCTTCGTCCCGGATGTACTGCTTCACCTGCAGCTCGCGCAGCCGCGCGATCATCCACGGCCCGAACACCAGCGACAGGGTCAGCGACGTCAGCGTCGCCAGCGCCGTGCGCACCGTGATGTAGCGAAAAACGTTGAGCGCGCTGAAGTGGGGCCGGAGCGCGGCGAAAAGGTGGAACAGCATCTCAGCGCGTTCCCTTCGTTCCCGCTTCGATCGCCTCGGGAGTGGCTTTCTGCAACCGCCGGCGCCTCGCGTCGATCGCTTCGAGCGCTTTTTCCATGCGCACCCCGCGCGACCCCTTCAGCAGCAGTAGATCGCCGGCATCGAGAAATCCATCGAGAAACTTCCCGGCTTCCTCGGAGTTCGCGAAAAACTGCGCGCGCGTCTCGGACTGCCCCGCCTCGATCGCCCCCTCCACGAAATCCTGCGCGTGGCCCCGCACGCCGAAGATCCAGTCGATCTTTCCCGTACGCGCCGCGAAGCGCCCGCACTCGCGATGCAGTTCCGCCGCCGTCGGCCCGAGCTCGAGCATCTCGCCCGCGACCACGATCCGACGCCGGTATCCCGGCGTCGCCGCGAGCAGCTCGACCAGCGCGTTGAGCGCCGTCGGGCTCGAGTTGTACGTGTCGTTGATCACCGAAAAGCCGTCTTCGAACCGCGCCACTTCGCCGCGCTTGTCCGCAGGCTGGAGCGCCGGAAAGACGCGCTTCGCTTCCTCCGCGCCGATGCCCCACACGCTTGCCGCCGCCAGCGCCGCCGTCGCGTTCATCACGTTGTGCCGCCCGATCAGCGGCAATTCGAGCCGCGTCCGCCCCGCCGGCGAGACGAAATCGAACGCCGAGCCGTCGAGCCCGCGCTCCTCGATCCGCTCCGCACGGAATTCCGCGGGCGGCTTTTCGCCGAAGCGCACGACGCGCCCCGGAGCCACGCTCGCAAACGCGGCGACGTGCGGATCGTCCGCGTTGAGCACCGCCACGGCGCCCGGCGGAAGATTTTCGATCAGCTCCTGCTCGGCCTTCGCGATCTCTTCGAGCGACGCGAAAAATTCCAGATGCTCGATCGCCACGCGCGTCACCACGCCCGTATCCGGCTGCGCAATCCGCGTCAGGTGCGCGAGCTCGCCCGTGTGCGACATCCCCAGCTCGAGCACCGCCGCGCCGTGCTCGTCCTCGAGATTCAGCAGCGTGAGCGGCAATCCGTATTCGTTGTTCAGGTTCCCTTGCGTCTTCAGCACGCGGAACCGCGCGCCCACGAGCGCCGCCAGAATCTCTTTCGTGGTTGTCTTTCCGACCGATCCGGCCACGGCGCCAACGAGCCGCCCCGGCCTCGCGCGCCGCCAAATTTCGCAAGCCTTCGCGCCAAGCTGCTGTAGCGCCGCGAGCGTGTCGTCCACGGCGAAGAGCTTTCCGCGTATGGCGTCCGGATACTCGCCGAGCCGCTCGCGCGCCACCACCCCGGCCGGGATGCCTCGCGCCAATATTTCGCCGACGAAACCGTGTCCGTCGTGACGCGGTCCGCGTATGGCGATAAACAACTCCCCAGCGCCGATAGTACGCGAGTCAATCGAGACGCCGGCCAGCCCGGCCAAGGGATCGAGCCCGCTGGGAACCGAAACGCCCAATACTTCAGCCACTTGAACCGCCGTCCAGCGCATCGCGTCTCCAACGGGCTGGCCTTCATCCTCAGCCGGATCTCCCCGCCAAATCAGTCTCAGCTATTCTTCAGCAACCGCTTCGCCCTAGCCGCGCGTTCCCTGCGCGTTTCGCGACTTTTCGAATCCTCTTCGCCTCAGAATCGCTCGCGCCTTCTCGCGATCATCAAAGTCGATTGTTCCGCTTCGCAACACCTGGTACGTCTCATGTCCCTTGCCCGCCAGCAGGACGATATCTGCCGCCCGCGCTTCCTCGATTGCGATTTCGAGCGCTCGCTCGCGGTCCGGCTCAACCCGGTATTTTCCGTCGACTTTCTGCAGCCCCACGACGACGTCGTTGATGATCCGCAACGGATCTTCGCCGCGCGGGTTGTCGCTCGTCAGCACGACGAGATCGCTTAGCGATCCCGCCGCCTCGCCCATCAGCGGCCGCTTCGTGCGATCGCGTTCGCCGCCTGCGCCGAAAACGGTGATGATCCGCCCCGACGCGCTCAGCTCGCGCGCCGTCGCGATCAGATTTCGCAGCGCGTCGTCGGTGTGCGCGTAATCGACCACCACGAGAAACGGCTGCCCCTCGTCGACCCGCTGGAATCGCCCCGGAACGAGTTCGAGATTCGCGACGCCCTGCTCGATCTTCGCATTGGGAATCTCGAGCGCGATCCCCGCGCCGATCGCCGCGAGAGTATTGTAGACGTTGATTCTCCCGACCAGCGGCGATCGCACCTCGATGTTTCCTGCCGGGGTCTGCGCGGTGAACTCCAATCCGTCGAAACTCAACGAGAGTTTTTTCGCGCTGAGGTCAGCCGCGTTTTTCAGGCCGTAGCTGAGTGTCCGCCGCGCGAGCCCCTTGAGCTGCACGCCATATGGATCGTCGGCGTTGATCACACCCGCCTCGGGTGCGCCTGCGCCCGTGCCGCTGAACAGCAACCTCTTCGCCGCGAAATATTCCTCGAACGTTTTGTGGTAATCGAGATGGTCGCGCGTCAGATTCGTGAAGATCGCCGCGGCAAAGTGGCAGCCCCACAGCCGCTCCATCGCCAGCGCATGCGAACTCGCTTCGAGCACGGCGTGCGTTCCGCGCGCGTCCCGAATCTCGGCGAAAATCTGTTGCAGGTCGAGCGATTCCGGAGTGGTGTTCGGAGCCGGCATCGCTCCCTTCGGCGTGCGATATCCCGTGGTGCCGATCAGCCCGTCCGTGAATCCGGCCGCGCGCAGGATCGAATCGACCAGAAACGCCGTCGTCGTCTTGCCATTCGTCCCTGTCACGCCGACGAGCTTCAGCGCCTCCGCGGGATGCCCGTAGAAATTCGCCGCCGCCCGCGCCAGCCCGCGCCGCTCCGAACCCGGCAGCAGCTCGATCCACGTCGCGTTTCGCGGAAATTGCGCCGGACTTTCGCGCGAACTTGCCACGGCGATTGCGCCGCGCCCGAGCGCGTCCTGCACGAATTCGGTCCCCTCGAGCTTCACGCCGTGCATCGCGAAAAACAGCGCTCCCGGCGTCGCGCGACGGCTGTCGTACGCGATCGATTCGATCTCCGCGTCGGCCGGACCCGAAATCCTCCGGATCTCCGCGCCCGCAAGCAGTTTCTCGAGTCTCATTCCCTGTGTTTCCAGTCTAACGCTTCGCTGTCCGGCCCGTGGTCCCTTGCCCAGTTCCGGTTTCGGCTTCACGCTCGACTTCAATTTCCGCTCCCCCGCGCCGCCACCGGCTTCATCTCTCCCGGCTGCCCGAAGCGCACCGTCACGTGGCTGCCGCGCAGCACCTGCGTGCCCGCGCCCGGGAACTGCTCGAGTGCAATCCCACTGCCGATGAGCGCCGGCGCGAGTCCCACTTTGGCGCACTCCTCCATCACGCCGCGCACCGTCTGCCCGCTGAGGTCGGGTACTGCCACTTCGTCCTGCCCCGAAAACTCCGCCGTTCGCGCCGGCCCCCCTGCGCTTTTCGCCACCGCTTCCGCGAAGCGCGCCTCGGCTGCATTCGTTTCCGCCGCGGACGCATCCCGCTGCGGCGCCACCCGCGAATTTTTCGCCGTCTCCACGTCCGACGGCGACGGCACGTCGTGCGGCGTTCCCAAATACGCGAGCGTCTGCTCCGCGACGCGCTTGAACACCGGCCCGCCCACCTCTCCGCCGTGGTGTTGTCCCTCGGGCGAATCGAGCACGACCAGGATCGTGATCGCCGGATCGTTCACCGGCGCGAAGCCGACGAATGACGAGTTGTAGTGCGTCGGCGAATAGCGGCCCGTCGCCGGATCGATCATCTGCGCTGTCCCCGATTTTCCTGCCGCCGTGTACCCGTCGAGCTGCGCGGGTTTGCCGGTGCCCTCCAGCACTACGTCTTCCATCAATTCGCGGATCGTCGCGGCAGTTCGCGCGTCCGTCGCTTCCTGCGGGTCGGCGTCCCCGTGCGGCAGATCCGCGTCCGATTCGCTGTCGCGGATTTCGCGCACCACGCGCGGCTTGTAGAGCGTCCCCCCGTTGGCGATCGCCGAAATCGCCGAGGCGATTTGAATCGGGGTGACGCTCACTTCCTGCCCCATTGCGAGCGATCCGATCGAGCTTGCCGACCAGTCGTCGACCGGCCGCAGCAAGCCTCGATTTTCTCCCGGCAGATTGATTCCGGTGTCCTGCCCGATGCCGAAGGCGCGCGCCGTGCCGTAGAATCGCGGCGCGCCGACGCGCAGCGCCAGCTTGATCGCGCCCACGTCGCTTGAGTGCTCCAGAATCTCGCGCACGCTTAGCGTGCCGAACTTCTTCCAGTCGTGAATCAGCCGTCCGGCCACCAGGATCTGCCCCATCTGGCAATCGACCAGTTCATCCGGATTCGTCACGTGATTTTCGATCGCCGCCGTCAACGTGATTACCTTGAACGTCGATCCCGGTTCGTAGGCCGAGCTCACCGCGCGGTCCGCGCGCGCTTCCGGCGGATAGTCCCCCGGATCGTTCGGATCGAAGGTCGGCCAGTTGGCCACGGCCAGCAGCTCGCCCGTGTTCGGATCCTGGACGATCACCGTCCCGGCCCTCGCGTGCGTCTGAGCGATCGCCGTCGCGAGTTCCTTCTCCGCGATGTACTGGATCGTTTCATCGATCGTCAGCGTCACGCTGTCGCCCGGATCGGGTGACGACTCGCGCCGGTCGTACCAGCGCCTCAGGCCGTCCGCCATCACCATCATCTTTCCCGGGCGCCCGCGAATCTCCTTGTCGAGCGACTGCTCGATCCCGCCGATTCCCTTTTCGTCGATGTCGACGTACCCGAGCACCGACGCTGCGAGATCCCTCTGCGGATACACCCGGCGGTTCTCCTTCTCGAAGAACACGCCCTTCAGATTCATGTCGCTGATTCGCTGCACCACATCCGGCGGGAGTTTTCGGGCCAGGCGCACGGGCGTGTGCGCCTCCCGGATTTTCGTTTCGAGATCATCCGCCGGCACGTTCAGCACGCGCGAAAGCAGCCGCCCCACCATGTCGACATCCGTAATCTCGGCCGGATCGCCGAACACGGAATCCATCGGCAGGCTGACGGCGAGCTCCCGCCCCTTGCGGTCGTAAATCGTTCCGCGCTTCGGGCTGATCTCGAAAATGCGCTCTTGTTGACGCTGGGCTTTCGCGAGGTATTCGCTGTAGCAGAAGAGTTGGACGTACGCCAGGCGCCCCAGAACCGCCGCCATCCAGACGACCGCCAGGACCCAAACGACGAACCAGCGGCGACGCGGGTTGCGCTGCTCCATGGAATTCCCGCCTGACCTATCTCGCCCGATCTCTCGAATCTCGTCCGGCGCCGATCGTGGCGCACCCCGCCGGACAGGCTCGCCGAAGCGAACCGACGGTTCCTATCCGCTGGGCATAAAGTCGTTACGTTACGGGCGGGGCGTCTCGTTCAAGCCGCGCGCTTCCGCCACCACGGCGTCGCTCGACGCGTCCGCCGGAGCCACCTGCCCCGGCACGGGCACCGTCAAGCCGAGCTGGTTTCGCGCGATCGTATCGACGCGCATCGGCGAGCGCAGCGTCGCCACCTCGAGGTGCAGCTGCTGGTTCAGCTCGGCCGCCTGCGTGCGCGAGGAGTCGAGCTGCTCGATCTGGTAGCGCAACTGGATGCACTCGAAGTGCTGCCAGGCGTAGGACAGCAGCAGCGCCGCGATTCCTGCTCCCGCCGCCAGCCGTCGCCAAAAATCGCGCAGCCGCGCCGGAGCCGCCGGACGCTGCAGCCGGGAGTTATCGATTCTCTTGATGGTGTGATATTCCGTCATCGTCCTGCTCCTGCCGGTCCCGCCTGCCGCTTACGCTGCCGGCGCGATCTTTTCCGCAACGCGCATCTTCGCGCTTCTCGCCCGGGGATTCGCCTGCACTTCCGCTTCGCCGGGCACGATCACTTTTTTCGTCAGCACGCGGAAACTTCCCTCTCGCGCCAGGCGCTGAAAGGCGTGCTTCACCAGTCGGTCTTCGAGCGAGTGATAGCTGAGGACGATCCAGCGTCCTCCCGAATTCAAAGTGGCAGGGGTCCGCGAAAGAAACTGCTCGAGTTCCTCCTCTTCTCGATTCACCGCTATCCGCAGCGCCAGAAACGTTTTTGTCGCGGGATGCAGTCTCTGCCTTCCCCTTGCTTTTCGAACCCCTGCCACAACCGTTGCCAGGTGCTCGGTGTCGCGTATCGGGCGCGCACGCACGATGCTCCTGGCGATTCTGCGTGAATCGTGCTCCTCCGCCTTCTGGTAGAGCAGATTGGCCAGCTCTTTCTCCGGCCATTGATTCACAATTTCGTCCGCCGTCAACGGCGTCTCGGGACTCATCCTCATATCCAGGGGCCCGGCCCAGCGAAACGAAAATCCGCGCTCAGGGCTGTCGAGCTCCAGAGTGGATACGCCCAGATCGGCGATCACGCCGTCGAACGGCGCCAGCTTCAGCTCGTTCGCCACTTCGCCGATCCTCGAAAAATCCGACTGCATCAAAATCACCTTTTCCCCGAATTCTTTTAGCCGTTCCCTTGCCACCCCGAGCGCCCGCGGGTCCCGGTCGATCGCCACCACTCGTCCCGTCGTCAGGCGTTTCGCGATTTCGATCGCGTGCCCGCCCGTGCCCGCCGTCACATCCGCGTACGTTCCCTCGGGCCGGATGCGGAGCCATTCGATCACTTCCGCAACCAAAACCGGCGTGTGCAGAACGCTCAAAAGGCCTCAACCGCCCCCAAGCCGTAGCCGCCTGCACCCGTCCCCGATCGCCCCGTCTCGAAGCCTCGATTGCCGTGGCCGGAACGCCTTAAATGCCCAGCTTGTCCAGTTCCTGTTCGTCTTCTGCCGTAATCGGATGTTGTGCCAAATGCTCGAGGAATCGCGCGTGATTCCAAATCTGGAGGTACGTCAGCTGCCCCTGGACGTCGACCTCACCCTTCATCTGCGCCGATTCCCGCAAAACGGACGGAATTAGAATGCGCCCCTGCCCGTCCGCTTCGACCACTTGACCGAAATAGTTGGCGCGCGCCAGAAATCGCTGCTTGGCGCGGTTGTGTGTGGAAAGCTTGGCAAGTTTGCGTTCGATCTCCTGCCAGGCCTTCATCGGATACACCCGGGCGTACTCGCCGGTGTCGCTCGTCACGTAGAACCTCGATCCGCTTTTGCGCAGCTCGGCGAGAAAATCCGCGGGAATCTTCATTCTTCCCTTCTCGTCGACCGTCGCTGGATAGTTGCCCCGCAGCATCGAAGACCTTCGGAACGCCGCCCTGCGTGTTCGCTCTTGCCATGACTCGCGTCAGAGCTCCTGCTGCACCCCTAAAACGTTTCCCACTGCCTGCCACTTCATCCCACTTGGTGCCCGATTCTAGACTCCTTCCATTTCTTGTCAAGGGGAAAGTCGCAGCAATGAGAAGAATTCGCGCGGTGCCCGCAAAAATTCGTTTCCGGCCGCCATCCGCGCGCAAAAAGTCCAAAAACACAACCCATTGTGGAGCGCCCGCGCGCCTTCGCGAGGCCTAGTGGTTCCGACGCAAGAAAACGCGAAATTGTTTTCTAAGAGTCAACACTCGCCGCCGAAGATTCTTGCGTCCCCCAGTCGATTAGAGTCCGGTGGCTGAAAGTGGGAGAGAAACCAGAAAAACAGCAAACACTCCTCGCCGATCCGCCGCTGGCTTCGCGACGACTCATCATCTGGGGAGCGCCGAGGAAACCTCGCCCACTTCTCCACGCGCTGTCATCCCAAGTGAAGTCGCGCGCTCTGGCCTTCCCCGCGCCGCCTTTGCGCGGGCGCGCGACGCAGCGAGGGATCTGCTGTGAGGTCCTATTCGGCTAGGTAAAAAGCACCTACTGCGGAGGCGGCGCGCCGAGCGCGGCCAGGTCGCGCACCGTCGACTGCTCTTCAGGGCTCAGGCCCGGCATGAATCGCGGGTCGTTCAGCAGGGCCTGCTGCTGTTCGGGCGTCAGCCCCTGCAGTCGCCGCCAATGGTTCAGCACGCGGGCGCGGCGCTCCGGCGGCATCTGCGCCAGCTTCGGCACGATGTCGTTTTGAAAATGTTCCCGCTGCTCGGGCGTCGCATTCTCGAGCATCCGTTCCGTGGCGCGGATCCGGTCTTGCTGCTCCGGCGAGAGATTGTTCCACTTCTGCAGGTTCTGGCGAATCTGCGCCTGGCGCTCCGGCGGGAGGCTCTGGAATTTCTCGTTGTTCTGCATGAACCGCTCTTGCTGATCCGGCGGCATGTCGCGCAGATTGTCGACCCATTTCGGCGGCAGCCCAGCCATCGCCCGGGGATTCGGTTCGCGCTCGGCGCCATTCGCGTTCGGCTGCGGATGCTCTTCCCTCGCCTGCGCTCGCTGGGCTGCGGCCGCCTGCCGGCGCGCACGCCACGCCCGCAGCCTCTGCCCGTTCTGCGCCGAGGCGCTCGGCGGCGCGACCCCCGCGAGCAGGAGCCCCGCGCACATCGCGAAAATGGCCGGCCATCGTCTCACCTGGACATCTCCGTCGCAATTCCGGGCGCGTAGATGAACCTCGCAACGCTAGCCCGGAGATTGATTCTCCTCGTGAACCTGATTGCGCCGGCGCGGGCCTTCAGCCTCGGTGGAAGCCCCACGGTAGAAGCGCGGGGCTTCAGCCCCGTTGCCAGGTTCCCGGTGGAAGCGCGGGGCTTCAGCCCCGCGATAAGCCGCCCCTCGGCAGGGGCTTTAGCCCCGGGAATTCTCCCGCGCACCTCGGCGCGAATCATTGCTCTAGTCATGGGTTCATGGGTTCTAGTCATTGCTCTGATCGCCCTGCCTCGCCTTGTCGTCCGGCTGCGACGATGGCGTCGCTGGCGCTTCCTCCAGCGCGTCAAACTTCGTCAGAACGTCGTAATTCTCGAGCACACCCAGATTCTTGATCGCGTTGAAATCCTCTTCCTGCTCCTGAGCGCTCGTTGCCACAGCCGGAGTCACCGTCTGGTGATTTGAAGGCAGCTTCGCCACCAGCACGGTCAGGGCGATCAGCAGCGCCACCGCAAACGCGGGCCGCGGCGCGGGCACCAGCTGCCACAGCCAGCTCCGCCGCGGCTCAGCCGCCACGCGCTGCCGCACGCGCGCGTCAAAGCCGAAGGACGGCTCGATCGCCGGCATCTCGCTCAGCAGCATCGACACCTTGCGCATCTCTTCCGCGCGGTTCCGGCAAGCGGCGCAGCCCGCGAGATGATCTTCGATTTTCCGGCGTCCGGACGAATTCGCCCGGCCGTCCAGATACGCAATCAGTTCCGTTGAAACGTCTTCGCACTTCATGATGGCCTTCCTTCACCTGCGCGCTGCTCCACCGGCTGGGCGACAAGCGGCGCCAGTTGCACCCGCAGGCTTTCGTAGGCGCGGAACAACAGTGACTTCAGCGCGCTCTCCGAACAATCCAGAATCCTTGCAATCTCTTCGTAGTCCATCTCTTCGTACTTATGCAGCAGCACGGCGGCGCGTTGCTTTTCCGGCAGCGAGGCGATGGCCCTGCGGATGAACTCTGTGCGGTCGCGCTCGATCATGTGCTCGTCGATGCGCATCTCCCGCGCCGGCAACTCCATCGGCGCCGCATCCTCCTCCGGCGGCGCGTCGAGCGGCACGGCCAGCTTCGCGTAGCGGTTGTCGCGCACCGAGTTCAGCGCCAGGTTCGTCGCGATCCGGAAGAGCCACGTGGTGAACTTCGCGCTCGGAGTATATTGCTTCCGCGCCCGGTAGACGCGCAGAAAAACCTCCTGCGCGAGATCCTCGGCCGTCGCCGTGTCGCGCACCATCCGGTAGAGGAAATTCACCAGCGGCGAGCGATACTTCTGCAATAAAAAGTCGAAGGACGAATCGTCCCCGGCCTTCACGTCCAGCATCAGCTCGACGTCGGTCCTCGCCATGGCCTCCACAGCTTATCTAACACCCGCCCCACCATAAAGTTGCGCCGCATTGGCGCATTCCAAACCCCAACCGACCGAAGGTACAGGTGTGGAACTCGTGAACGCAACTCACTGTTTTTCAGTTGCTTACGCTCCTTGCCCGCCGCGGCGCCTTTGGCAGTTACTCGACGAGAACGCCGATACCACGACGCCGGCAGTCTGCGCCGCCTTCATGGTAGCTTTGATCGGCTGTTGTCGAAGAAATTTTCGCCCGAAGAAATTGCTGGAGAGCATCGATCGTCGATGACTCGAAGAAGCAAAGCCTCGCAACTCGCCACGAGGCGCGCCGTTCGACGCTGCTCGCTCGTGGCCTCGGTCGAGGTGACGGACATCGCCTCCGGCACCCGGCTCTCCGCACGCACCTCGGAGATTGGTCTCGGCGGATGTTACGTCGACGCCTTCAACCCGTTCCCCGAAGGCACACTCGTTCGGCTCCGGATCTTGCGCGATCAGGGAGTCTTCGAGGCCACCGGCAAGGTCGTCTACTGCCACGCGGACTTCGGCATGGGCCTCGCCTTCACCGAAATGTCGCACGAGCATCGCCTGCTCCTCGAAGACTGGCTCGCCGAAATCGTCAGCCAGCTCAAGCCCGTCTCGTAGGTTTCAGCGCACGCGTTCGGACGCGGAACTGACCGGGTCACCACCACATCCACCAGCGTCTCAATAGCGTGTGCCAAAACTTGTCCCCGAATAGCGCTGCGCCGAGTCCGCAGGCGAACGTGATCGCCACGACACCCTGGACAAAACTGGAAGGTCGGTCGTAGTGAAACAGCAGGGCGCGAAAACCCAGCAATGCCCCGAGCACAGAGCCGCAGACGAAGCGAACCCAGAACTCGAGCCAGTCCGTTCTTGGGAGTGGCCGGGTTGTAGCTGATCGCTCGTCCGAGGAAGGACGTGTCTCTTGCCTGCTCTTCACGGAAGCAGGCGGACAAGCTTCTACGTAGTATCGCAAGGGTGCGCTCTTGATTGCCAAGTATGCCTCGTTGATCAGCTTCGTCATCTGAGTCGCCTCGATCTGCGTCGGGGTTCCATCGGGGTAAAGGTCCGGATGCCACCTCTTGACGAGCTTCCGGTAGGCGTTCTTGATCGACGTCGGCGAGGCGGACAGCGGCAGATCGAGCAAGCGATATGCGTGCTTCAGCTCTGCAATCTGATCCGTTGGCATTTGCATAGCCGATTCGAATGTGGGCTAAAGACGAGAAGATTGAAATGAACCGAGAACGAATAGGTAGCGAACAGGTAAACCAGCATTGCTTCGCGGCCGGGCGAAGTGCTCCGGCGGCCGCTGCCGCTCTCACCGCCGAATAGCGCTCGCTCCGGGGAATGTTGACTCGACAACAATATGGGCCGAAAAAGATTGCAATAAAAGGGCACTGGAGCAGCCCCCTAGCGGGAGCTTGAACGGGCCTCAAAAGCCAAAAAAGGAGGGTTTTGGCGGGCTCGGCCTCGCCTCGCACGGGACGCGGCCTCGGCTAGCGGCCAAACTGCCTCAGATGATGGTCCGCGTGCAAATATCCCCACCGCATCCAATCCTCGCGGCTCATCGGCCCGAAGAACGGATGCTGCGCGGCGAGCGCCGTGCCCGCGTCGCAAAACTTCGCCGTCGTCGAGAGCAGCTCGGCGCGATCGCGCTCGAATTCCCCGGGCGGCGTCCCGCCGACTCCCTGCTCGACCTCCGGACGCGTCTGCACGCCCCTGGGCCATTTCGCCGGTACGCGCAGTGCGATAAGTTTCATCACCGTGCTCTGGAGAAAGCCGGTCGCCATGCTTACGGGCTTCTCGCCGAGCGCCGTCTTGTACGCATCGCACAGGTGGCACACCATCTGGTGCGCCGACATTTTCCCCCACAGCCGCGCGTCCGAGGGAGCGAGCGCGGCGATGCGCGCGAGAACCGATTCGCGGTCGGATTTCGATGCGAGCGTCCGCATATGCGTTAGACGTGAAACAGGGCTTTCAGCGCCAGCAGCACGGCAACGCCGAGAAACACCAGCACGGCCATCGCCGGCGCCGGCTCGCGATTCACTTCCGGAATCAAGTCCGAGGCCGCCACGTACAGCGTCACGCCCGCCGAAAGCGGCAGCGCGTCGGCCACCGTGCCTCGCAGCACGAACATCAGCACCATCCCGGCGAGCGTCGTGCCGCCCAGAATCGCCGCCGACACCATCGCCGCCCGCCGGCTCTGGCCGCTCGCGAGCATCAGCGACGATACCGTGAATCCCTCGGGAACCTTGTGCAGGAAGATCGCGACGAAAATCACGCCGCCCAGCCAGGTCGAAACCAGCAACCCGGACGCAATCGCGACACCGTCGAAAAACGTGTGGATCATCAGGCCGAGCAGCGCCGTGTAACTGGCGTGCGCGCCGGAGACCTCTTCGTGGTGCGTCTCTTCGCCAAAATGAAAATGCGGCGCGATCGTGTGCTCGAAAAAATGGACCAGGAAATATCCGCCGAGGACGAAAACGAAAACCGCGCTCGTGCCGCCGAAGAAAAGCGAGCTGCTGTCTTCGCGCAGCTTCACCGACTCCGGGATCATCTCCAGCATCGCCGTGGCCAGCATGAAGCCGGCGCCGAGCGCGATGAAATATTTCAGGTAGTGGCGCGACCATTGCCGGTGGACGATCAGCAGTCCGCCGGCGACGTTCGCTCCGGCCGCCGTCACGCCGAGCAGCAGAGCTACCAGCAGCCGTGTTGTCTCGCCTGACATTCTTGCGCGCGCCCCTTAATTCTTAACTCTGCGTTGTCTGCGCCTCTGCGGTGAGGCGCGAAAGGCCCCACCCTCACAAACCGAGGATGGGGACCGCGAAAGTCAAAGGCCTCCATTCGGTGGCCTGTTCGGCCTCCCCCCGTGTTGTGTCACGCACGCCGTCAACGGGGCGCAGCGAGCAGCGCCCCTACATATCCGTTGTTTCCGGGACGGGTTTGAAACCCGCCCCTACGACCGATTCCGTCCGCGAAAAGTGCGACCCGGTCACGCGTGGCCGGTCGCTAGAACCAAATTCAACGGCAGGCCGCTTTACCGCAGAGGCGCAGAGGACGCAGAGAAAACAGGGAGAACTTCCGCCGCGTGCTCGCTCCCCTGGCCACTCGGCACTGCTTTTCATCCGCCGTGGCGGAAGAGGATTACGTCGCCGTCCTGGACGATATACTCTTTGCCTTCGAGGCGGACCTGCGCCTTTTCGCGGGCCGCGGCGAAGCTGCCTGCCTTCAACAGGTCCTGCCAATTCACGACGTCCGCCTTGATGAAATTCTTCTGGATATCGCTGTGAATCGCGCCGGCGGCCTCTTGCGCCGTCATGCCGCGCTCGATCGTCCACGCGCGGCACTCCGGCTCGCCGCACGTCAAGAACGAAATCAGCCCCAGCAGGCGGTACGTGGCCTGAATCAACCGGTCGCGCCCGGATTCGGCGAGCCCGTACGCCTTCATCATCTCGGCGGCCTCGGCGTCGTCAAGCTCGGCCAGCTCCGCCTCGATCTTCCCGCAGAACGGCACGACCGCCGTCCGCGGCTTCGTCGAAAGTTTTTCGAGCTTGTACTTTTCGACCACCCGGTCGATTTCGCCCGCTTCGTCGTCGCCGAGATTCAGGACGTAGATCATCGGTTTCTGCGTGAGGAACATGAAGCCGGTGAGCAGCTTCTGCTCGGCCGGGGTGAATTCGAGCTCGCGCAGCGGCGTCTCCCCTTCGAGCGCCTGGCGGCAGCGTGTGAGCGCCTGCAGCTCCGCTTCGAGCTGCGGGTCTTTCTTCTTCTTGATGTCCTTTTCCAGGCGCTCCATGCGCTTCGAGGCCTGCTCGAGATCGTTCAAGATCAGCTCGAGATCGACGTTCACGATGTCGCGAATCGCGTCGAGCGAGCCCGCCTCGTGCGGCACTGCCGGATCCTCGAAAAGCCGCACCACGTGCGCCAGCGCGTCCGCTTCGCGCAGCGGCACCAGCGACGCCGAATTCTTCTCGCGGTCCTTCTGCAGGCCGCCGATATCGACGTACTCGATCGTCGCGTAGGTGATCTTCTTCGGCTTGAACACCTCGGCTAGCTTGGCCACGCGCGCGTCCGGCACGCGGGCGATTCCCACGTGCGGCTGATTTGGAGTGCTTCGCGACTCCACCTTCGCCCGCGTGAGGATCCGAAACAGACTCGTCTTCCCTACCAGTGGCAGCCCGATAATTCCTGTTTGCATAAGCTTTGGATACTAGCACGGCCCCGCCCGTCGCAAGCTGCGCCGTCGTTCTGGGGCCGCTGGCCAAGGTCCGGCTGCCGGAACGCGCAGAGATTTCTTTTCCTCCTTGCCTCCTTGTCTCAAATCGTGACGCGCGCCGCCAGTCGCGCCGTAAGACTCTCGTTCACGGAACTGTAACGAATCCGGGTTACAATCGCCCCCTTTCCCCGTCGTGCGTAAAATGAAGAACGGCAACCAGTCTCCGCAGCATCAGCTGATCGAACAGCTTCAGCTTCTCCGCTCCGAGATGCTGCAACTCGAAGCCGCGGGGCTTTCCGACTCCGCGAATGTTCATCCCGACCACCGCGCGAGCGCCGCAAACTTGATCCACTATCTGGCGCTGCGCCGCCACGACATTCGCCAGCTCCAGTCGCAGCTCGCATCGGTCGGCCTTTCCTCGCTGGGCCGCACCGAGTCGCACGTCATCGGCGGCTTGCTGGCGGTGCTAAGAATCCTCAATCAACTGACCGGCACGGCCGGCGAATGCCTCGAGGCTCCGGCGATCGCGCCGGCGATCGGCGAAGGCGCCGCGCTCCTCGCAAAAAACGCCGAGATCCTTCTCGGTCCCGAGCCGGCGGGCCGCGGCGTCCGCATCATGGTGACGATGCCGTCCGAAGCGGCCACCGACTACGACCTGGTCCGCGATCTCGTCCTTCACGGCATGGATTGCATGCGCATCAACTGCGCGCACGACGGCCCCGAGGCCTGGTCTGGCATGATCCGCAACCTGCGCCGTGCCGCAAAAGAAACCGGCCGCCCTTGCAAGATTTCGATGGACGTCGCCGGCCCCAAGCTTCGGACCGGCCCTATCGAACACGGCGCCGCCGTCCTGAAATACCGGCCGCAGCGCGACGATTTCGGCCGCGTCGCCGCTCCGGCGCGTATTTGGCTCACGCCGGCCTCGCAACCCGAACGCGCGCCCGCCAAAGCTGATGCCGTGATTCCCGTTCCCGGCGAATGGCTGGACCTGACCAGGACCGGCGATCGCGTCCGTTTCACCGATGCGCGCGGCGCTTCGCGTTCGCTCACTTTCACGGGCGCCGACGGGAGCAGCCGCTGGGCGGAATCCACGCGGACGTCCTACATCGTCCCCGGACTCGCGCTCGAGCTTCATCCGCGCGCCGGGCGCCGCATCGCGAAGGCGTCGCGGCTGACCGGCGTGGGCGCCCTTCCACCGAAGCCGCAGACGATTCGCCTCCAGATCGGCGATACGCTCGTCCTCACGCGCTCGCTCGATCCGGGCCGGCCCGCGAAGTACGACAAGAAAAAGCAGCTCATCAGCCCGGCGCACATCGGCGTGACGCTGCCCGAGTTTTTCGATTGCGTTCGCCCCGGCGAGCCGATTGCGCTCGACGACGGCAAGATCGGCGGCGTCATCCGCACCGTCTCGCCCGAGAAAGTCGCCGTCGAAATCACGCAGGCGCGCCCGGCCGGCGAGAAGCTCGGCGCCGAAAAGGGCGTCAACGTTCCCGAAAGCGATCTGCGCGTCGCTTCGCTCACGAAGGACGACCTCGCCGCGCTTCCCTTCATCGTCGAGAACGCCGACATGGTGGGGTATTCGTTCGTGCGCAGCGAAAAAGACGTTCACGAGCTGCAAAACCGCCTCGCCGACCTCGGCGGCGAAAATCTCGGCGTTATTCTAAAGATCGAAACGCGCGAGGGATTCGACCATCTGCCCTCGCTCTTGCTCGCGGCCATGCGCGGCCGCGCCGTCGGCGTGATGATCGCGCGCGGCGACCTCGCGATTGAATGCGGCTACCAGCGCCTCGCCGAAGTGCAGGAAGAAATTCTCTGGATCTGCGAGGCGGCGCACATGCCGGTGATCTGGGCGACGCAGGTTCTCGAATCGCTGGCCAAGACCGGCGTGCCCTCGCGCTCGGAAATCACGGACGCCGCGATGGGCGAGCGCGCCGAATGCGTGATGCTCAACAAGGGGCCCTACATTGTGACGGCCGTCCGCATCCTCGACGACATCCTCCGCCGCATGCAGTCGCACCAGGAGAAGAAGAGCTCGATGCTGCGGAAGCTGCACGTGGCGTCGGCGTTTCGGGCGGCGACTTCAGCGGCATCGTAGGTATCGCGCCTAGTCGTTCGAATTGGGCCGTGCGGTGGTTTCAGCTCCCGACCAAACACAGAGTGTACAGAGAAGCACAGAGTACACGGAGACTCCGTGCAGTTTTGCGTGCTTTGAGCTGATTGGGCGGTTCACACGCGAAGGGAGTTTGGCCGTAAAAGGGGCGCGGCCTTCGAGAAGCTCAGGACAAGCGAGCAGTCGGTACTCCACGTTCTCGCAAACTCTCGGTTCCTCCGCACTGAAGTTGTGCGCTGTGGCGCTGCGCGCTATGCTTTCCGACGCCATGAACGCGGAAACCGGCATCCTTGTGCTGCCCTTCGATCACGTGGAGGCGCACGCGCATCTCGCGCGTATCGACAAGGCGCTGGCGCAGCTCATCGCCCGCGTCGGCGCATTTCGATTCAAGCTCGACGAATGCGACAGCGTCTACGAATCGCTCCTGGAAGCCATCGCGTACCAAAGCATCGCCGGCAAAGCCGCCCAGGTGATTTTTGCCCGCGTCCGCGCGCTGGGCTCAAACGGCCTGTGCCCCGCGCCGCAAGAGCTTCTCGCCGTCTCGACGCAGAAACTGCGCAAGGCCGGGCTCTCGCACGCGAAAATCGCGGCCGTTCGCGACCTCGCGCAGAAAACGATCGAAGGGGTCGTGCCGACTCTCGCCGAAGCCGAAAAGTTATCCGACCAGGAACTCGTCGACCGGCTGATCTCCGTCCGCGGCATCGGCGCGTGGACGGTCGAGATGTTTTTGATCTTCCGCCTCGGCCGCCCGGACGTGCTCCCCATCCACGATTACGGCGTGCAAAAGGGTTGGGCGCTCACCTACCGGAAGAGGAGCATTCCCAAGCCCAAGGATCTGCTGAAATTCGGCGAACGCTGGCGCCCCTATCGCACCGTCGCGAGCTGGTACATGTGGCGCGCCGTCGAACTCGCCGGCCCCGCCGCGCGCAAGATCACGAAGGCTACGACGAAAGCTCGCGCGAAGAAGATCAAGAAGATTGTCGTGCGGAAGAAGCGCATCGTGGTGAAGAAGCGCTCAAGAGCTTGAACGAGCGCCGCCTCCTGAAACCCGACTCACCGCTGAGACGCAGAGGACGCTGAGAAGACCAGTCCGTGGCCGGGGTGATGCCGGCCACGAATCACCGCTTTTCTCGCGCCGCCAAGAACAGCGACAGGATTCCGATCACCAGCACGGCGCCTTCCAGATCGACCGACGCATGATGCAACCGGTCGAATTCCTCCCGCCGCGAATCGCTTCCCGGTGTTGCCTGGATCGAGACCATCTGCGACCGCAGCACGTTCATTCGCGGGATCACGTAGTCCTGCGACGCAATCGTCAGCGCCGCCATCAGGATCACTCCGATCACGGCTGGCTCGATGAACGCCTTGAGCGATTTCCCTATCGCGACCGACGCGACGATGAACACGGCCGCCGCGATCAGCCCCATCAGGTGCAGCCCGCCGAGCGTGAATCCGACGAGCAGCCCGGCTTCATCCTGGCTCGGCAGCACCGAGAACGCGCCCTGCGTGACCACCGCCGCGAAATAGACGATCGCGCCGATCCACGCGCCGAGCGCGAGCACTCGTAAGAATCTAAGCATGACATTCACTTCAACCGACCTGACGGAGACGTAGAAGCTCCGATGACTCCCAAGCTGATAGCATAATATCCGATTTGGAGGAGCAGAAAATGGATCCCAATCTCCACGATCTGTGGGCGGGTCTTTCCGATGTCGTCCTCTTGCCCGAACGATTCGAACTGGGCCAAGGGATAACCATTGCACAAACCTACGCGCATTTTATGGCACCGTTCCTAATGGCGTTTGCTCCAGCTCCGCCAGGCAAACACCATCCGACACCCTGGAAAGCCGCCAAGGGTGGCCTCAGCATTGATATAAACGCTGAGCTTTTCTTGCCCGCAACATATAGCGTCGGCCATTTGGATCGCTTGAGCCTGGTCTGGTGGATTGCCGCCCTCTTGAGGTTGAAGGCCGCGCCGACTCTATTCGTCCCTGTCATATCATCGGAAAAGTTCGATTCCATTCCGGCAATTCAGCAGGAGCCCGAATTATGGCCGATGGAAATCCATTTACACCGCCTAGCACCCGAACGTGCGCCTTTACAGCGCGTAGACAACGAAGACTTAGAATGGCTGAGGGATCACTGGCTGGGGGCAAGCGTGCTCCTGTCCAACGAGGATTTTAGTATGGCCTTTCAGGCCGTCGATGTTAGCGTCTGGGGTCCCAATCCGGCCCTCGCGTTGGTCTCAGTTTGGGGTGCGCTTGAGCGCCTATTTTCTACTTCCCATCAAGAACTGAGTTTCAGGGTGTCAGCAAACATCGCCGCCTATCTGGAGATGCCAGGAAGGGAGCGGTACAGGTGCTTCAAACAGGTCAAGGCCCTCTATGAACACAGGTCAAGGGCCGCACACGGTTCGGGCCGGACAGAAATCACGGCCTACCAAGAGACATTTGCCATCGCCAAGCGTGCGCTTCTGAAGATGGTAGAGACCCGGCACGTTCCAGAGAAAAAGGAGCTTGAGGCAGGGCTATTCGGAGACGACATAAGAATCGCAGACCAAAATCCAGCCATGCAGTAGCCTTTGGGGAATCCGCTTCGTAGCGGCCCGGCCACTTCTTGGGCACACCCGTGCCAAATCGCATTGGAGGCAGCCATCGGCACCGTGGGAGAATCGAACCGGGGACATGGTGGGCGACCAAGGACTTGAACCTTGGACCTCTCCCGTGTGAGGGGAGCGCTCTAACCACTGAGCTAGTCGCCCACGGATTTCACTTTTTGTAGCAGAAGGCCCAGGGAATTGCAAACGACCGCCAACGCCAGCACCACTGCCTCCGCCAGCGCGCGCCTCGCCGATCTTCAGCGCTCGATCGCGCGCATCGTCAAGGGGAAGGAAGACGTGATCCAGCTGGCGCTGACCACGCTGCTGGCGCGCGGCCACCTGCTGATCGAAGACGTTCCCGGGGTCGGCAAGACCACGCTGGCGCAGGCTCTCGCGCGTTCGTTCCACTGCTCGTTCCAGCGCATCCAGTTCACGTCGGACCTGCTGCCGAGCGACGTGATCGGCATCAGCGTCTACAATCCCGCCGCGCGGGAATTCGAATTCAAGCCCGGCCCGATCTTCGCGAACATCATCGTGGCGGACGAAATCAACCGCACGACGCCGAAAACGCAGTCGTCGCTGCTCGAGGCGATGAACGAATCGCAGATTACGGTCGATAATCACACGCATCCGTTGCCGAGGCCGTTCCTCGTGCTCGCCACCCAAAATCCGATCGAGCACCACGGAACGTATCCGCTGCCCGAATCGCAGCTCGACCGCTTCCTGATGCGCATCCGCATGGGTTATCCGGCGCGCGCGAGCGAAAAGGAAATCATCCGCAACCATTCCGCCGCGGGCCATCCCGATCAGGCGGCGCCGGTGATGGACGCAGCCGATGTGGTCGCGATGCAGGACGCCGCGTCGCAGGTGAAAGTCGACGACAGCCTGCTCGACTACGCGCTCGAGATCGTCGATCGCACGCGCCAAACCGAGCAGCTTTCGCTCGGCGTGAGCCCGCGAGGGGCCGTGATGCTGCACCGCGCCGCGCAGGCGCGCGCGTTTCTCGAAGGCCGGGACTACTGCCTGCCCGACGACTTCAAGCGCCTGATCGTTCCCGTGTTCGCGCACCGCGTGGTGGTGAGCTCGCGCTACGTCTCGACGCAAAAGAAATCCGAGCAGGCCGAGGCCATCCTCGGCGAAATCCTCGACACCACCCGCGTGCCTCTATAGCCGGACGGACGGCGCGAGCGTAACCGACATGAGCTCGGCGACCAACGCTCCCAACTCGACTGACTTCGCGGCGGCACGCCGGTGGCGGAGTCGCGACCGCTCGGGATGGAAGAACTTCGGCGTCGCCATGCTGGTGCTTTCGGCGGCGCTCGTCGTCGCGCTTTTCTCCGCCGCCGTCGCGCAGCAAGGACGCATCTGGCTCGCCGCGATCACCACGGTTCTCTCGCTCGCCATGGCCGCCTGGGTCGCCGTCACGATCGTGCCGGCGCTGGCGAAACGCACCAGCCTTCGCTGGCTCGCGCAGCAGGTCGATTACCGGCTCACGCGCGACGGCATCATCTATCTGGCGGCGGTTTTCATCCTGATTCTCGCTGCGGTCAACACAGGCAACAACCTGCTCTTCCTGATTCTTGCCTGCATGCTGGGCGGTATCGTGGCTTCCTGGGCGCTCTCGACGGGCGCGCTTTCCGGCATCGAGCTGAAATTCGACATGCCGGAGCATGTCTTCGCCGAGCAGCCCGTGCTCGCCGAAATCGAGCTGCGCAACGAAAAACAGGGCTGGCCTTCGTTTTCGCTGCTCGTCGTCGGGCAGACCCGCCGCGAAAAAACGCCCGGCGAAATCCTTACGCGCCCGGTTTTCTTCCCGTACATCCCGCACAGGAGCGCCTCGCGGCAGAAAGTCGAGCTGCGCTTTCCGCGCCGCGGCGTCTACCGCCAGGACGCATTCGGCATCCGCACGCGCTTTCCTTTCGGCTTTTTCGAAAAGACGCGCGAGGTCAATTCGGAGATCGAGATCGTCGTCTACCCGCGGGTCGAGCCGACCGAACAGTTTTACGAAGTGCTGCCGCTGCTGAGCGGCGAAATGGCGAGCCATTTCCGCGGGCGCGGCCACGAGCTGCATTCGCTGCGTGAATATCAGCCGACCGATAGCGCGCGCTTCGTCGACTGGAAGGTGACGGCGAAGCTCGGGCGCATGGCCGTGCGCGAATTCGCGCGCGAAGACGAGCGCCGCGTCATGCTCGTCTTCGATCCGTTCCTCGGCCCGCCTCGCGCCGATCTCGGCGATCTGGCCGCCGCCGAGCACTCCGAACGCTTCGAACGCGCTGTCTCGATGGCCGCCTGCATCGCGTGGCATTTCCACGAGATTCGCTCGGTGATCCAGTTCCGCACCGATCGGTTTGCCACGCCCGTCGCGCCGGCCGGCGAAATCATCTACGACACGCTGCGGACGCTCGCGCTGATCGAGCCGGAAACCTCCGCCATCGGCGGCGCGTTTCTCGACGATCTCGCCGACGACCGCGAAATGTTCAAGATCATCATCACCGCGCGGCCGCAGCGCTCGATTCCCACCGCGCTGTGGTCCTCGTCGTATTTTCTATTCATCGACCGGCTGTAACCGTCTCCGGCCCGTTTTTCACGAATCACGAGTCACGCCCTTCTCATGCGAGAATACGGCGCGATGCGCAAACCGTTTGGCCCTCGCGCAACGAAAAGCTTTCAGCGGCGGCTGCTCGACTGGTTTCGCACGCACCGGCGGGAGCTTCCGTGGCGGGGCAGCCGCGATCCCTATCGCATCTGGATTGCGGAAATCATGCTGCAGCAGACGCGGATTGCCGCCGTGATGCCCTACTACGAGCGTTTTCTCGCAAGATTTCCTACCGTGGAATCGCTGGCGCGTGCGCCGCAGGACGATGTGCTGAAGCTGTGGTCCGGGCTCGGTTACTACAGCCGCGCGCGCAATCTGCATCGCGCGGCGCAGGAGATCGTGGCGGGGCATGGCGGCGAATTTCCGCGCGCGCTCGATGCGGCGCTGGCGCTGCCCGGCATCGGCGGCTACACCGCCGCCGCGGTGCTCAGCATCGCCTACGACGCGCCGTTTGCCGTCCTCGACGGCAACGTGGCGCGCGTCCTGGCGCGCCTCGGCGCGATTCGCGGCGACCTGCGCGAGCCGCGCCGCTGGCGCGAGCTTTCGCGCATCGCGCAGGACCAGCTCGCGCCGCGCCTCCCCGCCCATGCGTCGCCCGGCGACTGGAACCAGGCGCTGATGGAACTCGGCGAGACGATTTGCACGCCGCAAACG
>Ga0335073_10001364_pt1 | contig 32502 bp, 27 predicted proteins | sample Lox_Sample_22_FD_207093 | JGI IMG/M metagenome (GOLD analysis project Ga0335073, IMG submission 207093) | Soil microbial communities from Loxahatchee National Wildlife Refuge, Florida, United States - Lox_Sample_2.2 | ecosystem: Environmental > Terrestrial > Soil > Wetlands | place: USA... | reverse complement strand
CGATATCGAACATGGTGAAGCCTTCGGGCACGACGACGGTGTGGAAGTAAACGTCGCCGCGGCGCAAGCGTTTCTGAATGTCGATGATGTTGGCCGGCTTGTCGAAAAGATACTCACCGGCTTTGAGAGAGCGTCCGTGGTGATAGTAGTGCCAGAGGATGAAGGCTTCCTGGTTGCGGATGATGCCGGCATTTTTGAGCTCGGCGGCGATGCGGCGGGTGGAGTATCCGGGACGCAGCATGACGAAGACCTGCCCGGAGGGTTGGGTCGGGGTCATAATGGCCCAGGCGAACCAGCCGGCAGCTCCGATGAGTGCAACGAGGATGAGTCCGACGAACTTTTTCAAAGACGACTCGCGCTCAGAGTGATTTCTTCCGTTCATCAGTTTAGATGATGGCGGATCGAGCCGTGACCTGACGATAGTGCGGTTGACTTTAGTAAGTAATTGATTTGGCTCGGGATCGACCTCCCGAAAAGATCGAGGCCGGGAATTCCAGGCCTGAGTGGCGGACGCGGTATTGGGATGGTTATCAGGACCGTCGAGAAAGTGAACCGTCTTGCTTTTGAACCCTTTAGGCCAAGGTATACTCAAATGACGTAGAGGCTATCTTAGACTTCATGAGAAGTGGCTCGTGCTTTTTGGCCGTATCCGTATTTCTGGCGATGTTGTCGACCACGGGGTGCGTATTCCGGACGCGTCCCGTGGAGGAGCACTATTCGAAGGCGCCACTGAAGGAGTCTTCGCAGCAGGAGCTGATCGAGAGCATCAATCAGCAAGCCGCGGCCATTCGTTCGCTGAAGGCGACGGTCGATATCGACAGTTCCGCCGGTGGCGTGAAGAAGGGGCACGTCACCGATTACAAGGAGATACGGGGATACGTTCTGGCGCGGCAGCCGGGCTGGCTGCACATGATCGGGCTGATGCCGATCGTGCGGACGACGGCCTTCGACATGGTCAGCAACGGGGATGAGTTCAAGCTCTGGATTCCTCCGAAAAACCGGTTTGTAGTGGGCAAGAACCGGATGCCCACGGAAAGCAGCGACCAGCCGATGGAAAATATCCGGCCGCAGACGATCTATGACGCGCTGCTGATTCCTCCGATTGATCCGGTGGCTGAGCTTGCGGTGATGGAGCGGAGCTACGAAATTCTGCACGATGCCAAAGGGCATCCCATTCTGCAGGATGATTACGAGCTGGTTGTGATCCGGAAAAACGGCGACAAAGACGCGACGCTGTCGCGGAAGATTGTCTTCAGCCGCACCGATTTGAAACCCCACCGGCAATATATTTACGACCAGGACGGCAACGTTGTCACCGATGCCCGTTACGCTGAATACAAAGACTATGCCGGAGTGAACTTTCCCTCGCGCATCGAGATTTCGCGGCCACGAGAGGAATACGACATCAAGCTGAACCTGCTGAAGGTGGACATCAACACGCCGCTGTCGGATGAGCAATTCACGCTGGAGCAACCCGCAGGAGCGGACGTGGTGCATCTGGACCGCCCGCAATCGAGCCTGGTCGTGCCGCAGGGACAGGGCGGAAACAGACCGTAGTTGAAGTTTGAAATCCCGCCGGCGTCGGGAAAGCGCGACGCTTAGTATGGGAGGGAACGCTCACGGCTCACAGCTCGCGACTCGCAGCTGCTTCCCTATGATGAACAAAATGGTTGTAGCGAATCTGGCGCACCGGCCGACTCGGTCGCTGATCACCATGAGCGCAATCGCGCTCGAGGTCACGATGATTCTGCTGGTGGTGGCGCTTTTTTACGGGCTGCTGAACGGATCGAAACAGAGCCAGGTCGGCGTGGGGGCGGACTTGATGGTGATGCCGCCGGGTTCGTCGGCGCTGATTGGAATGTCAGGGGCGCCGATCTCGGTGAAAGTGGGAGACGTGCTGCGGGGCATGCCACATGTGTCGGTGGCCGCGCCGGTGATATGGGCGTTCAGCCAGAAACCTCTGGAGATTGACTACGGAATCGACCTGTCGAGCTATGACCAGTTGCCTCCCCGGTTTCGCTATATCACGGGCGGGCCGTTTCAGGGTCCAGACGACGTGATCGTGGACGACTTTTTTGCGGGAATGAACCACAAGAAAGTGGGAGACACGATTGAGGTGCTGAATCGTGCTTTCCGGATTTGCGGGATTGTTCCGCACGGCAAAGGCGGCAGGAAATTTCTGCCGCTGGAGACGATGCAGGACTTGATTGGCGCCGAAGGGCGGGCGTCGGTTTTCTATGTAAAGCTCGATGATCCGGCGAACGCGGAGGCAGTGATCAAGTCGATTCAGGAAAGGCCCGGGATGGAAAAATATTCGGTGCGCTCAATGCAGGAATATTTGTCGATGATGACGCCGGATAATCTTCCCGGATTCGATCTGGCGATCAAGATCGTAATTGGAGTCGCGGTGGTGGTTGGGTTCCTGGTCATCTTCCAGTCGATGTACACGGCGGTGATGGAACGGACGCGCGAGATTGGGATTCTGAAATCGCTGGGGGCGTCGAAGCTGTACATCGTAAACGTGGTACTGCGGGAAACGCTGCTGCTGGCCGTGATCGGGATCGTGGCGGGGATTGCCATCAGCATGGCGACGCGGCGCGTGATTATGTTTGAGAAGCCGGTGCTGAGACTTTTCTGGAGCAATGCGTGGGTGCTGCGGGCGACGCTGATTGCGATTGTCGGGGCGCTGGCAGGAGCGTTGTATCCGGCGTTTAAAGCCGCGCAGAGAGATCCGATTGACGCGCTGGCGTATGAGTAGGGGGCGTTTTTCAGCTTTCGACGGCAGGGTGCAGGCGGACGTGAGATGCATCGTGCGGCGGGGCCGCGCTCAGGATGACAGGTTCATGTGCGCTCCGCGCGAGATCCCTCGCCCCGCCGGTGAAAGCGCGGGGCTTCGGGATGAGGCAGGCTGGTTGCGGGCTGGGCGCAGAAATTTCCGCCTGTGCAACCCGGGCTAGGAGCCCAGGAATTGAACGTGGACGTAGGTGCCGAGGCGGACGTTGTAGGCGAGGTACCAACCCACGTCGTCGGGATCCTCGTAGATCACGATCTGGTCGCTATCCCAGAGCCAGTCGCTGCAGTAGCCAACATCGATAGGAGCGACGCTGAAGTAGAAGCCGCCGAACCAGAAGCGGCCGGGACCGCCTCCGACGAGACGCCAGACATGGCCGCGGCCGAATCCGCCGGTGAAATGGCCGTGTTCCCAGGGATGATCGAGACGCAGGGCGGCGTTGGGACCGCTGTGGCCGATCCAGGTGCCATCGTGGTGAACGTGGGGGGCTGTGGGATGGCCCTCGATGTGAGCGGGCTCTGGCCGGGCTGTGCCGTGAGATGGGGGCGGGCCATGCTTGGGAATGAATCCGCCGCCGACGGCATTGCCGCCTCCGCCATGTTGGGCCCAAAGCGGCAGAGAGAAGAAAAGGAGTACAGCTAGAATTCTGGAAGCTGCTGTCATAGAACACCTCCGAGCGATACCTTACCATTGGCCGTTTTGAATTAACACATCGTTGACATTTCTTTGCAGACTACGCTATCGTAAAGACTTTGGTAGTAGTGTGGTTGCCCGCCTGATGGTCCTGGCGTCCTCGCCGGGGAATCAACGAGCGGTCTTCTTTCGCAGCTTTTTCAATCTGGGAGAGTTTCCGATGTCAACCTATTTCCCCAAAGAGGGGGAAATTGTGCGCAAGTGGTACGTCGTGGATGCAGAGGGGCAGACGCTCGGCCGCCTGGCTTCCCAGGTGGCGCGCATCCTCATGGGCAAGGAAAATCCGCGATACACGCCGTTTCTCGACACTGGCGACCATGTGGTCGTGATCAACGCCGAGAAGATTCGCACGACTGGCGTGAAGGCAGAGCAGAAGCAGTACCACCACTACACGGGATATCCGGGTGGGCTGCGGACCGAAGATTACAAGCAGCGGTTGGTGCGCAAGCCGGAAGCGGTGATCGAAGCCGCGGTGAAACGCATGCTGCCGAAGAATAAACTGGCGGCGCACATGCTGTCGAAGCTGAACGTGTACAAGGGCGACAAGCATCCGCATCAGGCGCAGAAGCCGCAGGATTTCAAGCTGGAAGTGCGCGAAGCCAAGCCGCGGAAGGTCGCGGTTTCGTAACCGGGTGACGATGCACGCAAGATCCCTCGCGTCGCGGTGAAAGCGGCGCTTCGGGATGACGGAAGGAATTGATATGCAGCTTCTGGCCAGAGCTAGAAGCTGGGAGCTAGAAGCTAAATGGCAGAGTTAGTTCAATACTATGGAACGGGACGGCGGAAGACGGCGATTGCCCGCGTTTATTTGCGCCCGGGCAGCGGCGATTTCAAGGTGAACGGACGAGCGTTTGAGGAATATTTCGTGACTCCGGCGCAACGTTCGGCGGCGAAGGCTCCGCTGGCGTCTTCGGAAACCGGGGCATCATTCAATGTTGTCGCGACTGTATTAGGCGGCGGCGTACGCGGCCAAGCGGACGCGGTGAAACTGGGAATCGCGCGGGCTCTGATGCAGTTCAATGCCGAACTGCGAAAGAAGCTGAAGAGCGAAGGCTTCGTCAGCCGGGATTCGCGCGGCAAAGAGCGCAAGAAGTACGGGCAGAAGGGCGCTCGGAAGCGGTTCCAGTTCTCGAAACGGTAATGGATCACGCGGCGATGCTCAGGATGAGCAGAGTTCAAGTTTGGGTGAGAGCGGAAAGCTTGTTTTAGGTGTTCAATTCTTCTCGTGCCTCGCGGCGCGGGGACGGGAATGGCAATCCAGCCGGTTTCGCAGAGTCCGACTTCGAACTACGGAGCGGAACCAAAGCGGCTGGATGCAGATTAAAAAAGGAGAATCGTGGCTACTATCACCATGAAGGAGTTGCTCGAAGCAGGTGTTCACTTCGGGCACCAGACGAAGCGCTGGAATCCCAAGATGAAGGAATACATCTTCGGGGAGCGCAACGGAATTTACATCATCGATCTGCAGAAGACGCTGAAGATGTTCAAAGAGGCGTCGAAGTTTGTGCAGGATCTGGCCGCGGAAGGCAAGATTGTGCTTTTCGTCGGGACCAAGCGGCAGGCGCAGGATGCGATCGCCGAAGAGGCGACCAAGTGCGGCGGGTTCTACATCAACCAGCGCTGGCTGGGAGGACTGCTGACCAACTGGGTGACGGTGCAGAAATCGGTGAAGCGCCTGAAGGAGCTCGATGACATGGCCACGGATGGCCGCTACGAGCTGCTGCCGAAGAAAGAAGTCATCAAGCTCGAACGCGAGCGCAAACATTTGCAGGCGAACCTGGCGGGCATCAAGAATATGAGCCGGTTGCCGGACGCGATCTTCGTGATTGACTCCAACAAGGAGCAGATCGCGGTGCGCGAGGCGCGCAAGCTGGGCATTCCGGTGGTTGCGGTGGTGGATACGAATTGCGACCCCAGCGAAGTGGATTACGTGATTCCAGGCAACGATGATGCGTTGCGGGCGATCCGGCTGTTTACCTCGAAGATTTCGGAATCGATTGCCGAGGGCGCGCAGTTGATGACCGACAAGCAGGTTGCGGATCTGCAGGCGGCGTCGGATGCGGCGCAGGCGACGGAGGCTGCGGCAAGCGAGTACGCGGCCGAGCAAGCGGGCGCGGTGGATGCGTCGGAAGACATCAGCATGGAAGAAGTGCTGGGTCCGGGAACGCACAAGAAACCGGCGGCCACGGAAGAAGCGGAAGTGCCGCACATCGAGAGTCAGACGGTCTAAGAGTCGTTGCCGGTGCCAGTGGGCAGTAAAAACCCGGGTATGAGGAAACCAGGACCCGCGCGGGTCGTTATTGAGAGATCGCCCCGGCGCGGGTTTTAGTTTATTCGGAGCTTTTTCAGGTTTCGAGTGGCCTGAAACTGAGGACGATATTACGACACACTCGAAACGAGAAACACGAAATCGGGTACTTTAATTATGAGCACTACTATGGCGAATATTTCAGCGGGACAAGTGAAGGAACTCCGGGAAAAGACCGGGGCTCCAATGATGGATTGCAAGCAGGCGCTGACCGAAGCCAAGGGCGACATGGAGCAGGCGGTCGTGATTTTGCGCAAGAAGGGCGTATCGGTGGCGGCCAAGAAGGCAACGCGCGTGACCAGTGAAGGATCGGTGGCGAGCTACATTCACGCCGGCGGCAAGATTGGTGTGCTCGTGGAAGTGAACTGCGAAAGTGATTTCGTGGCGCGGACCGACGACTTCAAGGACTTGGTGCACGACATCGCGATGCACATCGCGGCCAGCGATCCGAAGTACGTGCGCAAGGAGGACGTGACGGCAGCGGACTTTGCCCGCGAGAAGGAGATTTTTCTCGCGCAGGCGATTGCCAGCGGCAAGCCGGCCAACATTGCGGAAAAGATGGTCAACGGCAAGATGGAAAAGTTCTATGAGGAGGTTTGCCTGCTGGAGCAGCCCTTCATCAAGGACCAGACGATCTCGATCGGGCAGCTGATTGCGGCCAAAGTTGGCAAGCTGGGCGAAAACATCGCGGTGCGCCGCTTCGCGCGCTTCAAAGTGGGCGACGCGGGCGAGACGATCGCGATCACGAAGCCTACAGAGCCGAAAGGCGAGTAAACTAAAGGCGCCCTGCGGGGCGCTTTTTTTATGGTTTGTGATGCGTCAAACTGAGAGAAGCGTGTTTCAGCGGAGCGACGGATCCGGCGTATACCATGTCCGATTTCGCTACACGCGAGATTCCCCGCCCCGCTGGTAAGAGCGGGGTTTCGGAATGACGCGGTAGAAAATGACCATGACCACCCCTGCTTTCAAACGAATTCTGCTCAAACTTTCCGGTGAAGCACTGGCGGCGAACCAGGGCTTTGGAGTGGAATCGGCGCGCATCCACGAGATCGCCGCAGAGATCAGCGACGTGCACAAGCTGGGCGTGCAGATGGCGATCGTCGTGGGGGGAGGAAATTTTTTTCGCGGGGTGGCGCAGCAGGCCAAGGATATGGACCGGGTTTCCGCCGATCACATGGGCATGCTGGCCACGGTCATCAATGCGCTGGCATTGCAGGATGCGCTGGAGAAGCAAGGCGTGTACACGCGAGTGCAGACGGCGATCGAAATGAATCAGGTGGCGGAGCCGTTTATCCGGCGGCGGGCGATCCGGCATCTGGAAAAAGGGCGGGTGGTGATCTTTGCCGGGGGCACGGGCAACCCTTATTTCTCGACCGATACGGCGGCCTCGTTGCGCGCGATGGAGATCAAGGCGGACGCGATTTTGAAAGCGACCAAGGTAGACGGGATTTACGACGCCGATCCGATGAAGGTGGATGGCGCGAGGAAGTTCAACCAGATCACATATATGGATGTGCTGAAGCTGGGGCTGAAGGTGATGGATTCGACCGCGATCAGCCTGTGCAAGGATAACAATCTGCCGATCGTGATCTTCAATTTGAATCAGCACGGCAACATCCGCCGGGTGGTGCTGGGCGAAAAGATCGGCTCGCTGGTGTGCGCATAGACCAGCCATGGATTTTTCAAGGCTATTCATCCGCGACAATCGTAGGAAATCCGCGGCCCGCTTTCCGTTGGGTTTATAATTCGACGTTTTGATTCTGGAATCATACGGAGCTGAACAATATGGCTCAAGCCACTATGGCAGCGATCGCCGGCCTGAAAGAAACTTACATACAGCTGAAGACGCGCATGGAAAAAGCGGTGGAAGACTTCCGCAAAGCGATGGCAGCCACGCGGACGGGGCGCGCGTCGGTACACATGCTCGATGGCGTGACCGTGGATGCTTATGGGGCGCAGATGCCGCTGAACCAGGTTGCGCAGGTGCATGCGCCGGAAGCGCAGTTAATCACGGTGCAGCCGTTTGATCCGTCGCAACTGGGAGCGATCGAGAAAGCGATCCGCTCGGGCGATCTTGGTCTGAATCCGATGAATGACGGGAAGATGATTCGCGTGCCGGTGCCGCCGCTGACGCAAGAGCGGAGGCAGGACATGGTGAAGCATCTGCATAAAGCGCTGGAAGAGCACCGGACGGCGGTGCGCAATATTCGCCGCGACGGGAACGAGGCCATCAAGAAGGCGCTGAAGGACAAAAAGATTACCGAGGACGAAGAGAAGCGTTCGCTCGATGAGATCCAGAAGCTCACCGACGACGAGATCAAGAAGATGGAAGAGATGAGCAAGGCGAAAGAGAAAGAAGTCCTGGAGTTGAAGTAAGGAGCGGTGGTTCTTCGCCGGGATTGGAAGTGGGCCTTCGGGACGCCCCGGTCGCGCTTCTGCCCGGAACCGACGCGCCCGGCTATGATATCCCGCCCTGCGGGGCTAGCGTTCGGCGGCAGTTAATCAACGATCTCAGCTGGATGCAAGTCAAACTCGATGGAGAAGGCCTGCACTGTGTCGGAGACTCGACTGATCCGCTGCACCGAAGTGCAGGTAAATACCTGTCCCTGAGGCCAGAGCCGTTTTCAGAAGCCTTTTCCATTCAGCTAGATAGCTTGTCGCGGCGGCAAAGGTAACACTCTCCATGGTTACGCGACATTCCCGCAGGCGCTGTGTTTCCATGTGTGTGAAGAAATTCACGTCTCCCCCTGAAGCGCTTCACATAAACCTTTCGCATTGGAGTTCTGCCATGAAAAAGTTTTCTGTGCTTGGAATGCTGCTCGCGTTCACGATGCTTGGACTGGGTTGTGGAGGAGGATCGAACCACCAGCAAGTGAGCTCGAATCAATACGGCAACGTGTTCATGACGGGGGAGGATGCCCCACTGGCTTCGGTCGTGGGGTTCAATGTGACGCTGAATTCGGTGACGCTCAACGGACAGGACGGCACGACGGCGTCGGTGCTCCCTTCGCCGGTCACGGTTGACTTTGCGCGGTTGCTCGGGCTGCGTTCGCCGCTGGCCTTCAATTCCGTGACGGCGGACACGTATACGAGCGCGACATTTGTGCTGGCGAACCCGTCGATTTCTTATGTAACGCTGACCCCGAGTCCTTCCGTCAGCCAACTGGCGGGGACTTTCCCCAACAGCCAGAATCCGTACACGATCACAGTAGACTTCCCGACTCCGATGGTAGTGGGAGCGAGTGGCCTCGCCGGCTTGAAGATGGATATGGACATTCGGGACTCTCTTGCAACGGATGGGAACGGCAACCTCGTGATCAGCAACAACACAATTGCGGTCAATCCCATCATCTACGTCAAGGCGACCAAGGCGAGCGATTCCGACGGACAGATTACGGATCTGATGGGCGGGCTGGTTTCGGTGGATACGGGCAACAGTTCTTTCCTGCTGCAGGGGCCGTATGGAAAGCAGCTGACGATTTATGTCAACGGTTCGACACTGTTCAACAGCGGATGGAGCATCAACAACATGGCTACGCCTGAATTCGTAGGGGTGCAGGGGGCGTTCCAGGCGGACGGCAGCTTGCTTGCCAGCAGCGTGGAAGTTATTACCGCGGCAGAATCGTTCCTGTCGGGGCGAGTGCTGGCAGAGACGACGAATGGTTCGGGCCAGGTGCAGCAGATCACGATGTGGGTGGGTGAGACGGGCGCGGACCTGGTTGCCGATGTCGACACGATCCAGACCGTTGATGTGAGCCAGGTGGGCACCTATGACGTGTGCTTCTTCAACGGTGCGTGGACGGAGTCGCTGTTCAGCAGCAGTTCGGTCGTAGTCGGCCAGCGAATCTTCGTAGGCGGCAGCGACAGCAACGGTATCTTCACGCCAACCATGATTTCGCTGCGGCTGCAGGGCGTTTACGGCTTGTTTGTTCCGGGCGAGGTGACGGTGACGGACGGAAATGCCGGCAGCTTCGAGATGAACAACAACGGGCTGATTGGCTATTCGGTGGGCGGACCGGTCACCGTGAATACGTTTAACCTGACGTACTTCTACGATCTGACCGGCCTGGGCCAGCTGCAGACGACGAGCACCGCGATTCCTCTGGTGGCGCGGGGCCTGTTGTTGAAGGACCCGGTGAGCGGGAACCCGGAAATGTACGCTGGGTTCGTGGCGGATCCTCCGCAGGCGAACTGAGCCAAGACTGAGGCAAGCGGGTGGCATTCTGGCGGGTGGCCTTCGGGTCACCCGCCTTTGTTTTTCCTGCCCGATCTGGTTACGGTCAGAGTGACGCCGACCTCGCAAAGCACCGTATAATCGAGGGACGATGAAGCAGGTTGTTCATGCCGCGTGCCCGCACGATTGTCCTGATGCTTGCGGAGTGCTGATTACGGTCGAGGATGGGCGGGCAACGAAGATTCAGGGCGACCCGGATCATGCGGTGACGCGCGGGTTCCTGTGCGCCAAGGTGGCGAAATATCTGGACCGGGTGTATTCGCCGGATCGCGTGCTGTATCCGATGCGGCGGATTGCGGCGAAGGGACCGGCGGCGGGGAAGCGCAGCTGCGCTGCGGATGGACACTTCGGCTCCTCGCAGCGCGGACAGCCGGGGGCGGTTGTCCCTGCCTGCGACGACCGGACCTGGCAGCGCATTCCGTGGGATGAAGCGCTCGACGAAATTACGTCACGCTTTCGGGCAATTACAGCAGAGTTCGGAAGCGAGGCCATCTTGCCGTATTCATTCGGCGGAACGCTGGGAGCGCTCAATGGCGCTTCCATGGACCGCAGATTCTTTCATCGGCTCGGCGCTTCGCAGCTGGATCGCGCGATTTGTTCGGCGGCTGGGGAAGCCGGGTTGGAGTCTGTGGTCGGCGTGAAGTTGGGCACCGAGCCGGAGCAGTTCCGTCATTCCAAGTACATTGTCGCGTGGGCGGCGAATATCCACGGCAACAACGTGCACTTGTGGCCGTTTATCACTGAAGCGCGGCGCAAGGGCGCGAAGTTCGTGGTGATTGATCCGTATCGCACGAGGACGGCGCAGTGCGCAGACTGGTACCTGCCAATCAATCCGGGAACGGACGCGGCGCTGGCGCTGGGGATGATGCATGTCATCATCGGGGAGAATTTGCACGACGCCGACTACGTTTCCAAGTACACGATCGGGTTCGAACAGCTGCGCGAGCGGGTGAAGGAATATCCGCCGGAGCGTGTGGCGCAGTGGACGGGCATCGCCGCCGACGATATTAGAAAGCTGGCGCGAGAGCTGGCGACGGTACGTCCGTCGGTGATTCGTCTGAATTATGGCGTGCAGCGGTCCGAGCACGGCGGGATGGCGACCCGCGCGATTGCCATGCTGCCCTGCATTCTCGGATCGTGGAAGGAGATTGGCGGTGGATTGCAGTTGTCGACCAGCGGAGGGGCACAGCTGAATACGAAGGCTCTGAGGCGGACGGATCTGATGCAAACTGCGCTGGGACGCGAGGCGCGCACGATCAACATGGTAGAACTGGGCAAGGTGCTGAACAGGCAGGACGATCCGCCGGTGAAAGCATTGTTTGTGTATAACTCCAATCCGGCGGCGGTTTGTCCGCATCACGACGAGGTGGTTCGCGGTCTGGTCAGGCCAGATCTGTTTACCGTGGTGCATGAACAATTTTTTACCGACACAACCGACTACGCCGACATCGTGCTGCCGGCGACGACTTTTTTCGAACACAAGGACTTGCAAAAGGGGTACGGCCACTACTATTTGCAGGTATCGAACCAGGCCATTGCGCCGCTGGGGGAGTGCCGTTCGAATGTGGAAGTGTTTCGCGCGCTGGCGGAAGGCATGGGCTTTGAAGAATCGTGCTTCCGCCAGACGGTGGATGAGATGATTGATGTGGCGCTGGAGTCGGAGGATCCGTGGCTGGATGGGATCAACCGGGAGCGGCTGGAACGAGGGCAAGTGCGGCTGAACTTCACCGCAGAGGCTGGCTCTGGCGGAGAGCGGAGGAGGGCAGACGTGGCATCTGCAGAACCGTTTTTGCCTTTCGCGCGAGGCAATTTCCGAACGGCTTCGGGCAAGGCCGAGTTGTACAGTGAAGCGCTCAAGGCGCAAGGACTCGATCCGGTTGCGGACTTTACGCCGCCGACGGAGTCTCGGCATGGAAAGAAGGACGGCGCGCATCCTTTGGAGTTGCTGGCACGGAAGGCCGACAACTTCCTGAACTCGACGTTTTCGAACCTGCCGTCGGTTCGGGAGATGGAAGAGCCCGGTCTGCTGGAGATTTGTGCCAAGGATGCAAGAGCCCGGGGGATTGCAGACGGCGATCAAGTACGCGTCTTCAATGGGCGAGGGGAAGTGATGTTGCGAGCGCGGGTTGACGGCAAGGTTCAGCCGGGGGTGGTTTCGGCGCAACTGAACTGGGCAAAGAAGACGCCGGGTTTCCAGAGCATCAACAGCTTGACGTCAGAAAAACTTGCCGACATGGGCAACTCGGCTACGTTTTATTCCGTCTTGGTTGAGGTAGAGTTAGTCAAGCCAAAGATCAGGAGCTAGCGGTCCGTGACCGGTGACGATGCGTGCTCGGGGAATCGGACCTGGGACCGGCTGGAGACTGATCATTTCAAAGCAACCGAAGAATTGTGCAGAAAGAGTTGCGGTTTGGACGCTTTCCATTGCTCTACCGTATAATTGCAGTTTTCTTACATCCCAGAGGCTGAGGTCGTAGCGATTCCTTTTCGCTTTCATCCGGAGAAACCTGTTCGGCCCACGCGCGCCTGCGAAGCAGGCCGTGTGTCAGCGCCATCTCCTTCATTTCAGCGGTTTTGGCCAACTGCGATGCGACGTGGCTACAGGCTCGGCGCGCTGCTGGCAATGCTGGTGATGGTGATGGGGTCGCTGGCATGGAGCCAGAGCGACATCATCTCGGAGATCAGCGTCACGGGAAACCGGCGCATTCCCAAAGAGACGATTCTGGCGCGAATCTTCACGAAACCCGGGGATATCTACGACCCCGCCGCTCTTGAGCGCGACTTCAACTCGCTGTGGAATACGGGCTATTTCGAGGACATCAAGTTCAGCCGCGAGGAGACGCCCAAAGGGTGGCGCATCCTGGTGCAGGTGAAAGAGAAACCGACGATCCGAGAGATCAACTACGTGGGTCTGAGTTCGGTATCGAACAGCGACGTGCTGGACCGCTTCAAGCAGGATAAAGTCGGACTGGTAGTGGAGAGCCAGTATGATCCCACCCGCGTCAAGAAGGCCGAGGTCTCGATCAAGGGGCTACTGTCGGAGCACGGGAGGCAGTTTGCGACGATCCGCACCGAAGTGCGGCAAATTCCTCCGGCTTCGGTAGGCGTGACGTTTGTAGTGAAGGAAGGCCCGAAGGTCAAGGTCGGCAAGATCAAGTTTGAAGGCAACAAGAACATCAAGTCGAGGATTCTGCGCGCGGCGATGAAGAACCTGCGGCCGGTGGGAATCCCGCACTCCATCTTCCTGGAAAATCTTTTTGCCAAGACGTATGACGCGACCAAGCTCGAAGAAGACACCGAGCGCGTGCGGGCGGAGTATCAGAACCGCGGCTACTTCAAGGTGCTGGTGAGCGATCCGAAGACCAAGATGCACGACACGGGGCACAAGGGCTTCCACATTCCGCTGCTGCAATCGGGGCCTGGCAAGGCGGTGGACCTGACGATGCCGATCGAGGAAGGCGACAAGTACCGGCTGGGCAAGATCACATTCAAGAACAACAAAGCGATTTCCAACACGGTCGCGCTGCGCAGCTTGTTCCCGCTGAAGGACGGAGACATTTTCAGCCGGGAGAAAATCGCCAAGGGCCTGGACAACCTGACCAAGGCCTACGGGCAGTATGGATACATCAATTACACGGGCATTCCATCGACGACGTTCGATGACGAGAAGAAGATCGCAAATATCGAAATCGACATTGACGAAGGCAAGCAGTTCTATGTGCGGCGCATCGAGTTTCAGGGCAACACGACGACGCGCGACAAGGTGATCCGGCGAGAACTGGCGCTCGAAGAGGGCGGTGTTTATAACTCCCACCTGTGGGAGCTGAGCTTGCTTCGTTTGAATCAGCTTTCTTACTTCGATCAGCTCAAGCCAGACGATCCCAACGTCACCGACAAGAAGCTGGATGAAAAGAACGGCCAGGTGGACCTGACACTGAAGGTCCACGAGAAGGGCAAGAACAGCATCGGGCTGAATGGCGGCGTCAGCGGCCTGGAGGGTGCGTTCATAGGATTGAACTACTCCACCAATAATTTCCTGGGACGCGGGGAAACGCTGCAGGTGCAGGTCAGTTTGGGAAACCTGGCGCGCAGTGCGCTGTTCGGCTACACCCAGCCTTATATGTTCGATCGTCCGCTGCAATTCGGGTTCACGGTGTACGGCAATCGAATCAAGTATGACCAGGCGCGTCAGCTGACGATTTTCAGCGGGCAGCAAGTCAACCTGCCGAGCGCGATCCTGCAGAACCTGCAAAACTACTCGCAATCGAGCCTGGGTTTCACCACCTCGTTGAGCTATCCGTTGCGGCGGTCGTTCAAGCGGTTCGGCATCACGTATACGCTGGATCGTTCCGACCTTGTGCCTCTGAGTACCGCTTCGAAAACGCTTTTCGATTACATCGCCTTCAGCGGCATTTCGGGACCGCAGGCGGTGAATGGAATCATCACCAGCAAGTTATTCCCGAATTTTTCGTTCAACACTCTGGATAGCGGCATCTCCCCGAAGAAGGGGCATCAGATGACGGTGGGGGCGGAGTTCGCTGGAATCGGGGGCACGGTGCGATCGATCCGGCCGATCATCCAGTACAAGCAATTCATTCCCGTACAAAACCGGCGGAACACGATCGGATTCAACGTGGAAGGATCGTTCATCACGGGTTTCGCGGGGCTGGTCGCGCCTCCGTTCCAGCGCTTCTACATGGGCGGTGAGAACGACATCCGCGGATTCGACGTACGATCGGTATCGCCGGTTGCATTCCTTCCGAATGCGAACGCGATTACGCTGACGAACCCTGACGGGACCCCGGTTCCCAAGGATCCAGCGAATCCCCGGCTGGGCAATTGGTCGATTCCGATTCCGGTCGACCAGATCGTATTTCCGGGCGGCGACATGACCATCTGGACGAACCTGGAGTACCGCATCACGATTGCGGGGCCGGTGGCGATTGCGCCGTTTATCGACGCGGGTATCGATCCGGCGCTGCGGCCGTCGCAATTGCGGATCGCCGACTTCCAATATGACACGGTGATCAGCACGCTGTTCGGATGTCCGGTGCTTGATGCCGGCTACAACTGCGTGGGTGGCAACCGGCTGAATCCGACGCCATCGCAGAATCTGAGCGTGCTGGGAATTACGAATTTTAGACCGAGGGCCTCGACTGGATTGGAATTGCAGATGTTCCTCCCCGTGGTGAATGCGCCCTTCCGGATTTATTGGGCGTACAACCCGGTGCGAGCGGATGAGGAGGCCAATCCGCCGATTCCGATTACGCGCGGAATGTTCCCGCCGGGAGCAGCCGGCGATTACACCTATCACCTGGCGGTGAATACATACGCGCCGAGCTTTACGTTACGGGAACCGCGGAAAACGTTCCGGTTCACGGTAGCGACGACGTTCTAGGTTGGTTTGACGCGATAACTGGGAGGTCACTATAATGATTGGCGTTCACACCATCTGGAGGCGACCAGGCGTGGACAGCAGGCCCGCTGGCGCGGGCGTGCGACGCTGGCAATCTATTGCGCCCTTTCCGACGGCGGCCGCCACCGCGGCGGAGACCTCATTCAGTGCGGCCCGGCGTTGACCGAAGAGGAAGCCCGAAATTTTGAAGTTCAGTCCCGGAACTTTGTTCCGACGAGTACGTTCCAAGGAGTTCAACCGATCCAATGAAAAAGTTCTTGCGACTTATGCTGTGTATCGCGGTTCTCATCACCATTTCGGCATTGGCCCAAACCGGCAGCGCCGCCACCCCGTCAAGTTCGAGCGCCCTGCCCTCGGCTCCATCGGCGACAGCGGCCACAACGCCGGCGACGGGTGCGACGACCGGAACCAAGGTCGGAACCATCAACATCAACGAAGCGCTCTTCGGCAGCAACGAAGGGCAGCGCGACATGGAAGAGCTGAGCAAGAAGTTCGAACCCAAGCAGACTGAGTTGAAGGGCAAGAATGACGAGCTCGAGGCGCTGAAGAAGCAGCTCACCACGCAGCAGGATAAGTTGAACGACGACGCACTCGCGACACTAAAAAAGGAGATCGAGAGCAAGCAGAAGACGTTCGATCGCGCCGTACAGGATGCCCAGGAGGATTTCGGCAACCAGCAGCAGGAGATTGCCACAAAGATCCTGCAGAAGATGGCGCCGCTGATTGTGAAATATTCGCAGGACAACGGCTTCGTTCTGGTGGTCGACACTTCCAAGCCGTGGCCGCAGAGTCCCGTGCTCTGGTGGGGACAGTCGGTCGACATCACCAAGCCTGTCGTTGATGCTTACAACGTTCAGTCAGGTGTGGCGGCACCACCTCCGCCGGCCGGTGCGGCGAGACCGGGAGCCACGAAGCCGTCTCCGGGCGCAGGAGCGGCCAAGCCCGCAGCTCCCAAGACGAGCGAACCGCCGAAGTAGCCGAAGGGACACCTCGAGTGTCCGAAAAGTTCCAGCAGGCCGCGTGAAAACGCGGCCTTTTTTGTTGGCGAATATGCCGCCCGCATGCGCTGCACCGGTGTCCATAACAGCAAACGGATTTCACCGCTGGAGGACGCCATGGTGGAACAGAGAACGCTCGAGCAGACGATGTTTGCCGATAGCATGCTGGAGACGTCATGGGCGCAACGCTCCCGTCGCAGCTGGACAACGATTGCCTCGTTCGGACTTGAGGCCCTGATTGTAGGCTTGCTCCTCCTTGTGCCGGTGCTGCGGACCGTGGGACTGCCGGCTGGCCGCATTCTTCCGACTCCCTTGTCATGGGGTGCACCGGCGCCAGCGCCGCGGCGCGTGAACGTGAGCGAGCACAGGATTACGGCCGTGCAGAGTAATCTCGCCGACAATATGATCATCGAGCCTCACGAGATTCCCAGACAGGTGGCGATCATCAATGAAGTGGAGCCGCCGCCACAGTTGAGCTTCGGCGGAGTCGGAGTGCCGGGAGCAACGGGAGACCCCCGCAACCGCGTCTGGAGCTCATTGAATGACATGGCGAGCCGTGGTGTACTGCCGCCAGCGTCTGCGCCAGCGCCGAACGTGCGCCCGACCCGCATTTCAAAGATGCTGGAGGGAAGCCTGATTCGTCGAGTGACGCCGCTCTATCCTCCGCTGGCGAAGAGTGCGCGCATCCAAGGAGAAGTTGTACTCTCGGCGATCATCAGCAAGGCGGGAACGATTGAGGATCTGCAGGTTGTGAGTGGGCATCCCCTGCTGGTGACAGCGGCGATCGAAGCGGTTCGCCAGTGGCGCTACCGGCCGTACATTCTCAACAACGAGCCGGTCGAAGTGGAAACGCAGATCATGGTGAACTTCACGTTGTCGGGGAATTAGCGGGTCAGGGACTCAGCGGCGCCTGGCACGGGAGTAATCCCAGCGTAACCTCGGCGCGGGGATTGCTCCCGTTATAATCGCGGGAGTGGCAACGACAGCAGAAATCCTGAGCCGCGTGGCGACGCGTCCCACCTGGGCCGAAGTTTCTCTTACGACATTGCGCCAGAACTTTCGCACGGTGCAGAAGCACGTGGGAGCGAGCGTAACGGTGTGCGCGGTGGTGAAGGCGGACGCCTACGGGCACGGCGCCGTCGAGTGCTCACGGGCGCTGGAAGCCGAAGGGGCGCGCTGGCTGGGAGTGACTTCGCTGGACGAAGCGATTCCGCTGCGAGAAGCGGGGATTCAAGCGAACATTCTGCTGATGACCGGCTTCTGGCGCGGAGAAGAAGCTGAAATTGTTCGCCTGCGCCTCACGCCTACGGTTTGGGAACCGTGGCACATCGAATCGCTGGAAGCAGCCGCGGCTGCTTTGGGAGTTGCGAAGCATCCGGTGCACTTGAAGGTCGACACCGGTATGGGGCGATTGGGAGTTGCGGTCGATCAACTGCCAGTGGTGTTGGTCCAATTGAAGGCGGCGAGGCATCTGGTGCTGGAGGGCCTGTCGACGCACCTGGCGTCGTCCGAGATTATGGATGCACCTTCGGTAGCCGAGCAGGAACGTAACTTCGATACAGCACGACGCTTGGTGCATGAGGCTGGCATGGAACCGGCATTGGTGCACATGGCCAACACGAATGCCGTCATTTCACGGCGCGAGACCTGGACGAACGTGAGCCACGCCGGCATGAAAGGGAACGCGATGGTGCGGCCCGGAGTCGCTCTTTACGGATATTACTTGCCGTTTCAGCGTGCGGGACGCGAGGTGAGCGGAGGCACTCTGCGCCTGCCGGTGAAGCCGATTCTGACGTGGAAGACGCGCATTCTCTCGTTGCGCGATTTCAGTGCGGATCAGGCGCTCGGCTATGGTGGAACCTATGTGACGAAGGCCCCGGCGCACGTGGCGGTTCTGCCGGTGGGATATGCAGATGGCTACAACCGTCAGCTCTCGAACCGCGGCCGGGTGATCGTTCGCGAGCATTACGCTCCGATTCTGGGCAGCATCTCGATGGATCTGACACTAGTGGACGTCACCGGAATTCCCGACGTCGCGCTGGGCGATGAGGTCATCCTGCTTGGAACCTGTGACGGAATGAGCGTGGACGCACTGGAGCACGCGCGGCTGGCGAACAGCTCGCCGTATGAGATTCTCTGCAACATCTCAAAACGGGTGCCGCGAAGATATACCAGCTGATCCCCGCTCAGCCGCGAAATGTCAATTGCCAGCCGCTGATTGCTACCGTTGAGTGCATCCTGCCGGAAGTGAGCCCGCGCGCTTGCTAAACTAGAACATTCAAGATGCCGTCGCGTTACGCACAGTGGATGTATGAATGGGAACACCGGCTCACATCGGTGGACAACAATCGTGTTGTCCGGCCGCTGGAGTGGGGCGTGGAATGGGCGCGGGATTGGCCATGCCGCAACGGCTGCCGGCCGGGGCAGACGCCCGAAAATCCGGAAAAGTTTTTCCTAGATTATAACCGGCGGATTCTGGCCGCCAGCGACGAGTTCTACTCTTATACGCGCCCGGTGGACTTCCGGTTGGAGCGGCGCGAGGTGCAGGTTTTTTCCACGCGCGAAGTTCCCGATCCAAAGCTGGAAGCGAAAGTGAAAGGAACGTACGGCGAGTTTCTCAGGTTTAGCTCGCCGGCAAAGACGCCTTATCCGGAAAACAATCTGGTGAATGCGCGCTGGTTTCCGGCGCAGGGGCGTCGCGCGATTGTTCTTCTGCCTCACTGGAATTCGGACGCAGTGTCTTACGTCAGCCTGTGCCGGGTGATGAACCTGCTGGGCATCGCGGTGTTGCGACTGAGCATGCCGTATCACGATATCCGCATGCCCGCCGAGATTGGACGCGCGGACTATGCAGTTTCTGCGAATATCGGCCGCACGCTCGATGCGGTGCGGCAGGGAGTGGTCGACATTCGCTGCTGCCTCGACTGGCTCGAAGCGCAGGGCTACAGCCGGCTGGGAATTGTGGGGACGAGCCTGGGATCGTGTTATGCGTTCATTGCCGCGGCGCATGACCCGCGCATTCGGGTGGCGGCGTTCAATCATGCGTCCACTTATTTTGCCGATGTGGTGTGGCACGGACAGTCCACGCGGCATATCCGGCAGGGGATCGAGGAGAAGATCGATCTGGAAGAGTTGCGGCAGGCGTGGCTGGCGATCAGCCCGATGTCATTCTTCGAGCAGTATGCGCGATGGCCGAAGAAGTCGCTCATTGTTTATGCGAAATACGATCTGACCTTCTTGCCGGAATTTTCGCGCCAGGTTGTGGAAGAATTTGCGCGGCATGGCCTCGACCATAAAGTTGCTTTGCTGCCGTGCGGTCACTACACGACCGGCGAGACGCCCTACAAATACATCGACGGCTGGCAGCTGGCGTCGTTCTTGCGGACAGCATTCTAGCGCGGCCGTCACATTCGGCCTCTCACCGGATCTCGATCGGCCGGATGCCGAGTGCCATCGGCCGACCGCGGACGTAAAATGTGGTGATGCAGAACGTCCAGCCAGCAGGTTCCGCAGGAATTGTGGAGCACCGTCGCGGCAAGTTTCTGATCAGCACCGATCCCGCGCGGCTCGATCTGGACGTGATCCACGGATTCCTGACGAATAGTTATTGGGCGAAAGGCATTCCGCGGGACGTGGTGTCGCGATCAATCGAGCATTCTTTGTGCTTTGGCGTTTATGATGGTGAGGGCGCGCAAGTGGGTTTTGCGCGGATTGTCAGCGATTTCGCCACGGTGGCGTATCTTGGCGACGTGTTCGTGTTGGAATCGCATCGTGGCCACGGCCTGAGCAAGTGGATGATGGAATGCATCCTGCAGCATCGGGCGTTGCAAGGCTTGCGACGCTGGATTCTGCTGACTCGCGACGGGCACGGGCTCTACCGGCAATCTGGATTCACAGCGCTGAAATCGCCCGAGAGCTACATGGAGCTGCATCGTTCGGACGTATACGAAATCAGGAAAACGACATGAAAAATTCAGGGATGTACCGTCCGCTGTATGAGAGCGACCCGCAGATCGCGGCTGCGATTGACAACGAAACTCGCCGCCAGCATGAAGGGCTGGAGCTGATTGCGTCGGAAAACTTTGTCAGCGAAGCTGTGCTGGAAGCCGCGGGATCGGTGTTCACCAACAAATATGCCGAGGGATATCCGGGCAAACGCTATTACGGCGGCTGCGAGTTTACTGACGTGGTTGAAAATCTGGCGCGCGACCGGGCGAAGCAGTTATTCGGCGCGGAGCACGCCAACGTGCAGCCGCATGCGGGATCGCAGGCGAACATGGAGGCTTACGCCGCGGTGCTGCAGCCCGGGGATACGATTCTTGGCCTGAACCTGGCGCATGGCGGGCACCTTACGCACGGGCATCATCTGAATTTCTCAGGGAAGACGTACAAGATTATCCCCTACGGCGTCACGAAAGAAACGGAAACGATCGATTACGATGAACTGGAAAAGCTCGCCGAAAGAGAGCGCCCCAAGCTGATCATCGGCGGCGGCAGCGCGTATCCGCGGATCATTGAGTTTGCGCGCATGCGGCAGATCGCCGACAAAGTTGGGGCACTGTACCTGGTCGATATGGCGCACTTTGCCGGGCTCGTGGCCGGCGGCGCGCATCCTTCGCCCGTGCCGCATGCGCACATCGTTACTTCGACCACGCACAAAACGCTACGTGGCCCGCGGTCGGGCATGATACTTTCCAAGGCCGAATTTGCGCAGGCGATCGACAAAGTTGTTTTCCCTGGAATGCAGGGCGGACCGCTGGTACACATCATGGCGGCGAAGGCGGTGTGTTTTCAGGAAGCGATGCAACCCGAGTTCCGCGACTACGCACGGCAAGTGATTGCCAACGCAAAGGTCCTGGCGCAGTCCCTCGGCGAGGAGGGCTTCCGCGTCATTTCTGGTGGAACCGATACGCATTTGATGCTGGTCGATGTTTTCTCGAAGGGCATGCTGGGGAGCGAAGCTGAAAAGGCGCTGGGCGAGGCCGGGATCACGGTGAACAAGAACGCGATCCCGTTCGACACGAATCCTCCGTTGAAGCCGAGCGGAGTGCGCATCGGCACTCCGGCTCTGACTACGCGCGGCATGAAAGAGGGTGAGATGCGGCAGATCGGACGCTGGATCGCCGAGGCGCTGCTGCATCGGACGGATGCGGCGGTGCTGGCGAAGATCCGCAAGCAGGTGCTCGAATTGTGCGAGGCATTTCCGCTGTATGCGGAGCGGCGAGCGAAGGCGCAGGCGGAAGTGAGGGCCTAATTCCCCTGTATAAGTGCGCATTCTCTGTGTTTAAATGCCATCGGTGAAGATCGCCATCGACATCCGGCGGATGACCGAGTTCGGTGTTGGCACTTACATCCGCAACGTGGTTCGCACGCTGGGGCGGCTCGACCGCGAAAATCATTACCTTCTGATCGGGTCTCCGGAGAAAGTCCAGGAAATCGGTGCGTTGCCGCCGAACTTTCATACGATTCCTCTGATCGCGCCCGAGCGCTCGTTGCAGGGGTACCGCGCCTTCCGCACCGCACTGGAGCGGCGGAACTGCGACCTGGTACATATTCCGAATCTGTTCTCGATACCGCGGGCGCTGCCCTGCCCCTACGTCATGACGGTGCACGACATGCTCGAGCACATGTCGCGAGCCCGCGAGCAGAGCGGGTTCTGGCGGTCCCTGCATTTTCAGTTGACCAAGCGGGTGCTGGGCGGCGCGGCACGAATTTTTGCCGTGTCAAATTTCACCAGAAACGAAATCGAGAAGCTGTTTGAGATTCCGGCAGAACGCATTGAGGTGGTTTACAACGCGATTGATGAACGGTTTCTGCGTGGACACGCCAGCGTGGCGGACCGCGAGCTGATTGCTCAGCGTTATCAGGTAACGTATCCCTTCCTGTTGTATGCGGGCCGAGTCAGTCCGCACAAGAACGTTGTCCGCATGATCGAGGCATTCTCCGCCCTGAAGACTGAGCTCGAACGCGCGCAGGCCTATCCTGATCTGAAGCTCATCATCATTGGAGATGATCTGTCGGGCAATCCTGATCTGCGGCGCACGGTTGTTCGCAGTGGGGTGCAGAACGACGTCCGATTCCTGGGATTTGTACCGATCGAGGTACTGCGCATCTTCTACGATGAGGCGAAGGTCTTTGTCTTCCCGTCGCTGTATGAGGGATTTGGTCTGCCTCCGCTCGAGGCGATGGCGCACGGAACGCCGGTTGTGACTTCCAACGTGTCGTCACTGCCCGAGGTCGTGGGAAATGCGGCGGTGCTAGTGAATCCGGAGAACGTTTTCGAAATCATGCGCGCGCTGCTGCGCGTGCTGACAGATCGAGCGCTGCGTGACAAGCTGAAGGAACGCAGTTACCAGCAAGCCGCGAGATTTTCGTGGGAGGCATCGGTACGGCGAATCCTGGACGTATACCGTCACGTTGCCGCCGATGGCAAGCCTCATGCCCGGCAGCACAGCGCGGCAGATTAGTGGCAGCGCGACCTTATTTCAGCAGCGGTTGTCCGGGCGAGCCGATGGAAAGCTTGTGCAGCTTGGCGGTAAGACGGGTGCGATCCGCATCGGTTTTGGCGGCGGCAAGGCGTTTGCGTAACTGAACGATTTTGTCTTTGCGAGTACGGCGCCGGCGAATCTCTGGGCGGCGGCTGGGTGCAGACATGCGGGTCTCCTGTGAGTTTTTCTTCCCGCAAATTATAGCAGGCGTGGGTTCTGCTTCATCTCGGCACTCGGCGTCCAATTGGTGTACAACCATACGAAGTATTCGGGGCCCGTCGCCATCGGGCGCGAAGGCGATGCGGTTCCGGTGGCAGAATGACCTATGCAGCCCACTGCCAAGCCGGGCACGGAGATGCCTGTTCCGCAAGCAACGCCGGCTCTTTCTCCGGCAGCGTCGACGCGGGTCGGCCACTTTCGCTGGGTAATCTGCACTCTGCTCTTATTCGGAGTCACCAAGAACTACATGGACCGCCAAGTCCTGGGGGTGCTGAAAACCACACTTCAGCACGACCTGGGCTGGAACGAGATCGACTACAGCAATCTGGTGTTGGCGTTTCAGGCAGCCTACGCCGTGGGGATGGTGGGCGTAGGGCGACTGATTGATCGGGTGGGCACGCGCGTGGGCTATGCATTGTCGATGATTTTCTGGAGCCTGGCTTCTATCGCGCACGCGGCCAGCCGTTCATTCTTCAGTTTCATCGTGGTTCGGTCCGCTTTAGGGCTCGGAGAATCGGGAGTGTTTCCAGCCAGCATCAAGACCGTGGCGGAATGGTTTCCCCAGAAGGAACGTGCTCTTGCCACTGGAATCTTCAATGCGGGCTCCAATATCGGGGCAATTCTCACGCCCCTCATCGTGCCCTGGATCACGATCCACTATGGATGGCGCGCTGCTTTTGCCGCAACCGGCTCGCTCGGCTTTCTATGGCTGGTGTTCTGGCTTTTGCTTTACCGCAAGCCGGAAGAGCATCCTCGCCTGTCGCGAGCGGAGCTGGACTACATCATGAGTGATCGCCCGAAGTCTCCCGCGAAAATCAAGTGGGCCAAATTGGTTGCGTATCGGCAAACCTGGGCGTTCGTCATCGGCAAATTCACCACCGATCCCATCTGGTGGTTCCTGCTGTTCTGGATTCCGGATTATCTCCAGCGCGACCACAGCCTCAAGCTGATGCAGCTGGGCTTGCCGATCATGGTGATTTACGTTCTGGCCGATGTCGGGAGCGTGGCTGGCGGGTGGCTGTCGTCGTCGATGATTCATCGCGGAAAGAGCGTGAATATGGCGCGCAAGACCGCACTCCTGGTGTGCGCGGTCAGCGTGGTTCCCATCGTCTTCGCTTATCGCGTGCAGAGTTTATGGGGAGCTGTGTTGCTGATTGGGCTTGCCGCGGCTGCGCATCAGGGTTTTTCGGCCAATCTGTTCAGCGTGGCCTCGGATATTTTCCCAACGCAGGCGGTTGGGTCGGTCGTGGGTATCGGGGGGATGGCGGGTGCCATTGGTGGAATGCTGATGGCGAAAATCGTGGGCTATGCTTTGGAATGGACCGGCAGCTACATGATTCCGTTTCTGATGGCGGGGTCGGCCTATCTAGTGGCGTTGGGATTGATTCATGCGCTTACGCCGCATCTTAGTCCTGCCGATGTCAAGTGATTGTAGGATGCTCGATGCCTTCACCCATCCCTCGGGATAGCGAGAGGAAGCCGTTCGGAGAGGAAGTGAGAATGCCCATGGCGAGAGACAGTGCTGCGCGGCGAGAGTTTCTGAAGTTTGGCGGGGTAGGAGCGGCCGGCTTGGCCCTCGGTTCGATCGTCATTTCGGCGGAGGCCACGACCGGCTCTGCGGGCTCGATTCAGCACGACGTCAGAAGCTTCGGAGCTATCGGCGACGGCAGGACTGTTGACACACCTGCCATCGACAAAGCGATTGTGGCCGCGTCGGCAGCGGGTGGCGGTATCGTCACGATCGGGCCGGGACAATATCTCTGTTACTCGATCCATCTGAAGAGCAATGTGGTTCTTTATCTGGCGCCCGGTGCAACGATCGTGGCCGCGGACGCGCCCGCGGTCAGCGGCGGAGGCTATGACCCGCCTGAGCCAAACCCCTTGGAGCGATATCAGGATTTCGGCCACAGTCACTGGCGCAACAGTCTCATCTGGGGCGAGGGTCTCGACAACATCTCGATTCTCGGGCCGGGCTTGATTTGGGGCAAGGGCCTCAGCAATGGAAGGGGCGATCAGGCACTTGATCCGGGAGTGGGAAATAAAGCCATCAGCCTGAAGAATTGCCGCAACGTCACCCTGCGAGATTTTTCCGTCTTGCATGGCGGACATTTCGCGATTCTGGCGACGGGCGTTGACAATCTGACGATTGACAACCTGAAGATCGACACCAACCGCGATGGGATCGACGTGGACTGCTGCCGCAATGTTCGTATCTCGAATTGCAGCGTCAACTCTCCCTGGGACGATGGCATCTGTTTGAAGAGTTCATTTGGACTCGGCTATGCCCGGTCGACCGATCACGTCACTATCGCGAATTGCTATGTGACGGGCGGATACGAGGAAGGCACAATGCTCGACTCGACGTACAAGCGGATTACTTCTGAGAGAGTTCCGCGCAACGGCCGAATCAAGTTTGGAACCGAATCGAATGGCGGCTTTCGCAACGTGACGATCTCTAATTGCGCGATTGAATTGTGCCGGGGAATCGCGCTGGAGTCCGTTGATGGGGGCCTGCTGGAAGACGTTTCGATCAGCAACATCACGATGCGGGAACCGGTCGACGTGTCTTTCTTCATCCGGCTGGGAGGCAGGATGCGAGGCCCGGAAGGGGTTTCGGTCGGTCAACTACGTCGCGTCAAAATCAGCGATGTTGTGGTTTCGAACTGCGCGTCGCGTCAGGCCTCGATCATCAGCGGCATTCCGGGGCACTCCATCGAAGACGTATCGCTCAGCAATATTCTTGTGCAGCATCAAGGCGGCGGAAACAGGGAAGATGCCAGCATTTGGCCGCCGGAGATGGAAAAGGATTATCCCGATCCAAACCGTTTTGGTCCCATGCCGGCGCACGGTTTCTTTGTTCGCCATGCCAAAGGGATTTCATTCCGCGATGTTGAAGTGCGTTACGAAAAGGGGGACCTGCGTCCGGCGGTTGTACTCGACGATGTCGTCGGGGCCGACTTCACTCACGTTAAGATGGCCCATGCGCCAGAAGTGCCGACATTTGTGTTGAGAAATGTGGAGGATTTCAATCTATACCAGACTCGGCCGCTTGCTGACACGCATCTCGAGAAGGTGGAGGAAGAGAGGTTGTAGGGAGCCAGCGCTATCAGGGGATTGCGACAGCGCCATGTCCAAGACGCGCGCTGGTTAAGGAAAATGTCAGCACGCTGGGCGAATGACTATGCCAAAATCTTCTGGATCGTTGGCGCTGGCTATCCGCTCAAATAATGAAGAGGCCATGCGGCGAGCCTTGCCCACGATGATCTGGTACTGAAGATATTCTTCGAATTTCTGGTTTGACCTTTACTTTTCGGCTGCCGCCGGGTGCACAATAGCAAGATACACCGAAGCCAGCGGGTGCAGCATGGACCACAGAATCGAAAACGCAGTCGACGACGCGGCGAAGGGACTCTCACGCCGCAACTTCATTAAAGGTGTCATCTGTGGGGGAGCGGCGGTCTCCTCGGCGGGCTATCTGTTCCGCGCCTCCAGCCTTTTCGGGCAGCCGGGAGGCACCGGTGACCGGCTTATTACGATCAATGTGAACGGCCAGCAGCGCCGCGTCGACGTCATGAAACAGGAGACCCTGGCGTGGACGCTGCGCTACAAGCTGGGACTCACTGGAACCAAGTTCGGGTGCGATCGTGCCGAGTGCGGGGCGTGTACCGTGCTGATCGATGATGTGCCGCACTATTCCTGCTCGGTTCTCACGCATACCGTCCGGAACAGGAAAGTGGTGACGATCGAAGGCCTGGCGAATGCGGATGGCACACTCCATCCCGTTCAACAGGGGGTGATCGACGAGCAAGGTTTCCAGTGCGCCTTCTGCATGTCGGGGTTCATCATGGCGACCGTCGGATTCCTGAAAACGAATCCCAGTCCTACGCGCGCCGAACTCGCTCATGGAATCTCCGGAAACCTGTGCCGCTGCCAGGATTACGACAAGATCCTCACCGCGATGATGCAGGGCGCGGAAAACCTGAGGAAGGGGAAGATCCATGCCTAACGAGTGGAAGCCCAACCAGCAGAAGTTCGGCGCGCAGTACAAAATCCTGGGCAAGGACTACCCCACGCCCGATCTCTATGCGAAGGTTACGGGGAAATCGAAGTATGCGGAGGATTTTCGGGCCGAGGGCATGCTTTTCTGCAAGTTGCTGCTAAGCCCCGTTCCTCACGGGCGCGTGAAGCATCTTGAGTTGAGCAAAGCCCTGGCCATGCCCGGAGTGAAGGCGATCCTGACGCAAGACGACTTGCCCGCGCCAGCGGATAGCGTTACCGATCTGGGGGTCACGATCAGAGCGAACAGGCAGGGCGAAAAAGCACTGACCATGGAACCGCTGTACCAGGGCGAGCCCATTCTCGCTGTCGCGGCGGTGGACGAACTGACAGCGGCCGAAGCCATTGAGAAGATCGACATCGAGTTCGAGACTCTGCCGTTCGCGATCGATCCGCTCGACTCGCTGCGCCCTGACGGTCCGAATGCGCGGGTAGAGGGGAACGTGTGGGTCAGGCAGCCGCCTCGACCGGCAAAAGCTGGAGAGAAGCCGCAGGGCCCGCCGCCGCCGCAAGTCGGCGAACTCAAGTGGACCGCTGCGAATTTCACAGAGATGAAGCAGGGCCGCTTGCCGATGGGTAAGCCCCAGGACGAGTGGAGTTACGGCGACGTTGACGCCGGCTTCAAGAACGCCACTTTGGTTCTTGACGAGACCTTCGCAACGCCGGACACAAGCCACGAAACCCTCGAACCTCGGACCGCTCTGGCCTACTGGCAGAACGGCAAGGTTTTTATTCACATGGGAACGCAGAGCACGGTGCAGACGCTGGCTGGTCTGGGACGCTGGCTCAACATGGATCCCAACCAGATCGTGCTCATCAGCGAATACACCGGCGGTGGCTTCGGCAGCAAAGCGACGGGATACATCTTCGCGATTATACCCGCCTTGCTGTCGAAGAAAGCCGGCGCCCCGGTGATGATGCGCATCAGCCGCGAGGAAGAGCTCTTTATCGGACGCGCCCGCCCTGGTTTCCAGGGCCGTATGAAAGTCGGCTTCGGCAAAGACGGACGGATTGCCGCCGTAGATATGTATGCCATCTGCAATAACGGTCCCTACGACGCCGTGGGCGACACCGGCGCTTCCGGAATGATCGTTTCGCTCCTGTATCAGCCGCAGGCGATGCGCTGGCGTGGCGTGACGGTGCTAACCAACACGCCACCCCGCGGTCCGCAAAGCGCGCCGGGTGGAATGCAGGGCATCATCATGATGGAGCCCATCCTCTCGAAGGCTGCGCGCCAGCTGTCACTCGACCAGGTGGACATTCGCCGGATCAACTGTCCGGAGGGTAAAGCGCCCTGGGGGCCCGAGCGGGATGGCAAACGAGCCCACGCGACGAGTGCGTTCCTCAAAGAGGCGTTTGATCGCGGCGCGGAACAGTTCCAATGGAAAGAGCGCATCGCGCGTCCGAAGCGGAGCGGCACCAAGGTGCGAGGAGTGGGAGTTTCGACCAGCGGGTTCTTTTCAGGGTCGACCGGATATGACGGGCTGTTTGTGATCCGGCCCGATGGCCGCATCTCCATTCAATCCGGGATTGGCAACCTGGGGACGGAGTCGATCAGCGACGTTCACCGCGTCGTGGCGGAGGTGCTGGGAGTGCCGTGGGAGAAATGCGATGTGGTCTGGGGCAACACCTCGAAGAATCTGCCCTGGACCTGCGTTTCAGGCGGCAGCCAAACCACGCATGCGATGACCCGGGCGGCTCACGCCGCGGCGATGGACGGGAAAGAGAAGCTGCAGGAAATCGCCGCGAAAACCTATGGCGGCACGCCGGAGCAGTATGAAGTCGCGAACGAGCGTGTGTTCCGCAAGGGCGGCGGCAAGGGCATGACTCTGGCGCAGGCCGCGCAGCGCGCGATTCAACTCGGCGGCATCTATGACGGCCACGAGGTGCCCGAAGATGTCAACAAATACACCAAGGCTTCCATCGCGGCGCTGGCGGGACAAGGCTTGATCGCGACGGCAAAGGACAAGTATCCCCATGACGGTCAGACCTTTTCCTATGTCGCGAGCTTTGCGGAGGTGGAAGTCGACCTGGAGACCGGAAAGTACTACATCACCGATTTTCTGGCCGTCGCCGATGTCGGTACGGTGATCCATCCGAAGGCTCTGGGAGGACAGGTGCTAGGCAGATCGACTCTCGGGATCGGCCACGCGATCGGCCAGAAGTGGGTATTTGACCCGCACTACGGCCACATGATGTCGAGGCGGTTTTACCACACCAAACCTCCTTCGATTCTGGACACTCCTGTCAACATGCAGTGGGCGGCTCTCGACATTCCGGACCCGGAGACACCAGTGGGCGCTCGCGGCATTGGCGAACCTCCGGTGGGGGGAGGCTGCGGCGCGATTCTGAATGCTCTTTCGGACGCTCTCGGCGATGAAATCTATCGCCGCGCGCCCGTGAACCTTGACACGATCCTGACGTCGCTCGAAGCGGGGCGGCCAATGCAGGATCCATTGACGGCGTTTATCTAGTGGCAGAGTCCTGAACGCGACACGTGAAAGGGAGAGAACCATGGCGGTAATCCGGGATGTCATGCCGGCCTTTCAATTGTTTCAGCCGAGTTCCGTAGCGGACGCGCAAAGGCTTCTCGAAGAGCAGGGAAGCGATGCCTGGGTGATGGCGGGCGGTCTCGACAGCCTGGACTGGCTGAAGGATCGCATCAAGAAGCCGAAGGCCCTGGTCGACCTGAGTGGGATCGAGGAACTTCGTGGCATCCGCACAACGCCCGATGGAGTCGAAATCGGCGCCATGACGACTCTGACTGAAGTCGTGCGCAACCCCGTGATCAAGGAAAAATACAGCCTGCTGTCGCAGGCGGCCGAGCTGGTGGCATCCCCTCAGATTCGGAATCAAGGGACTCTCGGCGGCAACGTTTCGCAGGATGCGCGCTGCTGGTACTACCGCGCTGGCTGGCCATGTTATCGCGCTGGCGGGAACATCTGCTACGCCGATACCCCAGTGGGGCGGAATCGCGAACACGCGATCCTGCATGCCGAACGCTGCGTAGCAGTGAATCCGTCCGACACCGCTCCCGCTCTGATTGCGCTCGACGCCAGGTTCGTGGTTCAGACTCCCAAGGGCCAGCAGGTGATTGATGCGGAAGAGTACTTTCTCGGCCCCGATGTCGACATCACGCGCATGAATATTCTCAGACCGGGATATCTGCTCACCGCGATCCGCATTCCCTCGACCTGGGCGGGCGCGCAGTTTTACTTCGAGAAAGTGCGGGACCGCAACGTATGGGATTTTCCTCTTATGAACGTTGCTTCGGCCATGAAACTTTCCGGCGATTCGATCCAGGACATTCGAATCGCAGTGAACGCGGTCGCGGCGCGCCCACTGCGTCTCAAAGCGGTGGAAGACTCGGTGCGAGGCAAGGAGCGCACTTCTTCGACCGGGGAAGCGGCCGGCAAGCTGGCAGTACAAGGAGCGGTCCCGCTGCAGTTCAATGCCTACAAGATTCCTCTCATGCGGAACCTTGTGAAGCGCGCTGTCGGCGGCGTGCAGGAGGCGTCATGGGCATCATAGAGTGGGCGACCAGCCCGCTGGGGCAGAATGTCCCGATCCACATCGCCTGGTTCCTGATTTGGGTGGCGGTGATCGCGGGAATGGTGTTCCTGGTGGTGCACGCAATTTATGTCCGCTACTTCGCGAAGGAAAAGGAATTCGCGGCAGCGCCGCTTCCGCCAGCCGCCAGGAATTTACCGGCACGCATTCCGCGGCACTCGCTGGCCGCGCGGCTTTTTCATTGGATCATGGCGGTCTCAATGTTCGTTTTGCTCTTTACCGCGTTCTTGCCGAGGGTGGGGGTTCAGTTCAACTGGGTGGTCTACCATTGGATCGCGGGTACGGTTCTCACGACTTCGATCCTCTTTCACATCGTGCACGCCACGTTCTTTATGGACTTCTGGTCGATCTGGCCCGACCGCCTCGACCTGGAAGACGCGGGGAACCGCGTTCGCGCTTTTTTTGGACAGCCAGCTTCGCTTCCGCGGAAATTCGCGAAGTACCCGCTGGAAAATAAGCTTTACCACGGCGTCGTCATGCTGACGGGACTGGCGGTGATCGGGACGGGCATCTTCATGATGTTCCGGGTGCGCACGATCTTCTTCCCGCGCAATCCCTATCTGTTCAGCGACATGACTTGGGGTCTGATGTACGTGCTGCACGGGTTGGCCGGCGTCGGCTTCATCACGCTGGTGATCGTGCATGTTTACTTCGCCATACGCCCGGAAAAGCTACCGATCACGGCTTCAATGATCGTCGGTTCGATGAATCGCGAGTTCTATCTCAAGGAGCACGATCCCAGACGATGGGCCGTGGAAGCCCTACCCAGCGTGCAGGGGGGCACCTCTGATGGCGATTGAGTTTCTCGAGCGTTGCGACGCAATCGAAGAATGCTACGAATTCATGCTGGCCTACGCAGGCCAGGGGTTGCCAAGCGACGAGGGAAGTCAAGCCGGAAGCCAGATCCGCGGCTACTTGCAGCGAGCGGCCGAAGCGTTAACCGGAATCGCCGAGAGCTGCACGGTGGCCGTCACGGAACAGCGACTCGACGCGTTCCAGCGGTACCAGTCTTATGTCTCCGTGCTGCATCGCGATGCAGAAAACTCTTTGGCAGCCGTCGAAGTGGTGCTCGCGCAGCCTTCCATCGGCTCCCAGTTGATCGACAACCTCAATGCTTCGATCCACCTGCGGGCTTTGCTCACCGACTTGTTCCTCATGGGAGAAATTCTAAGGTCCCGGAGTCGAACTGCGGCAATCTCAGCAGACTGACTAGCCTTCGTACGCTGAGGGGAGAGCGACTGCGAGAAGGGACTGCGACTCGCTGGGTCGACCGAATTCGCGGCAGCCGGACGGTGAAGCCATCAGATGCCCGCATACCAGGCGTATCCCCCCTCGGGAGATGCGGAGCCCAGACCCTTACCGAAAGTTTTCAGATTATCGGTGACCGTCATGTGCGTGATGAATTTGACACTCTTGTAGCCGATCTGGCGGGGAACCCTCAGTCGAAGAGGACCGCCGTTGCCCACGGGAAGTTCACCGGCATTCATTCCGTAGGCAAGAAAAGTTTGTGGATGTAAGGCATCAGCCATATCGATGCTGTCCCACCACTCGGGATCGATCGAGAAGTAGACAACGTACTTGGCTTGCGGAAGGACCTCGACCGCTTCGAGGATGTGGGCGAGAGGCACGCCGATCCACTCGGCGATGTACGACCAGCCCTCCTCACACTGCAGCATGGTGATCTGGCTGCGAGAAGGATAGCTCCTCAACCGGTCGAGCGAAAACGAGG
>Ga0335073_10001362_pt1 | contig 32506 bp, 30 predicted proteins | sample Lox_Sample_22_FD_207093 | JGI IMG/M metagenome (GOLD analysis project Ga0335073, IMG submission 207093) | Soil microbial communities from Loxahatchee National Wildlife Refuge, Florida, United States - Lox_Sample_2.2 | ecosystem: Environmental > Terrestrial > Soil > Wetlands | place: USA... | reverse complement strand
CGCGATCGACCCCCACGCGTGGGTCTCCCTGCCGGAGATGGTCCGGGCGATCTCGCGGAAGCACCCGGCGTACCACTGGCTGCGACCGCAGCACCTGGTCGCGATCGCGGAGACCGACGCGAAGGGCCGCTACGAGGTCCGGGAGGACCGGGTCCGCGCGACGTACGGCCACACGCTCGAGGTCGAGCTCGACCTGCCGACGGAGAACATCCCCGAGCGCCTGTACTTCCCGGTGACGCCGGAGGAGGCCGCGATCGTGCTCGAGGTCGGCCTGAAGCCGTCCGACCGGAAGAAGGTCCACCTCTCCAAGACCGCCGACGACGCCCGGGCTGCCGGGAAGGTCCGCACGCCGACCCCGGTGATCCTCGAGATCGACGCCGGGAAGGCCCGCGACGGCGGGATCGTGATCATGCAGGCCGGCAAGACCGTGTTCCTCGTCGACCAGGTCCCGGCGGAACTCCTCCGTCGGCTCGAGGAGCCCGCGCCGGACGCCTGAACCGTCTATCCGAAGCCGTCGTCCCCGACGTTCGACTCGTACTCGGTGGCGATGTACACCGTGACGTTGAGCCCGCTCGTCGGCGGATACGGGTTCGTGAAGACGAAGTAGAAGTTGTCGGTGTACGCCGCCGTGAAGACGATCCGGGCCGAGTCGTTCGCGCCAATCGAGTAGGCCGGGGTCGCCGGCGATCCGTTCTGGAACCGGTCCCACTCGCTCGAGTTGTAGACCGCGAGCGAGACGCTCGTTCCGGCCGGGTGGACGGTCGTGAAGTTGCCGATGACGAAGTCCCCGCCGGAGACCTCGCCGGAGATGAGGACGTACTGGGCCGGCGGCAGGAGATAGGTCCCGGAGGTCGTGAGCGGGTCCGGCGCGACCGGCGGACCGCTCCAGACCGCCGCGGTGATCGTGTAGGCGAGACCGATGACGACCGCGACGACGATCAGCGCCCGGAGCCCGCCCGTGAACTGGATCCGCCGCCGCACCGCGCGGGGGACCGTCGCCATCTCGGCGGCCCCGACCGGGTCGGCCGCCCCGCAAATCGTGCAGACGCGCGCGCCGGCGGGGTTGGCGACGCCGCAGAACCGGCAGGCGCCCCAGGCGGCCGGGTCGGGCGTCGGGGCGGACATCCCCGGTCGAGCCGGGGGAGTGCCTAAGCGCGTTTCGTACGAACGGCGCGGGCCGTTACGCCCGCTTCTTCGCGGTTCCGAGGTTCACGAGGACGTTCTTCTGGCGCGTGTACGCCTCGACGACGCGGATTCCCTGCTCGAAGCCAAGGCCGCTCTCCTTGTGGCCACCGAACGGGGTCTGGGGGAAGGTGATCGGCGCCTCGTTGACGGTGACCATCCCCGCCTCCAGCCGTCGGGCGACGGTGTGCGCGGTGGCGAGGTCGCGGGTGTAGACCGCCGCGAGCAGTCCGTAGCGGGAGGCGTTCGCCAGCCGCACGGCCTCGTCGGCGTCCGAGAAGCCGGCGACCGCCAGGACCGGGCCAAAGATCTCCTCCCGCACGGCCCGCGACTCGACCGGGACCCCGTCGACGATCGTCGGGAGGACGAAGTTGCCCGCACGCAGCCGTGGCTCCTCCGACCGCCGGCCGCCGGTGACGATCCGGCCGCCGTCCGACCGGGCCGTCTCGACGTACCCGAGGACCTTCTCGGCCTGGTCGGCGGAGACGACCGGGCCCATCTCGACCCCCTCGTCGACCCCCGCGCCGAGCTTGATCGCTTCGGCCGCCTTCTGCAGTTTGCCGAGGAACTCCGCCCGGACGCTCTCGTGGACGAGCAGTCGCGACGCCGCCCAGCACATCTGGCCCGCGTTGCCGAAGATCCCCCACAGCACGCCGCGCACCGCCCGGTCGAGGTCCGCGTCCGGGAAGACCAGCGCCGGGCTCTTGCCCCCGAGCTCGAGCGTCATCGGGATCACCCGGCGGGCGGCAATCTCGGCGACCGCCCGGCCCGCCTCGACGCTCCCCGTGAAGGAGACCGACGCGCAGCGGGGATCGTCGACCAGCGCGCGACCGACCTCGCCGCCGGGGCCGGTCACGACGTTGAGGATGCCGGCGGGAATCCCTGCCTCGACCGCCCGCCGCGCGACGGCGACCGCGGTGAGCGGGGTCAGGCTCGCCGGCTTGAGGACGACGGCGTTCCCCGCGGCGAGCGCCGGAGCGACCGATCGCATCGCGAGCAGGAGCGGATAGTTCCACGGCGCGATGTGGACCGTCACGCCGAGCGGTTCGCGCAGCGTGTAGTCGAGCCGATTCCCCGGCACCGGGACCGTCGTTCCTTCGATCTTGTCGGCGAGACCGGCGACGTACTCGAGCGTCTGGACGACGTAGCCGACGTCGATGCGCGACTCGCGGAGGGGCTTGCCCATGTTCCGGGTCTCGAGGCGGGCGAGCGGTTCGAGGTCCGCTTCAAGTCGGGCGGCGAGCTTCCGGAGCGCCTTGGCGCGCTTCCCGCCGTCGTCCCCGCCCCAGCCGGACTCGCGGAACGCCCGGTCCGCGACCTCCATCGCGTGACGGGCGTCGTCCGCGCTGGCCCGGGCCGCCCGGGCGAGCGGCTGGTTGGTCGCGGGGTCGAGCACGGGGGCATCGCCACCGGCCGCCGGTCCCTCCGCCCCTCCGATCACGAGGCCGTACGTCGACTCGTCCGCGGTCGCCATCGGGCTGTCGAGCCCGGTGGGCCACTTAGCGGTTCGGGACGTTCACGGCCGCAATGGGTACGGGCGGCCCTTCCACGAGACGGAACCGTGCGTGACCCCGCGACGGATCGAACGGGCGATCACCGCGACGTAGAAGCCGACGGCGAGCGGATAGAGGAGACCCGCACCGACGGTCGAGCCGACCGCGCGGGCGAACGCCGCGTGCTTGCCGAAGAGCGCGATCCAGAGGAACGCGCCAACGGCCGCCAGCGGTAGGCTGCCCTCGCCGATGCCGATCGGCAGGAGGGCGAGGGGTAGCCAGAACGCGCCGACGAGCCCGACAAGGTAGCCCAGCTCGCGCGCCGCCGAGAACCGCTCGCCGTGGATGTTCTTGAGGAGCCCTCCGAACATCTCGTGCCGGTCCGAGTACATCCGGGTCCGGGCGAGGGTCGGCGCGGTGGCGATCCGCATCGCGAGCCCGGCCGCGCGGAATCGCCGGGCGATCGCAACATCCTCCCCGATCGCTCCGCGCACCGCCGAGTGGCCGTGCACGGCCTCGTACGCGCTCCGACGCACGAGCCAGCACTGGCCGTTCAGCATCGCGGCGTGCGAGTCGCGGCGGTTCACGCGCGGGGCCCGAAAGTGGACGAGGATGAGCTGGGCGAAGAACGGCAGCACGACGCGCTCCCAGAAGCCGACCATCTCGACCTGCGGCGTGATGGTCGCGACCGGAACTCCCTCCTCCGACGCCCACCGGACCAGGGTGCGGAGCGCGCTCGGCGCGAGACGGACGTCGGCGTCGAGGAACAGCAGCCAGTCGGCGTTCGTCGCCGCGGCCCCGGTCCAGCACGCCCAGTTCTTCCCGACCCACCCGTCGGGCAGGGGCGGTTCCTCGATCCGGCGGACTTTGGGGGTCCGGCCGGCGAGGTCCGCGCGGGTCGCGGCGCTCGAGCCTCCGTCGACCACGACGACCTCGAAGTTCGGGTAGTCCTGCGCCCCGAGAGCGTCGAGGGTCCGCGGGAGGTCGCCGTCCTCGTCCCGGGCGGCGATCACCACGCCCACGCGCGGGGTCGGGTCGCCGGGACGGGCGGGGGCCGCGGCGTCGAGGCGGGGCATCTGGTACGCCCACACGATCGCGAGCCCTTGGTACAGGAGTACGGTCGCGGCCGCGACGAGGAGCGCGACGACGAGCACGGGGGACAGCATCCGTCGGCGATGCCTGTCGCTAATAAAGTCGTGGCCGCTCGTCACCGGGGGCGGCGGGCCGATGGGCACGGTGGAGCACCCCCGGATCCGGCCCGGGACCCTCGACGACCGTCGCTATCAGGAGACGATCGCCGGGGAAGCGGTCGACCACAACACGCTCGTGGTGCTCCCGACGGGGCTCGGCAAGACCGCGATCGCCCTCCGCGTCGCCGCCGAGATGCTCCGGCGACGGCCGACCGAGTCGATCCTGATCTTGGCCCCGACCCGCCCGCTGGTCGTCCAGCATGCCCGCGAGGTCGGCAGGACGCTGTATGCCCCGGAGCCGATCGTGCTCACGGGCGCGATCCCGCCCGAGCGACGCCTCGAGCTGCTGCGACCGCCGCAGGTCGTCGTCGCCACCCCTCAGGTGATCGCGAACGACCTCGCAGCGGGCGCCTTCCCGCTCGCGTCGTTCTCGTTGATCGTGTTCGACGAGGCCCATCGGGCCGTCGGGGACTACCCGTACGTACGGATCGGCCGCACGAACCGGGACGAACCCCGCGCCCGGGTGCTCGCGATGACCGCCTCCCCGGGCGGTAGCCTCGCGCGCATCCAGGAGGTATGGGCGAACCTCGGGATCGAGCGGTTCGAGTACCGGACCGACCAGAGCCCCGACGTCGCTCCGTACCTCCAGGGGGTCGGGGTCCAGATGCTGCCGCTCGAGATCCCGCCCGAGGTCCGGCACCTGGCGATCCTGCTGCGCACCGCCGTGGCCCGGCAGGCCGATGTGCTACAGCGGATGCGACTCCTTGCCCCGGGGGAGATGAGTCGTCGGGCCATGCTCGACGCCGGCGCGCGACTTCATCGCCAGATCGAGGTCGAGCGCGCGCACGGGGGTCCGTCGTCGGGATCGCTGTGGCAGGCGGTCACCGCTCAGGCGGTCGCGATGAAGGCGCTGCACGCCCTCGAGCTGATCGAGAGCCAGGGCGTCGAAGTGGCGCGCGAATTCCTCGAGCGCCAGCGTCCCGGGGCCGGTCGGCGGTCGACGCCGGCGCAGCGCACGTTCCTCGCCGATCCGGACGTTGCCGAGGTGATGCGGCGCCTCGAGACGCTGAATCTCGAGCATCCGAAGATCGCCGCGGCGGTCCGCATCGTGGCCGAGGAGCTGCACCGCGCGCCGACGTCGCGGGTGATCGTCTTCTCCCAGTACCGACAGACCGTGGACCGGCTGGTCACCGAACTCGAGCGGCTCGGGGACCCGGCGGTCCGACCCGCGCGGTTCGTCGGCCAGGCCGATCACGGAGCGGCGGCGGGGTTGTCGCAGAAGGACCAGATCGCTCTGCTCGACCGCTTCCGGGCGGGGCAGGTGAACTGCCTGGTCGCGACGTCGGTGGCCGAAGAAGGGCTGGACATCCCCGCGACCGACCTGGTGGTCTTCTACGAACCGATCCCCGACGTCATCCGGACGATCCAGCGGCGAGGTCGCACGGGACGGGCACGGCTCGGCCGCGCCGTCGTGCTGGTCGCGGAAGGGACGCGGGACGTCGGGCTCCACAAATCCGCGTTCGCCCGCGAGCGGCGCATGCACGAGATGCTGGAGCGGGTCGAGTCGGAGATGGGCCACGGGCGGCCCCCGGCGCCGCCCGCGGCCAAGCCGGTCCAGCGACTGCTCTCGGAGTTCCCCTAGCGCCCCGTGCTCCCGAAGCCGCCCTTTCGGGAGGCGACCGGACGCACCCGGCCCGGGCGGACCACTCCCGCTGTGTCGACCACGAGCCGGATCTGGCCGATCCGGTCGCCGATCTCGATCCGGTAGGCGCCGTCCAACAGGTAGGTCATCGGCACGCGGACCTCCCCGGAGAAGTCTCGGTCGATCGTCCCGGGGGCGTTCACCATCAGGACCCCGCGCGACGAGAGGCCGCTCCGCGGTCGTACCTCGACGAACGTGCCGGGCGGGCAGCGCATGCGAAGCCCGGTGCGAACGAGCGTCACTCGGCCCCGAACGAGTTCGACCGACTCGGCCGCCGCGAGGTCGAGGCACGCCGACCCGTCGGTCGCGCGGGCGGGTAGCGCGACGTCCGGCGCCCCGTCGACCCGTTCGACCACGATCGCGCGCGCCCGCCGCACCATGCCGTCGCGAACCGGCGAAGCACTTTACGACTCGGCCGGCGGGGCCGGGTCCGGTTCGGCGGACGGGATCGCCCCTTCGACCGCGAGCCAGCGAGCGACCAAACGTCCTTCGGCGCGGCGAAGGATCTTTCCGAGCGCCGTGGCGCTCCGGCCGCTCTGCCGCGCGAGGCGGGTGAGCGTGACGCGACGCGGAACGGCGTAGTAGCCGAGCACCCAGGCCCGGGCGATGAGACGGGCCTGCAGGGGAGTGAGCGCGAGCGCTCCCGGGTCGACGACCGTCGGCCGACCGCTGGCGCGGAGGACCTTGTACGGGAACTCCTCGCGGTCGAGGCGCTTGAGCACCCGGCGGAGCGCCCGTTCGTCCCCGTGGAACGAAGCGACCACCCGTTCGGGGGTGAGGCGGAACGGCGCGGCCGGCGCGATCTCGCCGCCGGCGAGGGCGAGCCACTTGCGGAGCCGGTCCGGGTTGCGCTGGCGCACCAGCAGGATGTAGTCCCGCGTGCGGGGTCGTCGCTCGACGAGTTCGAAGCTCTCGAGACCGTACAGCGCCCGGATACGGCGCGACTCCCGCTCGAGCTCCGCTTCGCTCCGCAGCGGGCCGTTCCGCCGTACGCGCAGCAGCTCGAGCCGCCATCCTTCCTCGAGCCGCAGCGTTTCGAGGAGCTCGACCTCCTCGTAGCGATCGAACAGCCCGGCGGGAATCACCCCGAGCAGCACCAGGTCCTCCGTCCGGAACTCGAGGGTCACCGACTGCATCGTCCCCCCGAATCGAGGTTCCGATATGAACCTCGTGACCGCCCCGCGGTCCGCTTAAGAGCGGCTTCGCCTCGGTCGCCGACGTGACGTTCGAGTCGCTGGGCGAGTTCCTGGACGCGCTCGAGGCGCAGGGGGACCTCGTCCGGGTCCGGACCCCCGTCTCGCGGGACCTCGAGATCACCGAAGTGACCCAGCGCGTGCTCAAGGCGGACGGCCCCGCGCTCCTCTTCGAGAACGTGACGGGGGCGTCGATGCCCGTCGCGGCGAACGTGCTCGGTTCGCCGCGACGGATCGCCCGAGCGCTCGGGGCCGGCTCGCTCGAGGAGGTCGCGGAGAAGGTCGAGCGTCTCGTCCACCTGCGCCCGCCGGCCGGGCTCGTCGGCGCGGTCCGCGACCTCGGCGGGACGATCGAGACCCTCTCGACCCTGCGCTCGCTGGCCCCGAAGCGCGTGCGGTCGGGACCGTGCCAGGAGGTCGAGGAGCCGACCGTCGATCTCGACCGGCTCCCCATCCTCAAGTGCTGGCCCAAGGACGGCGGACGGACCGTCACATTCCCGGTCGTCATCACGAAGGACCCCGACACCGGGGAGCAGCACGCCGGGATCTACCGGCTGCAGCAGTACGGCCGGGACTCCCTCGGATTCCACGCCCAGATCCACCGGGTCGGTGCGAACAACCTCCGCAAGTGGGCGGCCCGCGGCGAGAAGATGCCCGTCGCCGCGGTGATCGGAGCCGATCCCGCGACCGTCTTCTCGGGGCTCGCGCCCGTGCCCGAGGGGCTTTCGAACTTCGTCTTCGCGGGGTTCGTGCGGGGGAGCCCGGTGCCTCTCGTGCCGGCGCGCAGCGTCGACCTCGAGGTGCCGGCGAACGCCGAGATCGTGCTCGAGGGGACCGTCGACCCGACGGAGACCGCGGTAGAGGGACCGTTCGGCGACCACACCGGCTACTACTCCGCGGCCGAACCGTTCCCGGTGCTGCGCGTGACGCGGATCACGCACCGGAGCCGCCCGGTCTATCTCACGACCGTGACCGGTCGACCCCCGACCGAGGACGCCGTGCTCGGCAAGTCGGTCGAGCGGATCTTCCGCCCGGTGATCCGGCTCGTGCTGCCGGAGGTCGTCGACTTCGAGCTGCCGATGGACGGGCTGTTCATCAACGTCGGGATCGTCGCCATCCGCAAGGCGTACCCCGGGCATCCGCGGAAGGTGATGCACGCCCTCTGGGGGCTCGGACAGATGATGTTCGTCCGCTACCTGGTCGTCGTGGACGCCGACGTCGACGTGCACGACCTCTCCGAGGTGCTCTACCGGGTCGGCCTGCAGGCGGATCCGGCCCGGGACCTGGAGCTCGTCCATGGCCCGGTCGACCAGCTGTCGATCTCGAACCCGGTGCCGAACTTCGGCGGGAAGATCGGGATCGACGCCACCCGCAAGGGCCCGTCCGACGGCTTTCCGCGGCCGTGGCCGGAGGAGATCCGCTCCGACCCCTCCGCGGTCGGGGCCGCCGAGCGGCTGCTCCGTGCGGAACCGGCGCTCGCCCGACTGTTCGGTCGGCCGGCCTCGTGAGCGCCCCTCCCGAGCCCCCACCGCCGGGGATCGGGCGGTTCCTCGAGATCCAGAACCTCGGCCTGAACCTGCCGTTCGCCCTGGCGTTCCTATTCCTCGCCTCCGACGGGTGGCCGACCGTTCGCACGACGATCCTCGTGGTCGTCGCCTTCGTCGCGGCGCGGAACGCCGGTCACAGTTTCAACCGCTGGGCGGATCGAGCGCTGGACGCCCAGAACCCCCGCACGCGGGGCCGTGCGCTCGTCACCGGACGTCTCTCCGCGGAGTTTGCCGTCGGGATGGCCGTCGCGAACGCGGCGATCCTGGTCGTCGCTGCCTACCTCCTGAATCCGCTCGCGTTCGTGCTGGCCCCGGTGGCGCTCGCGCTCGTCTTCGGCTACAGCTACACGAAGCGGATCACCACCTTCACCACCGCATTCCTCGGTCTGGTCGAAGCGATCACGCCGGCTGCGGTGTACATCGCGGTCACGGGGAGCCTGCCGGCGACCGTCCTCCTGGCGGTCGGAGCGCTGCTCGCCTGGGGGACCGCGTTCGAGACGGTCCACAGCCTCGGCGACATTGCCAGCGACCGCGCCCTCGGCCTGTTCTCGGTCCCCCGGGCGCTCGGGGAGCGGGCCTCGGTGCGGCTGGTGGTCGTCCTGCACGCCCTCGCCCTCCTGCTGCTCGCGGGGTTCGGCCGGCTCGCCGGGCTTTCGCTCCCGTACTTCGTCGGGCTCGCCGCCATGGCGGCCGTCGCCGCCGTGACCGATGTCGGCCTCGCGGCCCGGCCGACCGAGGCGCGGATCCCGTTCGAGCGGCACTTCGCCCTCGGGGCGATCTTCTTCGCGGGAGTGGTCCTCGCCGTGCTCGTCCCCGCCACCGCGGCCGTCCGACCGTGAAACGGCCCGCGGGGTCGGCGAGCTAAAGTGCCGGACCCGCCACGGGCCGTGGATGACCCGGGCGGTCGCGTCGCTCGAGGGCCTGGCGATCGGCGGGGCGGCCGGCTGGGGGCCGTTCCGCCTTTCGCCGCCCGCCCTCATCGATCGCGCCCTCCCGGGGGCGTCGCGCGAGGTCCTATCGCTCGCGACGGAGCCGGCGGCGGCGGGAACGCGGCGCCTGCGCCTGACCGACGGGGAGGGCGAGCTTCGCCTCGAGCTGCCCGTCTTGGCGCCCGAGGTCACCCCCGGGGGAGCCGCGGTGCATCGGGTCGGGACCGGCACGTGGATGGTCCACGCCCCCGCCAGCGACCAGGAGCTGGCGCGGATCCGGGCGGAGCGGCCCGAGGCGGTGGTACTTGCGAACGCGCGGGTACTGTTCGCCGAGGGACGGCCGTTCGTCTCCGCGGTCGGCCGTCTCCGTTCGGCGATCGGGGCCGACCCGCTCCTCTGGACGCCGCGGGTCGCGTTGCCCCATCGGATCCCGCTGCTGACCTACCTCGGGGTCGATCTGGTCGACACGACCGCCGGGCGATTCGCCGAGGCCGAGGGGGGTCGGCTGTCGGCCACGTTCGGGGCGATACCGAGCGACGCACCGGGCGCCGCCCTGCCGCTGCCGGACGAGTACCGACGGGCGGTCGCCGAGACGCACGCCGCCCTGCGCTGGAACCGGCTCCGCGAGCTCGTGGAGTCGCGCCAGACGGCGGAGCCGGCGCTGGCGGAGATGCTGCGCTACGCCGACCAGGACCTCGCCGACCTCCTCGACCAGCGAGCCCCCGTGGCGTACGAGGGGAGTCGGGCGTACGTACTGGCCGAGTCGCACCGACGACCGGAGATGCGCCGGTTCCGCGCTCGGCTGCGGGAGCGGTATCGCCCACCGGCCTCCAAGACCGTCCTCCTCCTCGTTCCGTGCTCGCGGACCAAGCCGTACCGCAACTCCCGCTCGCATCGACGATTCTGGGGAGCGCTCGATGGAGTTCCGCATCCGGAACGGCTGCACGGGGTCTCCGTTTCGTCGCCGATCGGCGTGGTGCCGCGGGAGCTCGAGGACGTGCCCCCCGCCCGCCACTACGACATCCCGGTCACCGGGGAGTGGTCGGCGGAGGAGCGCGAGGTCGTCCGCGGAGGCCTCGAGCACCTGCTGCGGTCCGGCCCGTACCACCGGGCCGTCGTCCACCTCGACCCGGTCGAGTACGACTTTCTTCGACCGACGCTCGCCGCCGCCCTTCCCACCGCGTGGACGCTCGTCGACGACCGCACGACGACCCCCGCCGCGTTGGCGTCGCTCCGGCGGGAGGTCGAGGCGGCCCTGTCGGTCGAATCGTCCGTCCCGGGCGGACCGCTCGCGGTCGTCCGGGAGGAGCTGCACGAGATCGCCGCGGTGCAGTTCGGACGGTCGGCCGCCGATCGACTGTTCGCTCCGCCGGTGCGGCTGGCGGGGCGTCCGTGGTTCCAGCGACTGACCGACGGACACGCCGACCTCGCCACCCTCCGGGAGGAGCGGGGACTGTTCCAGCTGACCGTCGCGGGAGGGCGACGGATCGGGCTCGACGGACCGCTCGTCGTCCGGCTCGACCCGGCGGTTCGGCTCGCGGGGGACCTCTTCACGCCCGGCGTGCGCTCCGCCGACCCTTCGATCCGCGTCGGTGACGCGGTCCTCCTGGCCCAGGGGGAGGAGATCGCCGGGGTCGGCGAGGCCGCCCTCCCCGGTCCTCTGATGACCGAGCTCGCCCGGGGGCTGGCGGTGCGCGTCCGACACCGGGCGCACGGATCGACCGACACGGCCAAGTCCGAGGACGCAGGTCCTGCCCCCGCTGGGCCGGTGGTCTAGGGGCGATGACGCCGCGCTTACAACGCGGAGGTCGGCGGTTCGAATCCGCCCCGGCCCATGCTCGCCGCGGACCCGTCCGCTAGGGAAGCTCCACCCCGGGCGGGGTGCCGCAGGGGGACCGAACGTTTTTCATAGTTTGGCCGGTGCGCCCGCGGAGGGGGCGATGCCGGCGCCGGGTCACTCGCGCTACCTGCGGGCCGGCTACCTTGCCCCGACCGAGCGGGTGCTGTACGAGACGCACCCCTCGAAGTGGTTCTACTTCTGGCGGCTGTCGTTCTACCTCGCGATCGTGGCGGTCGTCGACTACCTGCTCGCGGCGCGGGGCCTCGCGTCGCTCCCCCTCCCCGGCGCGGTGCGGGCGGCGGTCGATCGCATTCCGACGAACCATTGGGCGGGGCCGGTCGGACCGTACCTCCTTCTCCTGGTCGTGGCGGGGCTGTTCACCCTCCACTGCGCCGTCCGGTGGTGGCGGACGACCTGGGAGTGGTGGAGCGATACGTACGTGGTCACCGACGACCGGGTGATCGAGCAGAAGGGGGTCGTCCTGCACACCTTCCAGGAGATCCCCGTCCGGCAGATCCGGGACGTGGACGTCCACCAGGAGACGTTCGGGTCGCGGTTCCTCGGCTACGGAACGCTGCGGCTGAAGTCGCTGGGCGAGGTGGAGATGGCCGACGGCGTCCTCAACCCGTCCGAGGCCACGTACGCGCGCTCCGGCGGCCGGATTCTCCCGAAGGCGGCGTTCCCCCGGGTCCACGGGGGCGAGATCTTCAACCCCCGCTCGGAGGTCGCCAAGTCCTCGGGGGTCGAGTGGTGGGTCGGAGTTCCCAACCCGCTCAAGATCGAGCGCGCCATCGAGGAGGGGATCCGGGCGACCGAACGGATCGACGCGGCGACCGCCGCCCCCCCGCCGACGTGAACGGGACGGGCGCGGCCCGCTACGGAGCGGTCGGTGCCGTCGACGGCCGGGCCCCACCCCAGACGATCACGAGGAGCGCCCCCAAGAGGGCGAGGCCCCCGAGCCCTTCCATCGCGTAGAGGGCCGGGTTCGTCATCCCGCCGACCAGGAACCAGGTACCTCCGAGGGTCGCGCCGACCGCCGCAACGAACGTGATCGCGGCCGCGGCGCGGACCGGTGCGTGCCGTCGCCTGACCGCCCGGAGGAGGACGTGCGCAGCGAACCCCGAGACGATGACCGCGAGGGCGATGTGGCCGGCGAGGTACGCGAGGGGGTAGGGACTGCCCGCGAGCGCGAGCTGGTTCCCGACCAGGATTTCAACCAGGACGAGCACGAGGACCACGACGCCGCCCGCGCGGAGGCTTGCGCCCGTGTCGACGGGTCGGGGGGCAGGTGCGGCCGGGGTCGATGGGGCTGGAGAACCGGACATGGGTGCGGTCCGGGGATGGCTCCCCGAGAGGCCGCCCACCTCGGCGCCGTATCTTAAGCTAGGCGGCGGGGGCGCCCCGCCGCACCGGACAAGGGAGAAACGGGGCCCGCAGTGCCGATGGACTATATAGTCTAAATCGAAATTACATATATTCCTCCGCGACAATCCATGGCCGAATGAAGCAGAAAGAGAACGGCGACAACGGTCGCCGAACGCCCGCCCGCCGCACGCCGCCGGTCGCCGAGTACCGGCGACACCTTCCCGAGACGCCGTCGGTCGGTCCCGACACCCCGGGATCGACGGTCACCCTCACGATCCGCGGGGAAGAGCTGCCCGAGCACCTGTTCCGCCGCCTGCTCGGCGCCTACCTCGGGGGCGCCGACGTCTTCGTCGTCCGCGAAGCCCCGGAGGTCCGCCCCGCGACCCGCGCCGTCGTCCGGTCGTTCTGCCGTCGCACCGCCGGTCCGGCGGTCGTCACGGAGTCACCGGACGCGCTCCGGCTCGAGGTCCGGGAGGATGTCGGCGGGACACCGTTCGGGCCGCGCCTCCGGGCGATGGGGGACCGGGTCCTCGAGGTCCATCGGGCGGCCGTCCGCAGTTGGGCCGGCCTTCCTCTCGGGGAGGACAGCTCGTGGGAGCGACGGGACGACGCGATCGACCGGGAGGCGTGGCGCCTGCAGCGCGACGCGGCCCGCCGGATCTCGGCCGGGCAGGACGTCACCGCCGCCCTCGGTGCTTGGACAATCGCCCGCAGCCTCGAACGGATCGCGGACCATGCGATCGCGCTCGGCGAGCTGGGGGGTCGGCTGGCCGCCCTATCGGCCGGCCACCGTTCCGTGACCTCGCTCGAGCAGTTCCACGCCCAGGCGATGGAGCACCTGGAGGGGGTGCTCGCCGCCGTCGAGGGCGCGACCGCGAACGACCTCCTCGACACGGGCGAAGCTTTGATCGCCTCGGGCCGGGCGCTCGCCGACCGGCTCCTCCCCGCGGTGAACGACGGGGAGATGCCTCCGGCGACGGCGGCGGCGGTCGCCCGGATCCTCGAGTCGATCGGCCGGACCGTCGCCTACGCCCAGGACATCGCCCAGGTCGTGCTGGACCGCTCCCCGGAGGCCACGACGGCCCCGGTGTTCCCCCATACCGGAGTTATACTCACGGCCGGACCGTCGGCGGTCCCGGCCCGTTAGCCGAAACCGCTTTAGAGCCCCCGGCCGCTCGGTTTCGTTCCCGGGTGGAACGGTGTCCGCGGCCCTGGAACGCGAGCGGAACGTGCGAGTGGTGCTGGTCCGGCACGGTCCGGCCGAGCAGCGCGACCCGGTCCGCTGGCCGAACGACGAGCGGCGCCCGCTGACCACGAAGGGACGGAGCCAGACCCGACGCGCCGCGAAGGGGCTGGCCCGGGTCACCGACTCGGTCGATCGGGTCGTCACGAGCGCGGCGTCCCGCGCCGTCGACACCGCCCGCATGGTCCGGTCGGCGCTGGACGACCCTCCGGAGCTCGAGACGTGGCCCGAGCTCGCCCCGGGCAACCTACCGGAGGTCGTCCTTCATCGTCTCCGACGTTCCGCCCGGCCGGGGCAGGAGCTGGTCCTCGTCGGCCACGAGCCGACCCTGGCCGAGTTCGTCGGGCTCGCGCTGACGGGGGACGGCGTGCCGGTCGTCCACCTCACGAAGGGCGGGGCCGCCTGCCTCGAGTTCCCGGGCGGTGTGAAGCCGGGGGCCGGGCGGCTGGTCTGGCTGCTCACCCGGAAGCAGCTCGCGGACGAGTCGGCGTGAGCCGGGGCCGCCGGAGATTGTACAGGGGCGCGACGAGCGCCTGGACGTCCGCGTGGACCTGGTCGGGAACGCGGTTGGCGTCGACCGACCGGAACGCGTACTGGCCCCGCATCCAGTCGAACTCGCGCGACAGCTTCTCCTGGTAGAGGAAAAAGCTCTCGAACAGGTCGCGGGAGAGCGACAGGTCCATCCCGCTCTCCCAGTAGTCGAGCGAGCCGTACTTCCCGATCGCCCGGTGCAGGAGGATCTCGGGCCGTGCCTCGAGGAAGACCGTGAGGTCCGGGCGGAAGGCGAAGGCGTACAGCTCCTTCGCCCAGGCGCGCGAGGCGCCGCGGACGATCGCCCGCGCCAACAACGTGTAGATGTAGCGGTCCGCGAGGACCGTGCTGCCGGCGGCGAGCGCCGGCACGATCTTGTTCTCCAGTTGGTCCGCGAAGTCGGCCGCGTACAGCAGCGCCATCGTCGTCGCGGCGAGCGTGTGGCCCTGTTTGGCGCGGTCGATCTCGGTGCTGACCAGGGTGGATCGGCGGAGACCCGTGTCGACGACGGCATGCCCTTCGACCTCGAGCCACTCCTTCAGCAGCGAGATCTCGGTGGTCCGGCCCGAGCCGTCGGCGCCCTCGACGACGATCAGCTTGCCGTGGAGCGGCCCGGACGAGGCGCCCGGCAGCCGCGTCCCGTACGTCCTACCCGTCATGCGTCAGCCGCGCGACCGTCGGGAAGTTGTCGAGCAGCGGTTTCACCTCCACGCGCAACGACGCCTGGATCTCCTCGACGCGGCGGGTCGCGTCCACGATCGTGAAGCGGTCGGTCCGGGCGATCCGCTCGTACTCGCGCTTCAGGCGGGACTGGAACTTCTGGTAGCTCTCCTCGACGTCGTCGGCGAGGCCCATGTCCATCCCGGCCTCGTAGTAGTTGATCTTGAGGCGGGAGGCGAGCTTCCGCTTCAGGGTCATGGAGACCGGGACCCGGAAGTAGAAGATGCGGTCCGGGCGCGGGGCGAACGAGTAGATCGTGCGCACCCAGTCCGGGTCGCAGCCGCGGGCGGCGTCCCGAACGAACGCCGTGTAGGCGTAGCGGTCGCAGACGACGAGGTAGCCCGCGCGGAGCGGCGGGAGGATCGTCCGCTCGAACCGGTCGGCGAAGTCGACCGCGTGGAGGAGGCTGAACGTCGTCGGGGTCAGCAGGCCCTTCTTCTTGCCGCGGCGGATGACGTTCGAGACGAGCTCGGAGGAGTTCCACTCCGTGAAGAAGACGCGGTAGCCCTGCGACTGCAGCCACTTGCCGAGGAGCGCGGCCTGGGTCGACTTGCCACTCCCGTCCAGCCCCTCGAACACGAGCAGGCGGCCGGGGTAGCCGTGCGCGGCCGCCGACTCATCCGGTGTCACGCGACCGCACCTCCACCCCGAACGCGCGCTCCATCGGACGGCGCAGCTTCTCGAGCCATCGGGGTGGGAGCGATGCATCGTCCGCCGCAGAAAAGCTCACCGTCAGGGAGCGACCGCCGCCGCCCACCGCGAACCGGGGCCGGGCGGTTCCGAGCAGCTCGGCCGCCTCGAGCAGGGCGCCGAGCCGCACGGCGACCTCGACCTCGTGGACCCCCACGATCGGAAGGTACTCGCGCTTCCACTCCGACGGCGGCGGGTCCCCCTCGTGCAGGTACGCCGCCATCGACGCGAGCAGCACCTCCCGCTGATCGAGCCCCCAGATCGGGTAGTTCTGCGCCAGGTAGGAGGCGTGCCGGGCGTGGTTCCACAGATCGATGGCGATCCCCGCGTCGTGCATCCCCGCGGCGACGGAGAGCGCGAGCCGCTCGCTCGCGCCGCCGTCGAACCGCCCGGCGAACAGGTCGAACAGGGCCAGCGCGGTCGCCTCCAGGGGCGGGCGGCCATCGTCGGATCGGAGCGCCAGCGCCTCCCGCGCCGCGGCGACCGACCGGTCGGCCAAGGCCGCGGCGGTCGCCGGGAGTTCGGCTCCGATCGCCTCGAGGGCCAGACCCTCGCGGATCCCCGTGCTCGAGACCACGATCCGCTCTGCGCGCACCGAACGCAGAAGCTCCTCGAGGACCACGATCCCGGCGACGACGACGTCCGCCCGGTCGCCCCCGATCCCCCGGACGGCGCGGCGCTTGGACGAGGACATCTCGCCGAGGAGCTCGTGCAGTGCCTCGATGTCGTGGTCGTACAGCGGATACCCGTGCACCCGACGGATCGGGAACTCGCGCAGCTCGATCGCCGCGCGGGCGAGCGAGCGGACCGTGCCGCCGAGCCCGATCAGGCGGTACGACGCGCCCCCGAACGCGCGGACCGATGAGTCGAGGACGTCCCGCACGTAGGTCCGGAGCTCGTCGACCTCCCGTCGCTTCGGCGGGTCGTGCTCGAGGAACCGCTGCGTGACGCGCAGCGCCCCGAGCGGCAGGCTCACGGAGTTGCGGAGCGCCCCGCCCCGCACTTCCGCGAGCTGCAGCGAACCGCCCCCGAGGTCGAAGACGATGTCGTTGTCGAGCTGCCAGGCGCTGGCGGCGCCGAGGTAGCCGTACCGAGCCTCCTCGGCCCCCGGGAGGATCCGCAGCTTCACCCCGGTCGCGCGCTCGACCTCCTTCACGAATCCGGGACCGTTGGGCGCGTCCCGCACCGCGCTGGTCGCCACGGCGATGCTACGCGGGAGACCGAGCCCCTCGACGATCCGCGCGAAGCGGCGGACGGTGGCGATCCCCCGGGCGATCGCGGCTTCGGAGAGCGCTCCGTCGTGTCCCGTGGCGAGGCCGAGCCGCGGGGAGTCCTTCGTCTCGTACACCGCCCGGACGGTCCGGGAGGATGCCGCGTCGAACGCCACAAACCGCGCGGTGTTGGACCCGAGGTCGATGACGCCGATCGAGGCGCGCGGCCCGAGCGGGGCGCGCTCGCGCCGCGTGTCCGCCGCGAGGCCCCGCTGCACGTCGCCCGGGAGGACTTCTCGGGTAAATCGGTTGGCGCCGACCCAAGCCCTTTCAACCGAGCGGCACTGCCGGTCCGCAAGGATGGTCTCCGCGCGGCCGGCCTCCAACTCCGCCCGAGCCCCCCGACTCGCCCGCGAGGTCGAGCGGATGCTCACGACCGTCGCGCGGCTCGTGGACAAGGCCATCGACGCGCCGCGACCGACCGACGCGACCCTGCACGAGCTCCACCGGGGGCTGCGACGGCTCCGCCTTGGCCTCGAGCTGTGGGCCGACGTCCTGCCGACCGCGGACCGGGCCGGCGTGCACTCGCTCGTGCGACGGACGAAGCGACTCGCGCGCCTCGTCGGCGAGGTCCGCGACCGCGATGTCGTGCTCGGGCTGTTCGACGCGATCCCCCGTCGCGCGGCGGGGGCGGCGGCGACAGGGCGGTACCATCGGTTCCTCGCCCGGTTGCGGGACGACTCCCGCACGGGGCGCGAGCTGTTGCGGGCGTCGTTGCGCACCGAACGCGACGCGGGCCTCTTCGTCGAGGGTCGGGCCGCGCTCGCCCGCCGGCCCAGCCCCCGGGCGGCGGGGCACCTGAGCCACGTGATCGCCGCCGCCGGCAGCGGCCGCATCGACCGGGTCCGCCGGGCCCACAAGAAGGCGACCCGTCGCCCTACGCCCGAGCGCCTCCACCGGCTGCGGATCGAGCTCCGCCAGTTCCGCCATCTCAACGAGCTGATCCGGCTCGTCACGCCCGAGGAGCCCGCCCGGGTACCGATCGCCCTCCGTCGACTGCAGGACCGGCTCGGTCGTCTGCACGACCTCGACGTCGCCGTCGCCACGATCGACCCGGAGCTCGACCGGAGCCCGTGGGCCGACCGGCTGCGCGACGAGCGGCGCCGCCTCCGACGGGGGATCCGGCTCGACCTGGAGCGGCTTTCCCTCCCGTCGGTACGGCCGACACCGGCGGGGCGACCTCCCCGGAGCGGACCGTGAGGGGGCTGGGGGGTGCCTCCCGGGACGACACCGCGGCGAACGGTCGGCTGCGATCCGCCCTGCGCGAGACAGGGGCGATCGGCGCAACGGTCCGACAGCTGGCGAGCCGGACGACCGATTCACCCGAGCGCGTGGAAGCGGCCCTCGCCCGCCTCGAGCGGCGGGGACGGGTCCACCGCATGGGGCGCGGCCTGTACGTGCTCGCCGACTTCGAGCGGCTCGCCGAGCGGGACGATTTCGCCGGGCCGGCGGAGTACGTCGAGCGGTTCGAGCGCGAGTCGGGCGTCTCGCTGGGAACCTACTCCGGACCGATCACGTTCCGCTCGAACGAGCAGCTCCCGGTCCACCGCTGGTGGCCGTTCGTCCAGGGCTACTCCGCGGAGTTCGTCCGCTCGGTGATCGAGGCGGCCGACCTCGGACGCGGGGCGGTCGTGCTCGACCCGTTCTCCGGCAGCGGCACCAGCGTCGTCGAAGCCCGTCGTCTCGGCGCACGGGCGCTCGGCACCGAACTGCTGCCGCCGGCCGTGCTTGCCGCCCGTGTCAAGACGCGCTTTGAGCTCGACCCGGCGGCGCTCGGTCGGGCGGCGGAGCGCACGCTGCGAGCCGCCTCCGCCCGCCCTTTCGGGGCCCTGCCGTTCCTGCGGGAGACCAGTCGCCAGTTTTCGGCCGAGGCGCTCCGAGACCTCACGCGGCTTCGGGACGCCCTCCCGCCGGAAGGAACACCGGTCGCCGACGCCGTGCGGCTGGCGTTCGGACGGATCCTGATCCCGTCGAGCCGCCTGCACCGGTCCCCCTGCCTCGGCTATGCGCGACGGACCGTGGCCGACGGCCCCTCGCCGTTCGACCGGTTCCGCGAGGCCGTCCGGACGATGCAGGAGGACCTCGCGACCGGGCGGGCGGATCGGCGACGCTGGGGGCCTCCGGCCCGCATCGAACGACGCGACGCGCGCGCCAGGCTCGCCCCCCCCGGCACGGTCGACCTCGCCGTCACGAGCCCGCCGTACGTCAACGGCATGGACTACGTCATGAACTACAAGCTCGACCTCGCCTGGCTCGGGTACGTCGGATCGTACGCCGGCCTCGCGGCCCTCCGCCGGGAGGAGGTCGCCTGCGACAATCTGCCGCGCTCGGAGACCGCCCCGTACCTCGCGTTCGACGGGGCGCTCGACCCTTGGCTCGGCGAGATCCTGCCGCAGATGCGCGCGAACGTCGCGCGCAAGGGAACGTACCGCCGGGACGACGTGCACGCCGTCGTGCACCGCTACTTTGCGGACCTCGCGCGGGTGATCGCGTCGGTCCGCCGCGCGCTGCGGCCCGGCGGCCGATTCGTGCTGGTCGTCGGCGATTCGCTGCTCGCGGGGGTCTACGTGCCGGGCGACCTCCTCCTCGCCCGACTCGGGGCGAAGGCGGGGCTTCGCCCGGTCTCGGTGGAGGTCGCGCGGGCCCGCCGGAGCGGGCAGCGCCGCAGCTTTGAGCTGCGGGAGACGATCGTCACCCTCGAGCGACCGCGCTCGGGGTAGGCGCGCCGGGCCTCGGTGCTCCTCGAAGGAAACCCTTAACCGAGCCGCCGCCCCGGAGACGGTGGAAGGGACGATGCCGGCGCGAGCGGCAGAGCCTGCGTTCCTGGAGCCACTGCTCGGGGTCGTCTTCGACCTGGACGGGACCCTCGTCCTCTCGCACCACGACTTCGGCCGGATCCGGCGGGAAGTGATCCGCCTCGCCGAGGCCCACGGCGTCCCGCCGGGCCGACTCACGATCTCCCAGCCGGTCCACCGGATCGTGGAGGATGCGCGCGAGGCGATGCGGGTCGGCGGCCTGCCGGACGGCCAGTTCTGGCGGTTCGACGCCGAGTGGCGAAAGGCGGTCGACGCGATCGAGCTCGAAGCGCTCCCGCGCACCGTCGTCCGGCCCGGGGCGGTGGAACTGCTCTCCGGGCTCGCCGACCGCGGATTCCGGATCGGACTTTTGACCCGCAGTTCGGAGCCGTTCGCGCGGGCGGCGCTCGCCCGGACCGGCCTCGAGCGGTTCTTCCCGTACCTGCGGACGCGCAGCTCGCCCGGCCCGGCGAAACCGGACCCCGAGGCGTTGCTGTACCTCCTCAAGGAGATGGGCGTACCCCTCGAGCGCGCCCTGTACGTCGGCGACCACGCCCTCGACGCCGAGTGCGCGACCCGGGCGCACGTCCGCTTCTACGCGATCCTGCCGGATCCGAGCGAGCCCGAGGCGAAAGAGTCGACCGTCGATCGCTTCCTCGCCGGCGGCGCCTCCGCGGTCGCCCACGACCTGCCCGAACTCGCCCGGCATCTCGGTGCGGCCCGGCCCCCTCCGGCGGCCTGAGACGCTACAGGTACGCCGACCAGGCGTGGATCACCGCCCGCTCGGCCGTCGCCCACGCTTCGGGGATCTGGTTCCAGCCGTTCCGCTGGTCGCCCGCGCAGTAGAGGCCGGGGATCGGGCGACCGTCGGCGGCCCCCAGCGCGCGCCCGTCCTCGTCCGTCACCACGTAGCCGTCGGCGTCGAACCGGCACCCGAGCGACCGCGGGATCTCGGCGTGCATGTCGTACCAGCCGAGCGCCGAGAAGCCGAGGTCGTAGCGTCGCTGCGTGCCGTCCGCGAACCGCACGTCGAACCGGTTCTCGCGCAACCCGTCGAACCCGACCATCTCCGGGGTCACGACCGAGATCGCGTGCTCCGCGAGCGCGGCCGCGAGCGGGACCGCCTCCGCCGGATCCGTCCCGTCCAACAGGGGGCGCCCGTGCGTGAGCAGTTCGACCGACTTCGGGTGGAACTCGAGCAGGTCGAGCGCCGTCCGCACCGCGAACGGGTCGTGCCCGATGACGCCGACGGACTTGCCGGGCAGCTCGTGGCCGTCGCAGAAGACGCAGAAGTCGACCAGCGCCCGGTTCGCCCACGGGAAGATCGGGTCGATCTTCCCGCCGACCTCGGGGATCCGGTCGACCACGCCCATGGCGAGTAGGAGAACGCGCCCTCTCGCCACGTGCGTCTGGCGGAGCCAGTCGAACGTCACCTCGTAGCCGGTCTCCGTCCGACGCGCCGCGGAGACCCGCGCGGGCGAGAAGAGACCGACCTTGCTCTCCCACCGCCGGACCGCCTGGGCCTGGAGGTCGAGCAGGCGGTGGCCGGAGATCCCCTCGGGGAACCCGGGGATGTTGTCCATCCGCGGCGCGTAGTACGACCGGCCGTACTTCGGCCCGCGATCGATCACCGCCGCGGTCCGCTCGAGCAGCGCGACCTTGAGGCCCGCCTGCAGGCCGGCATGCCCCCCGCCGACGATCAGCACGTCGTACTCGTCACGGAGCCGTGGGAGCCCGGGCACGGCCCGCCGACCGGACGGGCGGATTTGATGCCTTGCGGTCGCGCGCGGGCGGTGCGCGGCCGTCGAGACGGCAAATGTTATGGCCGATTGCCCGCCTCGGCCGCGTCGGGTTCCGACCGCTCGTGGCACCGGCGCGCGCCGATGACCTTGGCCTGCGGGGGACGCTATTTCTGGAGGACGGTACCCGCTTCGACGGCGACGGCTTCGGTGCCGTGGGCCGCCGCGTCGGCGAGGCCGTCTTCACGACCGGCATGGTCGGCTATCCCGAGTCGCTGACCGACCCGTCGTTCCGGGGCCAGCTGCTCGCCTTCACGTATCCTCTCCTCGGCAACTACGGCGTTCCGCCGGCCGACGCCCGCGACCGGGACGGGCTTCCGGTCCTGGAGAGCACGGGCCTCCAGGTCCGCGGGATGATCGCGCGCGGGACCACCCGGCCCAACCACTGGGCGATGGGGCGCTCGCTGGAGGAGTGGTTGGCCGAGGAAGGGGTCCCCGGGCTGCGGGGGGTCGACACCCGGCGTCTCACCGAACACCTCCGCGCCCACGGCGTGCTGCGGGCGGTCCTCGATGTCGGACCGACCGGGGACGGGCCCTCGAACGAGGAGCTCTCGGCGGCGATCGCCGCGGCCCCCGCGTACGCGGACGAGTCGTTCATGCCCGAGGTGTCGCCCGCGACGCCGTCGGTCGTCGCGCGCAACGGCGGACCGCTGGTCGCCGTCCTCGACTGCGGCGTCAAGACGAGCATCCTGCGCGCCCTGCTCGACCGGGGACTCTCCGTGCTCCGCCTCCCGTACGACCAGCCGGTGCCGGACCGGTGGGACGGCCGCCGCGTCGCAGGGCTGGTCGTCGGGAACGGCCCCGGCGACCCGTCGACGCTGGCCGCCACGGTCGAGGAGCTCGCGCGGCCGTCCAACCGCCACCGGCCGACGCTCGGCATCTGCCTCGGCCACCAGCTGCTCGCCCTCGCGCGCGGCGGGACGACGTTCAAGCTGAAGTACGGGCACCGGGGGCAGAACAAGACGATCGTCTTTCCGGACGGGCGGGCCCTCATCGTGAGCGAGAACCACGGCTACGCCGTCGATCCGGCGTCGCTGAAGGGGACCGACCTCGTCCCCTGGGCGACGAACCCGGACGACCAGACCCTCGAGGGGCTGAAGGACGGGAGCGGTCGTCTGCTGGCGCTCCAGGGCCATCCGGAGGGGCACCCCGGTCCCCAGGAGGCCGGCTTCGTCTTCGACGAGTTCGCCCGGCGCGTGAGGCGACGCGGATGACGCCGTCGCTCCCCGAGAAGGTCGTCCTGCTCGGCAGCGGGGCGCTCAAGATCGGCGAGGCCGGCGAGTTCGACTACTCGGGGAGCCAGTGCCTGAAGGCACTCGAGGAGGACGGCGTCTACGCCGTCGTCGTCAACCCGAACATCGCGACCCTTCAGACGGACCGGCCGAAGCACGGGAAGGTGTACTTCCAGCCGCTCGTCCCCGAGTTCGTCGCCCCGATCCTCGAGACGGAACGGCCGGACGGGATCCTCCTGTCGTTCGGCGGCCAGACGGCGCTCAACTGCGGCGTCCAGCTGGCCGACTCCGGCGCGCTCCGCCAGACGAAGACCCGGGTCCTCGGCACGCCGCTCGCGGGCATCCGGGCGACGGAGGATCGCGCCAAGTTCGTGCGCGCGATGGCGCGGGCGAACGTCCCGACGCTCCCGAGCAAGGCGGTCTACTCCTACGAGGACGCGCTCGCCGCGGCCCGGTCGCTCGGCTTTCCGGTGATCGTGCGGGTCGCCTTCACGCTCGGCGGCAAGGGAGGGGGGGTCGCCCGCGACCCGGAGGAGCTGCGGGAGGTCGTCGGGCGCGGCCTGCGCGCGAGCCCGGTCGGCCAGGTGCTGCTCGAGCGGTACGTCGGCGAGTTCAAGCAGCTCGAGTACGAGGTGGTGCGCGACGCGCGCGGGAACGCGATCACCGTCTGCAACATGGAGAACGTCCTCTCCATGCGGGTGCACACCGGCGACAACGTCGTCATCGCCCCGAGCCAGACGCTCACCGACCACGAGTATCAGATGCTGCGGCAGGCGGCGCTCCGCGCCGTCGAGACGGTCGGGATCGTCGGGGAGTGCAACATCCAGTTCTGCCTCGACCCGAAGAGCGAGGAGTACTACGCGATCGAGATCAACGCGCGGCTGTCGCGGTCGAGCGCCCTCGCGAGCAAGGCGACCGGCTACCCGCTCGCCTACGTCGCCGCGAAGCTCGCCCTCGGCTATTCGCTCCCCGAGCTGAAGAACCGCATCACCGGCGTGACGACCGCCTGCTTCGAGCCGGCGCTCGACTACGTCGTCGTGAAGCTTCCGCGCTGGGACCTCGACAAGTTCGCACGGGCCGACCGACGGCTGGGGCCGTCGATGAAGTCGGTCGGCGAGGCGATGGGCGTCGGGGCGTCGTTCCCGGAAGCGCTGTCGAAGGCGGTCCGGATGGCCGACCCGCGGGCCGACCTCGTCCCGCCGCCCGACGTGCGGCCCCCGGAGAAGGTGCTCGCCGACCTCTCGGCCCCGACCCCGGACGTCCTCCACCACGTCCTCGAGGCGCTCCGCGCCGGGGTCGAGCCCGAGACGATCGCGCGCGTCTCCTACATCGACCGCTGGTTCGTCGATGCGCTGCGCGAGATCGAGCGGGCGCACGCGGCGCTCGGAGCCCTTCCGTCGGGGGAGCTCCCGGAGCCGATCCTCCGGCGGGCAAAGGAGCTCGGCCTCTCCGACCGGGCGATCGGACGGGCGGCCCACCGGGACGAGGAGGCGGTCCGGGCCCGTCGCCTCGCCACGGGGATCCGGCCCCGCATCCGGATGATCGACACCCTGGCCGGAGAGTGGCCGTCGCGCACGAACTACCTGTACGTCACCTATCGGGCCGACGCGGACGACGTGGCACCGATGCCGGCCGGCTCGGCGCTGGTGATCGGCGCGGGCCCGTACCGGATCGGTTCGAGCGTCGAGTTCGACTGGTCGACGATGAACCTGGTCGACGGCCTCCGCGCGGAAGGGCTCCCCGGGGTCGCGCTCCTCAACTCGAACCCGGAGACGGTCTCCACCGACTACGACCGGTCCGACCGGCTCTACTTCGAGGAGATCACCCTCGAGCGCGTGCGGGACGTCTACGACTTCGAACAGTTCGCAGGGGTCGTCACGTGCGTCGGCAGCCAGCTCGCGCAGAACCTGACGCCGCTGCTGGACATGTGCGGCATCCCCCTCCTCGGCACGGCCTCGCGCTCGATCGACGCGGCGGAGGACCGGGCCCGCTTCGGGCGGCTGCTCGAGGAGCTGAAGATCCCCCAGCCGGCGTGGCGGGCGTTCACGACCGTTCCCGAGGCGGCCGCCTTCTGCGCGGACGTCGGCTATCCGGTGCTCGTCCGCCCGTCGTACGTGCTGAGCGGGCAGGCGATGCGGGTGATCGCCGGCCGGACCGACCTGGCGCGGTTCCTGTCCGAGGCGACCCGGGTCTCGCCCGAGCACCCGGTCGTCATCACGAAGTTCATCGAAGGGGCCGACGAGGTCGAGCTGGACGCCATCTCCGACGGGAACAACGTGCTCGTGGCGGGGATCCTCGAGCACGTCGAGCGGGCGGGGGTCCATTCCGGGGACGCGATCTTCTGTCTGCCGCCCCGCCACACGCCCCCCGACGTCCAGCGCCAGCTGCTGGAGGCGAGCGCGCGCCTGGCGCGGACGCTCGCGATCAAGGGTCCGTTCAACGTCCAGTTCCTGGTGAAGGATCGGGCGTACCAGATCATCGAGCTCAACCTCCGCGCGAGCCGCTCGCTGCCGTTCCTCGCGAAGGCGACCGGCGTCCCCCTGCTCACGCAGGCGGCGCGCGCGATGCTCGGCCGCCCGCTGACGGACGTCGGCGGGCTCCCGGGGACCGGCGCGCTCGCCGGGGTCTCGGTCGCCCCGCTCCGGCCGGGCGCCTGGGGCGTCAAGGTGCCGCAGTTCTCGTTCCTGCAGCTGACCGGCTCCGACCCGCTGCTCGGGGTCGAGATGCAGTCGACCGGCGAGGTCGCCTGCTTCGGCCCGACGTTCTCGGACGCGCTCGTGAAGGCGCTGGTCGCGACGGGCGTCCGGCTCGTGCCGCGGCGGGGACGCGCCTTCCTGTCGGTCGGGGGCCCCCGGCTCAAGGAGGAGCTCCTCCCGGTCGCCCGCCGCCTGCGGCAGCTCGGGCTGCGCCTCTCGGCGACCGAGGACACCGGCCGGTTCCTCGCCGAGCGGGGGGTCCGGGGCGTGCGGATCGTCCACAAGGTCTCGGAGCCGGACCGCCGGCCGAACGTCGCGGAGGAGCTCGAGCAGGGCCAGATCGACCTGATCCTCAACGTGCCGCTGTCGCTGGCGCAGGAGAAGCTCGAGCGGATGCTCGAGGACGAGTACATCCTCCGACGTCGGGCGATCGAGCTCGGCATCCCGCTGTTCACGAGCCTCGAAGCGTTCGCGGCCTACGTGGACGGGGTCGCCTGGCTCGAGGAGCACCCGCTGTCGGTCGAGGCGTGGTACGGGGCGCCGGAGACCGGGCCCGCCGCAAGGGCGCGGGCGGCCCCGCGCGAGATGCCGGTCGTCCCCCGCCGGAAGCGCGCGCGCGGCCGGCGCCGGGCGGCCCGCTCGGGCTAGCGCCTACGCCGAGATCGGGAACTTCGAGACGGAGTACTCCGGCACGATCGTCGAGGTGTCGAGCACCTCGGGGATCGCACGGATCCGCTCGGTGACGAAGTCGAGGACGATCCGCTTGTTCTTGGTCGACCCGGGGAACTCGAGGACGACCAGGATGTCCCAGTCGCCGGTGAGGAAGTGGAGCTCCTTCACCTCGGGGTACGACTCCAGGAGGCGGCGGATCCGGTCCAGGTCGCCGCCGCGCACCTTCAGGTAGGTGAACGCCCGGACGCTCTTCAGGTCGGCCGGCATCATCGCGCAGATCGCCTCCTCCGTGAACTGGGCGCACCCCTCGAGCCGGTGGCCGTTCGGGGAGATCAGCACGGGGAAGTTCTGGACGCCGCGCAGGTGCTCGGTGACCAGCCGCTCCAGGCGACCCGCCTTGGAGATATCGACGATCTTCACGGCGTAGCCCCGCCGGACCCCGAGCTCCTCGACCAGGGCCGCGGCCCGCGACTGGTCGTCGGAGAGGAAGTAGACCGGCGTGTCGGAGACCGCCCCACCCTCGCCCGTCGGCGACGCGGCGCCGGCCATCACCGTCGTCCCCATCGGGCTCGCCTGGACGGCGGGCTGGTAGAAGCTGGTGACCGCCTTCTTCGATTGGACGTAGAGCGTCAGTTCGTGGGGCTCGCCCGGCATACCGAGCGCCGAAGGCGGCGGCCCCTATTTAATGCGAGACGCCCGCACCGAGGGGCGGAAAGGGGAAAGGAAAGGGTTCGGACCGGCGCGGCACCCGCCGCGCTAGTACCGCTTGAAGGAGTCGGAGCGGTCGCGGCCGCCGCCGCCCCCGCCACCGCCGCCGCCACCGTAGCGGCCACCACCGCCGCCCCCGCCGTAGCCGCCGGAGCCCCGGTCACGGTAGCCGCCGCCGCCCCCGAAGGAGCGCCGCTCGCTCTCGAACTCCTGCTGGCTCATGTCGAGGGTCTGGTTGACCTCGGCGATCGCGTCGGGCGACTTCGTCAGGTTGCCGTAGCGGCCGACGTTGAGGCGCATGTGGCCCCGGACGAGGGAGACGTAGCCGTTGTCGACCAGGATCGTCTCGTCCTTGGTGATCGATCCGATCTGTTCGTTCCAGAGGGAGAGGATGATCGTTGCCGTGTCGTCGCCGACCACGGCCTCGCAGACCTTACGGGGGTCTCCGAATTTGCCCATCACTTCCTTCGCCTCGCCTACGTTGATCACCTTCGCGAGGACGTTCACTTGCTTCGAGTTCGGCGTTAGGTCGCGCACTTTCGTCAGGGGTTTGTCTACCATCGGTCGGTCGCCTCGTTTCGCGTTTCGTTTCGCTGGGGGAATCGAGGAGCTACCCAAGTCGTGCGGACACTCGTCGCAAAAGTAGGACGGGCGGGACGCTCGATTCGAGCCGGGCTCGGGGATTCCTTGGCCGCCCATGGCCGGCCGCCCCATATAACGCCGTCGTAGCCGCTCGCCCGGGCCCGGGCCGCCCCCGTCCGGTCCCGCGGTAGGCTTTTCCCTCTCCGGCCGGTCCTCGAGGGCCGTGTCGCACGCGCTCGACCTCGGGATCGCCCAGTACCTCCGTCACCAGTACGAGGAGGCGGCGGCGGCGTTCCGGGAGGTCCTCCGCGGCGACCCCGCGAACGCCGCCGCCTGGTCGTTCTACGGGATGGCGCTCGCCCACCTCGGGCGGGCGGCGGACGCCGAGGCCGCGCTGTCGCGCGCGGTCGAGCTCGCCCCCCAGAACGGGGAGGCGTGGTTCCACCTCGGGATCGCCCGCGGGCTCCGCGAGGAGTGGGCCGACGCCGCCTCCGCCTACCGGCGGGCGGTCGCCCTCGCCCCGGGCGACGTCGTCGCCTGGCACCGCCTCGGGGTCGCCTGCGCCGAGTCCGGCGACGAGAGCAGCGCCTCCGCCGCGTTCGAGCGGGCGCTCGTCCTCTCCCGGGACGTGCCGTCCGCCGAGGCGGCCCCGCCGGCCCGGCCCGCCTCCCTTCTCGACGACCACGTCGAGGAGCTCGGGGAGCGGGAAGGGGGGCGCGAGGCGAAGAGCTGGCTCGACCTCGCGCTCTCGCTCCTCTCCCTCGGCGACCAGGAGGAGGCGATCGCCGCCTACGAGCGGGCGTACACGCTCGACCCGGCCCGGGCGCGCGCGTCGCTGTTCCGTCCGATGCTGCGTCTCGTCACGACCGTCGGCAGCGAGCCGCCGCCCCCCGGGCCGGCCCGCCCCGAGGTGTCGTAGCGGGCGCGGTCAGATCGGCTTCGGCGCCGCGGTGACGATCGCGCTCTCCGCCCACTCCTTCGCCTTCTCACGGGCGACGGCGTGGGTGTCGTAGAACGGGTGGATCCGCTCGAGGATCGACTGCTTGCACTCCCCGCAGAGGAGCGCTCCCGACCGACAGTCCCGCTCGACCTCGGCGAGCCGGGCGTCGCTCTCCGCGAACCGGGTCTTCCAGAGGGCGAAGACGGAGCAGATGTCGGGGTTCGCGCCGAGCCGCCGCTGCTCCTCGACGGTCGCGCGCCCGCCGGTGAAGGCGTTCTTCACCTTCCGCTCGACGACCTTCGGCGGGTCGTTGAGGAACAGGGCGTTGTCGGCCGCCGCGCCGGTCGTCGACATCGCCTGGTCGCCGAGGAGGCCGGGGATCATCTGGCTGTGGAGGAGCGCCGGCTTCGGGTAGCCGAGCCCCTCGGCGATGTCGCGGGTGACGCGGAAGTGCGGGTCCTGGTCGATCCCGCACGGGATCAGGCACGGTACCTCCTTCCCCTCGGCCCACGACGGCCAGAAGCACGGCACGGTCTGCAGGGCGGTGTAGAAGACGAGCCCGATGTTCTGGGACGCCTCGAAGCCGAAGACCGCCTTGACGGTCGAGTACGGGATCTTCCGCGCGACCCGGATCGCCAGCGGGTAGAGCGCGCCGATCGACTTGGAGTCGAAGAAAACCCGCGTCCGGGCGGGGTCGAAGCCGACCGCGAGGATGTCGTAGAGGTTCTCCATCCCCCAGCGGACGGTCTCCTCCCGCGTCAGGCCGGCCCGCGCCCAGAACTTCTCGTCGTCCGTGATCTGGATGTACATCGGGACGTGGAGGCGCTCCTGGAACCACCGGCACAGGTCGAACGCGGCGAGGTGGGAGACGTGGAGGGGCCCGGACGGGCCCCGGCCCGAGTACAGGAAGAACGGGTGGCCGCGCTCGTACCGGTCGAGCAGGGCGACGAGGTCCCGGTGGGAGTAGTACGTCCCGCGGGCGATCAGCGGATGGAGCTCCCCCCCGGCGAGCCGCCGCAGCCGCGTGCGGAGCTCGTCGGTCACCTCCTGGGTGCCGAACAGCTCTCGGAGGCGCGCGTAGTCGATCCGGCCCTTCACCTCGTACGGGGTGACCGTGAAATCGTCCGGCGGCGGCATCGGTCGGGGCCGCCGCTACCCTTCCGGGAAAGTGATCTTCGAGAGGATCGTCTCCCGCTCGGCGAGCGGCACGCCGGCGGAGGAGAGCGCCGAGGCGACACAGCTGCGCGAATGCTCGAAGTGGATCGAATGGCCGCAGGCCGGGCAGTTCGCCCACCCCTCGATAAGGCGGCGCAGGCCCTCGCGGGACGACGACGAGTCCCGACGCGCGAACTTGTCGACCAGGATCGCCGCGCCCGCGGAGTTCTCCAGGTTCGACAGGGGCACCCGCACGACCGTGTTGCAGATCGGGCAGTGGGCGGGGTTCCGGCACGTGCAGGCCATGACGAGGTCCCGGTCGGCTATGCCACGGTCCGGGCTAAAAGCCCACGGGCGGACCACCGCCGCCCAGGACGCCGTACGGGCCCCACCCCTCGCGCCAGTGGAACCATACGTTCATCTCCTCGTACCGCGCCGTCGCGGCTCCGATGGTCGCCTCGCCCGCCGACAGCGCGCTCGAACTGCGGACGGAGATGATCGAGCTGCTGAAGCAGCTGAACCGGGCCGAGATGGAGGAGCCCGGGGAGCTCTCGGGCCTCGAGGCCGAGGAGCTGTACCATCTGCTCTCGCGCGGTGCGGTCATCCGACCGACGATCGAGGAGGTCGAGACGGCCCTCCGGGTCCTCGTCGGCAACCGACTCGCGCTGGAGCTGGACGACCCCCAGTACGCCTGGAACCGGGGCCGGGTCGTTGGCAACCGCTTCGCGATCACCACCGAGGGCAAGCAGTTCCTCGTCCACCAGCTGCAACGGGTCGGCCGCGTCTGACCCCGACGCCCGCCGTGCGCGACGGGTTAAGTAGCGGAAGCCGACGTGGGGAGAGCGATGCCCCCGGGGAGCCCCCCCGACCCGATCCGCGCGACCCTGATCGCGATCCTCCAGCAGCTGAACCGCATCGAGTCGCTCCACGAGGGGCGCCCGAAGGACCAGGCGCTCGAGGTCACCGACCTGGAGCGGCTCCTGTACCGCTTCTGGGCGATCGACCAGAAGCGCGCGGACGTGCGGCACGAGCTCGGCCTGTTGATCCGCAACGGGCTTGTCACGGGCGCGCACGGGCACGGCCACAGTGCGGCCCGCTACCGGATCACCGCCGCGGGCAAGCAGTTCCTGGTCGAGGCGCTCGCCCGCAGCGAGCGGATCGCCTGAGCCGTCCCCCGCCGACCGGAGGGGGCTCGGCGACCGCGTTCGCGCGAAGCGTTAAGTAGCGAACGCATGTCGGCCGCCCGCCGTGTCGCGCATCCACTCCGGGCGCAAGGGCCGGGCCGGTTCGCACCGTCCCTACCCGCTCCAGAAGCCGTCGTGGGTCACCGCGACGACCGAGGAGGTCGTCGCCCAGGCAACCCAGATGGTGAAGGCCGGCCGGAGCCCCGCGCAGGTCGGCCAGGTGCTCCGCGACAGCTACGGGGTTCCGTCCGTGCGGGCGGTCACCGGTCAGCGGCTCGGGGCGATCCTCGCCGCCCACGGCCAGACGGCGGAGATTCCCGACGACCTGCAGGCGCTCCTGAAGCGCGTGGTCCACCTCCAGCGCCACCTCGCGACGCATCCGAACGACCTCTCCAATCGGCGCGGCCTCTCGCTGATGGAGTCGCGGATCCGCCGCCTGGCGCGCTACTACCGGCAGCAGGGACGGATCCCCGAGGGCTGGCGGTACTCCGCGGCGGGTGCCGCGCTCCAGGTGGAGTGATGCCCCCGGGACCGGACGGGTTCGTCCGGGATCCTCATTACCGCGAGGAGTTCGACCGGGCCCGCGGCCTCGTGCTCGCCACCCCCCGCCGCTGGCGGGTGATCTACCACTACGACGGCGACGGGATCGCCGGCGCGTCGTCGCTCCTTCGGGCGTTCGAGCGGCTCGGCTACCCGGCGCAGGCGACGCCGCTCACGGGCGTCGAGCGGGACCGGATCACGCAGCTGCTCGCCACGACCGCGGGGCCGGTGCTGATCGTCGACTCCGGCGCGAGCTGGCTCGACCTGTACGGGAAGCACCCGTACCCGGTCGTCGTGCTCGACCACCACCGTTACCCGGGCGTGCCGCACCCGCCCGAGCTGCCCGCGCACGTCGGGTTCGTGAACCCGCTCAACTGGGGGGTCGACGGGATGAGCGAGCTGTGCGGGGCGACGCTCGCCTGGCTGTTCACCGTCTTCCTCGACCCCGTGAACTGGGACAACGCCCCGTGGGGGCTGTCGGGGGCGATCGCCGACCGCCAGCACGTCGGGGGGTTCCAGGGGCTGAACGCCACGCTCGTCGACGAGGCGGTCCGCCGCGGGGTGCTCGAGCGGCGGCGCGGAATGCCGCTGTTCGGGGGGACCGTCGACGCCGCGCTCGCCGACAGCATCGACCCGTTCGTCCGGGGGCTCTCGGGGCACCCGGCGGCCGCGGCCGACTTCCTGCGGGCCGTCGGCATCGCGCCGGACCGGGCCGTGGCGTCCCTGACGCCCGAGGAGCATGCCCACCTCTCGGCGGCGCTCAAGCAGCGTCTCGAGCGGGACGGCGTCCTCGCGGAGTTCACCGGGCTGCTCGACGGGGTGCGATGGTTCTCCCCCGCCCTTCGGCTCGACGCCGAGGAGGTGTCGAACCGCCAGAACGCCACCGGTCGGGAGGGCATCCCGGAGGTCGGCGTCGCCTGGTCGCTCGGGGATCCGGCGGCGGCCGACCGGGCGATCGCGGCGGAGACGGCGTGGCGCCGGGGGATCCTAAAGGGGCTCCAGCGGATCGAGGAGGCGGGCGTCCACTCGGGCGCGCACCTGAAGTGGTTCGAGAGCCCTGAGATGACCCTCGCCGGCACCCAGGCCGGACTTGCAATGAGCTACCTTCTGCCGCCGGACCAGCCGGTGTTCGTCTTCTCGGACGTGCCGAACGCCCGCACGAAGGTGAGCTCGCGCGGCCTGGTCGCCCAGGTCGAGCGGGGGCTGGACCTCGCCGCCGTCTGCCGAACCGCGGCCGCCGCGGTCGGCGGCGAGGGCGGCGGACACCGCGTCGCCAGCGGGGCGACGATTCCGCCCGGGACGCGCGA
>Ga0335073_10001359_pt1 | contig 32596 bp, 28 predicted proteins | sample Lox_Sample_22_FD_207093 | JGI IMG/M metagenome (GOLD analysis project Ga0335073, IMG submission 207093) | Soil microbial communities from Loxahatchee National Wildlife Refuge, Florida, United States - Lox_Sample_2.2 | ecosystem: Environmental > Terrestrial > Soil > Wetlands | place: USA... | reverse complement strand
GCCGAGCGCTACGGCGGGCCAGTGCTGGTGATCGTCTCCAACGACGGCTCGCTCGACCGCACCGAACACATCGCGCAGGAAGAGATCTCGCGGCTTCGCTTCGCCAGGGGCCGGGTGCTGACCGGACCGAACGGCGGCCAGTCCGCCGCGCTGAACCGTGCCCTGTCGGTCACCAGGGCCGATATCTGTGTCCGTATCGACGCGGACTCCGTGATGGGGCCGGATGCGCTGGTGTACTCGATCCCGTGGTTCCGCGACCCGGAAATCGGAATGGTCGGTGCCATGGAGGAGCCGAGGACGGACACGGTGACCTGGTTTCATCGCCTGCGCACGCTCGAGGCGCTGTTCCAGTTCCGGTTCGCCCGGCTGGCGCAGAGCGTCGTCGACGGCGTGGTCGTCATTCCGGGCCCGTTCACGGTGTTTCGCCGGGCCCCGGCCGCCGTAGTCGGCGGCTTCCCGGTCCGTATGAACGGCGAGGACACGGATCTGACCATGCAGTTCGGGCGGCTCGGCTACCGCTCCGTCGTCGATCCGCGGATCCGGTGCTACGAGGACGTGCCGCGCGGGGCCGGTGAGTTCATCGAGCAGCGGACCCGGTGGGCGCGGGCAGGATTTCACGTCTATGCCCGGCACGTGCCGCTGCGCAGCGGCACGGCCGGGCCGCGCGTGTGGTTCTGGACGATGCGGCGCGGGTTCTCCTGGTTTTCCCTGCAGACCGGCATGGTAGCCCCGATCTTCATGATCGAGCTTGCGCTGACCCACCCCACCTACCGGCAGAACATCGCGACGTTCGCGAGCCTCTACATCGCGGCCGGCGCGGTGCCCGTCCTGATCAGCGTGCCGTTCGCGATCAAGCAGCGGCAGTGGCGCAGCCTGTGCTGGATCCCCACCTGGTTCGCGTACGCGTTCCTGCGCCGGATGGCCACGCTGGAGGCGGCGATCACGCTTCCGGTACGGCCGTTCCCTGCGCTGGCGCCGGTGCGCATCCCGTCGCCGCGGCGCGCCTCGCTGGCCGCTAGCACCCGCCGCGGGGCGCGACGGCGCGCGGCTGGCGGCACCCTCGCCGCCCGCGATACCGACTGAGCCGACGAACAGGAAGGCCGGGCCCGGGGATCCGGATAGCTCGCCGGTCCAGTCACGCCACGAACTCTAGTGCGGCGGCCGCCGCTCGCCGCTTCCCGCGGCCCCCGCCCGGCCCGATGACGTGGCCGTGGCCGGTGCCGGGGCGGGCATTGCCCGGAATATGGCCGCATCGCCCGGCCCGTACATGTCGTTGGCGGGGTTATATCGGTGACCGGGCGGTGGCTCGGCGAGCAGCGGGCCCATGCGCGACGCCATGGCGAGGTATTCCTGCTCACGCGCCTTGACGCCGGGCGCCCCAGTCCACCTCGGGGGGCTGAATCATCGGGTCCCGCATTTCTGCCTCCGTGCTGACAATGGGCACACCTAGTAGGCCCCGGATCCGTGCATGACCGCTGACCCTGTCTTCCAGAGGATCTGGAGGTCGAGAGCGAACGACCAGTTCTCGACGTAGCGAACGTCGAGCCTGACGGCTTCCTCCCATGGCAGATCCGACCGTCCGCTAACCTGCCAGAGGCCGGTTATGCCCGGCTTGACCACAAGCCTGCGCAGCATGTGGCCGCCGTGTTGTGCCGCTTCTTCCGGCAGCGCGGGCCTGGGCCCGACGAGGGACATGTCGCCGCGCAGGACATTGAGCAACTGCGGAAGCTCATCGAGCGACCAGCGGCGGAGAAACGCGCCGACCCGCGTCACGCGCGGATCCCGGCGAATCTTGAACAGCGCACCGTCCACCTCATTGTGCTCCGCGAGCACAACTTTCTGCCGTTCGGCGTCAACGACCATCGTGCGGAACTTGTAGAGGGTGAAGACGTGCCCGTCTCTTCCGACCCTGGTCTGGCGGAAGAACGCGGGGCCACCGTCATCGCACCTGACCGCGATCGCGATGGCCGCGAATGTGGGAGCCAGGACCACCAGCGCCATAGCGGCCGACACCTTGTCGAAGAGGCTCTTCATAATCTGCTTGCCACCGGCCAGTTCCGGATGGTCGACATGCAGCAGCGGCAGCCCGGCGACCGGGCGGATGGTGGTACGCGGGCCAGCCACGTCGAGCAAGGCTGGCGCAACGCATAAGTCGGTGCCTGTCTTCTCCAGATCCCAGGCCAGTTCGCGCAGGCGGCTGCCACCGATCTCGGGACACGAGAGGACGGCCACGGTGTCGGCGCGCAGCTGCCGTACGGTCGCTGCCACACTGTTGATATCCCCGGCTATTGGGACACCCGCGATCTCATCCGTGGCCCACGTCCCCGCGACGCAGACTCCTACTACGGAAAGACCGTGGTAGGAGTCCCTGCGAAGGGTGGTCACCAGCTCGGCCACCGTTTCCGCGTGGCCGACGGCGATGACCCGCCGGGTGCAGGATCCGCGGCTGCGAAGGCGGTGCAGGCGCCTGCGGAGAAAATACCGCACGCCTAGATCAAGCACAGCCGCACTCGGCAGCGCGATGGCAATGTAGCCGCGGGCGAGGCTGAGCTTGCCCGCATATGAAGCCACCGCCACCGCGGCGGTCAGGCTTACGGCCGCGTTCAGCAGCTTGCGGAACTCATCCGAGCCAAGCCCTATGAAACGAGCGTCATAAGCTCCGGCAAGCTTGAGCGAAATGCACCACAAGACGGGAAGCGCGCACGTCAGGACCGCGTAACTGATCGGCGGAGAGCCCTGGCTCGCAAACCGCACCTGGGAGGCCGCTATCCCGGCGACAAAGGCGCACAAGCCGTCTGCCACGGCGGCGCGGCGAAGGTAAGCACGTATCCAACCCGTCGTCCACGGTACGACCGAACGGATCACGGCTTCGCTGTCGTCAGCGACTACTGAATTACTGACCATGCTCATGCTGCTTTCTGGGCAGCCGCCTGCCCCGTACTGTCACGCGCCGCTGGCCCCGGATACGCGCAAGGATTATCTCCGAGCGCATGCTGATACCGCAGGACTCCCATTTCGTCTTGATTGGCACAGGTCACTCAGGCGTGCGGGGAGACGCTCATTGAGAGTGGCCTGGGCCCATCAAAGTCCCAGCGCGCACAGACTAACAATCGGGCATGGCTTTGGCTGCAAGCTTGGCGGATTCTTCTTCGTGTTTTCCTGATCCGGCGCCACGCTTTTTATTTGATTGGTCGTCTAGATCTCGGCATCAAATTAAATCCTCTAGACATCCACCAATCTCGCTGATCTGGCTGGGTGCCAGATATGCAATTTATCCGGCGCCGACTCCAGCCGCGAAAATATCTAGACGTCCGTCGTTCAAGGTAGTCATTGCCTTCCGCGCGGCGTCAGAATCCGCGTTCGCCCAGTATTGGGGGATTGGCAACTTGCCAATAAAAGTGCCTGAGACGCTGGCGATGCAAGCTGCCAAAAGCCATATCGCTCAGTAAGGGCCTAATGCGAGCCTTCAAAGTTAGCCGGGATGTAGTTTCTGCCCGGTTACCGAATGTGTTTGCCGGGTGGTTGCGGTGCGTGCGGCGGTAGAGCAGGCGCGAGCCACCCCGGCAGCCAGCGGCCTGTCGCTCGGCGGGTTGATCAAGCATGCGGCCAGGACCGAGCGCCGGTGGGTGGCCGCGGGCATCGCCGGGCAGCCGTTACCAGCGCGCCGGGTCACTGACCGAGGCTTATGACGCTGGGCTGGCTGATTCGGGTCAGAGTGCCGGCCAGCGCTGACCGTCAGGGTCCGGCAGCTTGTCACTTGTGCTCATACTCCCGCTGGCTGTGGCCTCAGGGAGAGTTGTCAGGGAGCGCCTAATGCTGGGACTTGATTGCCTCGTAGATGTCTGCCGCCCGCCGAGCCCAGCTATGCTGAGCCGCGAACGCTCTGCGACGTGCCACCATCTGCCCGGTCCTGGGGACTCCCAGCAGGCGGTCGACGTGATCGGCGAATGACCGGGACTGCGATGCGATGCAGACCAGGTCGGTCGCCAGCCAGCGGGTTGCGGGCAGGTCGGTGCTGACGACGGACCGGCCGGCGGCCAGGTACTCGAGCGTCTTCAACGGGAAGCTGCTGCGATTGAACGCGCTGTCCCGGTAGGGCACCACGCCAACGTCTATCACCCGGAGATAACCCGGCAGCGCATCAAACGGTTTCGGGCCAACCCAGCGCACGTTGCGCCGTCGCTGCAGGGCGTCGAATCGTTCTGGCTCAAAGGCAGGGTCCTTCGGCCCTATCAGGAGAAGCGAGCGCCCCCGGTCGGCGATGTCCTCCAGCAGGCGCAGATCGGTCCGGTTGTTGATGTGGCCGACGAAGCCAGCAACCGGGCTGGGCAGGTCGACATCGTTCGGCAGCGCCGCGTGCTCGATCTCGAGGTAGGCGTCCACGTCGGCGCCGAATGGAACGAGCACGGGGCGCAGACCCCTGCCACGCCAGGTGTCAGCTACGACCGGATTGGACGCCACGACCAGGTCTGCGCTCGCCGCCACCTGCCGTTCGCGCCGGTCCAGCAGGGCGGCGTTCAAACCGAGCATGGCGGCTCCGCCAACGAAGTCGTCCTGGGCCCAATACGCCCGGACCTGCTCGGAGCAGCTGCCGAACACGGGGTACTGCGGCCAGCCAGAGAGGACCGCCCGGACGCGGCCGCCCAGCCTGGCGGCGGCCCTGCGAATGTGGCGGCGGGCTAGGACGCTGGTCATGCCCGTCAAACCGGGCCGGGACGGGAAGGGCTGCACCACCGGCGTCAGCCGGGCCAGGCCGGGTCGCTGTAAACGCAGCCGCGGCGCACGGAGCGTTTCGGCTACTTCGGGCCGCCTCGCTGGTGTGAGCCGAGACATGGGCGGGTCTACGTAGAGCACGGGAGCCAGCCGGGACAGATGCTCCGCCAAGTGCACATCGGCTAGCTTGATGCCGTCGTAGCTGTTAGCCGCGCAGAGCACGATAAGCCCGTCCCACTCACGCGACGAGGCGGGGATCACCGACATTCGGACTGCTGCTTCTCAACTGGGTTCTGGCGTACGAGTGCGGCGGCTGCAGCCGGAGCGGCTCGGCTGCTCTCGTCCCGCAGCCACGTCGAGTAGTCGCCCCGGGCCACGGCGCGGCTCGCCTTCAGCCGGACGACGATGGCCACCAACAAGAAGAACGCCACCCGCGGCGCCAGTCGGGGTTCCCTGCGGGCTATCGCGAGCAGGTCGGCCATCTGGGTCCGCGCGGTCGCACCCGGCGCCCCGTCCGCCCGCTCGATCTGGGCAACCCCGGCGGCAATCCGTACCCGGCGGCGCAGCAAGTCGGCGAAGGTCCGCGGCACGTGGACGACGGCGCGCGCACCGGGAACGACGCTCCGCTCGTGCGGAGCGAATAAGAGCGATGCCGCAAGGTCGTCCGAGAGCAGCGGCGGCAGGCTGGCGATGCGCTCCTGCCCGACCCTGTCCACGGCGATGACACCCCTCCCGAAGAGTCCGAGCCGGACCTCGGGCAACCGCGACCACACGTCGTAATACCACCGCACCGACCAGGGCCTTCCGGCCAGTTGCAGCACCCGCTCCGGGGCCGCGGCCAGGACTCCCGGCTGCCGGAGCGCCGCGACCAACGCCCGGAGGTCCTGGGCCCGCATTTCGATGTCTGCATCAACATAGACGCGCGGCAGGTCTGCGGCGGCGAGGTCTCCGGCGACGCGGGCCTCGTATTTAGATGCGACCGGGATGGACAGGACCTGGACCTGGCGCCCGAATGAGGCTGCCACCTCGGCGGTGTCATCGGTACAGCCGTTGGCGACGACGATCACGTTCAGGTCGCCCTGGGGAGCGCCAGCCACGAGTTGCCCGAGCAGTCGGCCGATTACGCGGCCCTCGTTGTGCGCGGGAATGACGACGGTTGTCACAGCGGAACAGTATGGGATACGAGCGGCAGGCGGTAAGACTTCGGCGTCACCGGAGGCCTTGTCTTTAAATACACCAGAGCAATACCCCGGGATTTCTACCTTTAGTCGGATCTCCGTTCATCATCTAGCTTCTTCCCGGCCAGAGGTGTAGGCACATGGCTGTATTGAGCACAAGAAATAAGATTATCCCAGTAATGCGGACATTTCACAGTGCGCGTCCGCCGTGGCTCCGAGCATTTCTCGGTTGAATACATGGCGTTCGTAGATTCGGTGACAGCGCCGATGGGAAAGGCTAAGATTCCGTGGCGGCTGCAATTACGTGCATGCGCTGTTGCGCCTCGCATCGGGAGGCGGTAATCATAGGGCGGAGAAGATGGCAGTGGTCTGCCTGGTCGTGTTAGACGCGAGCCTGGGCAGCACTGTGAGCGGTGGCGCCGTATGAGACGCCCGACGGCTGAAGGGAATTCCCTCGCCGGCCTGGCTTCTCGGGCTCTTGGCTGGAGCTTCGCCAGCAACACGACAGCCAGGATCGGCGCGCTGCCCATCGGGATTGTGATCGCACGCTTAGTCGGTCCGCACTCGTTCGGGACATTCGCGGTCGCGCTCGTCGCGCTGATGGCGGTGCTCAGCTTCAATGACCTCGGTGTCAGCCTCGCGATCGTCCGGTGGGAAGGGGAGCCGGCCGAGATCGCCCCTACCGTCGCGACCCTCTCGGTGGCGTCGAGCCTGATCACCTACGCTGGCTGCTTTCTCGGCGCGCCCGCATTCGCCTCCGCGATGGGCGCACCCGCAGCCACCGGCGTGATCCGTGTGCTCACCCTGAACGTGATCGTGGACGGCGTCGCCGCGACACCGGCTGCACTGATGCAGCGGTACTTCCTTCAGGACCGCAAGACGATCGCCGACCAGGTGAACAACTGGCTCGGCGTGGCAGTGTCTATCGGGCTGGCCTGGCAGGGATTCGGTGCGATGAGTCTCGCGATCGGCCGGATGAGTGGTGCTGTCGCGTCCGGGATCCTGTTCCTGGTATTTTCTCCGGAGCCGGTGCGCTTCGGCTTCGATCGCACCAGGGCCCGCGCGCTGTGCCGATTCGGGTTGCCGCTCGCCGGGGCAAGCCTGGTTGTGTTCGCCGTGACGAATGTGGATCAGCTCGTCGTGGGACACATGCTCGGCGCCACGGCGCTCGGCTTCTACGCGCTGGCCCTCAATCTCGCTAGCTGGCCCGTCACCATGTTCTCCCTGCCAGTGCGGAGTGTCGCGCCCGCCGTGTTCTCGCGGCTCCAGCATGACCGGGCCGCCATGAATACCGGCTTCGTGTCGGCAGCAGCCGTGCTCGGATCGGCGACGCTGCCAATATGCCTGCTCATGAGCGGAGCTGCGGTACCACTGCTGGGGCTCGTGTACGGCGCGCCATGGATTCCCGCGGCGCACGCGCTGATCTGGCTGGCCATGCTCGGGGCACTGCGCATCCTTTTCGAACTCGTATATGACTATTTCGTCGTGCTGGCCCGGGCCCGCGTCGTATTCACTGTGCAACTGGCGTGGCTCATTGCGCTTGTCCCAGCGCTCATCGCAGGGGCACAGGTAGCTGGCATCTCCGGGGCCGGCCTGGCCGAGGTCGGCGTAGCCGCGGGCATCATCCTGCCCTGGTACCTCAGCGAGCTGAGCAAGGTCGGCGTCAAGCGCCGGGTCCTGGCAGGAAGGCTCTGGCTTCCGGTTGTGGCCGCAGCGGCAGTGGGCGCTGGCGCTGCTATCGTCGCCAGGGTTATCCGGTCTGACCTGGCGGCACTCGCGACCGGCGGTGCGCTCGCCCTGACTGTGATCGGTCTGCTCGGTTACCGGATGCGGTCCGTGCTAGCGGCGCTGCGGGCAGACCTCAGCCAGCGGCCAGCTGCCGGTCCCGCCGGTACTGCAGGGGCCGCCGACGCCACTGCTGCAATCGTTGCTGCTGCCGCGCGAGCCCCCGGTCCCCCGCCGGCGCCCGCCGAGCCCGTCCTGCCTCCCCGCAGTGCGGTCGGCTCGCGATCTGCTCTCGAGGGGGCGGTACTGCCCATTCCGGGAGGTGAGCCGCTTCCGGGGCCGATGTTCAGCCCCACAACCGAGCCGCCGCCGCTGTATCTGGAGACCGTCGCAAGGCTCCGCTGGGATCCCGCGGGCGGGGACCTGGAGGCGATGCGACATGGCGGCACTCACCACCGGGAGAATCCTTGACTGCTTGCAGGCCTCACCGCATCTGGATTGCTGAGGGGGCCCTGCGGTGAGAGTTCTCGTCTACCCACACACGATGGTGATCGGCGGGTCCCAGCTCAACGCCGTCGAGATCGCGGCCGCAATCCGCGACCGTGGTCATGAGGTGCTCGTGGTGAGCGAGCCGGGACCACTCGTTGAGACCGTGCGGCAGTTCGGGCTGTTACACGTCCCGCTGGACCCCCGCGCCAAGAGCCGGCCGTCCCCTCACACCGTTGCTCAGCTGATCCGGCTATCCAAAGAGCACGGAATTGACGTCGTACACGGCTATGAGTGGCCGCCCGCGGTCGAGGCGTTCGCCGGCCCTTGGCTCCGGCTCGGCCTGCCGGTTGTGTTCACGATCAATTCCGATTATGTGGCCCCGTTCCTGCCGCGGACCGTGCCGCTGGTCGTTTGCACGGATGACGGCCGGATCCGGGCCGAGAAGGCGGGACATGGCCCGGTGACGGTCATCGAAACGCCTGTCGACGTGCGCGCCAACGCGCCGGACTACGACCCAGGAACGTTCCGTTCCGGGCTTGGTTTCCCAGCCGCCGTGCCCCTGGTGGCGATGATCTGCCGGCTGGCAACGGAACTGAAGCTAGAGGGACTGCTCGCCGCCTGTGATGCCGTGGCTGAACTGGCTGTCTCGGGCGTGCCAGTTCAGCTGGCGATCGTTGGTGACGGCCCGGCTCGTCCTCTGGTCGAGAAGGCTGCAGCCGCGGCCAATGCCCGGGCCGGTCATCGGATCGTTGCGCTGGCTGGCCAGCTGGACGACCCGCGGTCGGCGTACGCGGCAGCCGACGTTGTGCTCGGCATGGGTGGTTCAGCGCTTCGCGGCCTGGCTTTCGGCAAGCCGCTCGTGGTTCAAGGTGAGCATGGTTTCTGGGAGTTACTGACACCGGAATCCGCACCGCGGTTCTGCGGCCGCGCCTGGTACGGTCTCGGCGCTCAAGCCGATGGACGTGCTGCAGGCGCACGACGCCTGGCTGGCATCCTGCAGGGCTTGCTCGACAACCCTGCAGCCCGGGTCAGCCTGGGAAGGTTCGGCCGGTCATTGATTGTCGAGAGGTTCAGCCTGGAGTGCGCTGCCGTGATCCAGGAGGGTGTGTACCTGGCGGCGATAGAGGCACCCCGGCCATCGGCTGTGGACCTGACCGGGGACGCAGTCCGCACCGGAATGGGGGTGTTCCGGCATAAGGTGACCAGGAAGTGGCAGCGGTGGCGGGGGACCTGCCTCGTCGACGATTTCACGGTAGACAGGAGAATCTGGCTCGCACCTCGTGTGGGCACTATGGCTGAGGACCCGGAGAACCAGTAAATCAGGGCTCCGAGGGTAAACGTATGGTAGCTTCGCCACTGCTCAGAGTAGTCAACATCACTGACCTTCCCCGTTCGGCCTGCCCGGGTATCAGCGAAGCTGCCACCCGGGAGAATCGAGGTTCTAGTGAATGCGTACCTGCTCGGCCTGTTAGCCACCGTCGGCCTGACCGTCGGCGTCTCGGCATCGGCACCACCGGTCTCATCGCCACCACCGGCTTCGGCAGCACCGGATTCATCGGCGGCAGCGGTTTCACCGACGCCCGCGTTCGCTTCGTCGCAGTTCGAGTGCGCGATCATTCCCCATGATTGCGGGTTCCCGGACTCGGCGACTGTGGGAGTACCGTTATGGATGACCCTGCAGAACGTCCCGGACCAGGTATCTAGCGGGCCAGGCTGGCACTACGACCCGCGTGGCTGGGTGGAGGTCGACGGCAACGGCGCGGACCTCAGCGGGCTGAACATTCCGTGCAGCGTCGACATCAGCGCGTCCAACGTGACGATCGATGACGTGCACATCGAGACCAGTGGGCAGTCCTCGTTCGGGATCAGCCTGCGGAACACCAGCAACGTGACCATCGAGAACTCGGACATAGAAGGCGAGAACACCGGTTCCGGACGGTTGATGGTCGGGATCAAGGACATCTATGGAAACTCGACCGGAACCTCTGTCCTGGACAACGACATCTCACGCGTTTCCACTGGGGTGCAGATATTCGAAGGGCTGATCCAGGGGAACTACATTCACAATATGGGCTATATTCCCGGTGATCACATCAACGGCATCACGGTCAGCGGCGGGACCACGCCCTTGACGATCCAGGGCAACACAATCCTAGTCGACAGCGGCCAGACCGACGCGATCGGCCTCTTCCAGGACAGCGGAGTCGAGGCCAACAAGGTTATCAAAGACAATCTGCTCGCCGGGGGCGGCTGGGTCATCTACGGCGGGAATAAGGTCGGCGCTCCGGCCGCCACCAACATCGTTATAGAGGACAACCTGTTCGGCAGCATCTATTATCCCGACAGCGGCCAGTGGGGTCCCGTGGTTTACTTCGCCCCCGGCCCCGGAAACGTGTGGTCCGGTAATGTATGGGAGGATACCGGCCTGACGATCCCCGCCCCTGGCCCATAAGGTCCGGGAGCCATCAGCATGGCGCGCTTATTCGATAATAGCGTATGTATCGCGTATTGCTATCAGCTCACGCGGGGCGGTCGGCCGCAACCTTGGCGTAGATCTCCTCCATATGCCTCACCTTGCTATCCCAAAGGCCGATCTCCGCCACGCGCCGACGTGCCCCCTCGCCCAGTGACCGGCGCAGGTCCGGGTCTGGCACCAGCCGCCTCAGCGCAGCGGCGAGGTCACGGGCATACTGCTCCGGCGATACCGGATGAACCCGGATACCGCAGGTCTCGTCGACAGCAGCTCCCGGGCCACCGATGTCGCTGACGAGTACCGGAAGGCCGTGGCTCATTGCCTCGAAGGTGACGTTACCGCCAGGTTCGCGGTAGCTGGGGAATATGAACAGATCTGCCGACCGGTAGAAGTCCTCGATCCTTGAGCGGGCGAGCCACCCGTGGAAACGGACCCGGTCGGTGAGCCCCAGGTCGCTGGCCAGCGTCTCGCAGGCTGCGCGGTCGAATCCGTCGCCCACGACGTCGAGGCAGACGGGCAGATCACGGACGAGGCTGAGTGCGCGGATAGCGTCCCTCGCGCCTTTCGTCCGGACGAGTCTGCCGACAAAGAGAATCCGCACCTCGCCCCGGCGGTCCGTCCGGTCCACTGGCTCTGGCAACCGGTCGATCCCGGTCTCGCTCAAAATTTCAAAGCTGCGGACCGGCGTTCCGGCCAGAAGTTCACTGACGTACGGGGCAATACCGATCACACAGCTGGCCTGCTGGTAGGTCCGGCGCAGCCAGGGGTCTTGCCGCAGGCGTAGCCGATCCAGACTCCGCAATTGGACATACCACGCCGTGGTTCCCTCCTCCGCCCGAAACGGGGGCGGAGACTGCAAGCTGCCACCTACCGGTCCCAGCACGAACGGGATCCCCAGTCCGGCGGCTGGCGAAGGGTACCTGGCTGCCACCGGTACCGGCTGGTGGGCAAGATCGAATCTCTCGCCCCGTGCCAGGGCGGCCCGGATCCATCGGCGCGCCCGGAAATAGAACGGCACATAACCGGGTTTGAGCATGCTGTTGAGCCGCTCGGATCGGCCGAATCCGCTCGGCTCGGCCCATTCGATCGTGCGCACGTAAGGAAGCTGCCGTGATAGCGGGGTACGTCCCCGCTTGTAATACGTCAGCACGGTGACCTCATACCGGGAGGCGAGACGGCATACCCATTGGTATGCAACCCAGGCCTCACCCACATCCTGTCCATCGCAGGTAGGCGCGATAAGGAGCAGCTTTAGCATCCGCCTACGGTACCCGCAGGCGTAATGCGAACATGTCCGTTACCCGAAACGGCTGCGCTTACGATGTCAGCCATGGGACCTGAGGTCAATGTCGTTATCGTCACATATAACAGCATGAGCGTCATCGGCGGCTTACTCGATTCTCTGCCATCGGCTCTCGGCGGGCTGAAATATCAGGTCGTCGTCGTGGACAATGGATCGGCTGACGGGACCGCCGAGTTCCTCGCCACCAGGGGAGAATGCCGAGTCGTGCGTTCGGCAAATGTCGGCTATGCCGGTGGTATAAACCGAGGCGTGTGCGAGGCGGTGCCCGCTGAGGCGATCCTCATCCTGAACCCGGATGTGCGCCTTGCCAAAAATTCGGTGCCTCCGCTCCTGGCTGCGCTGCGGGAGCCGGACGTGGGTATTGTGGCGCCACAGGTGAGATCGCCGCTCGGTGTTCTGGAACCCTCACTCCGGCGCGAACCAACGCTGCTTCGGGCCCTAGGTCTCACTGGAACGAGATTGGGCGTCTTTTCCGAGTACGTCACCCGTCCCGCGGACTATGCCAGTCCGTGCACGGTGGATTGGGCTCTCGGCGCGGTCCTGCTCATATCCAGGAAATGCCACGAGATGCTGGGCGGATGGGATGAGTCTTACTTTCTTTACTCAGAAGAGACCGACCTCTGCTTGCGCGCCCGGGACAAAGGCCTGCTTACCCGCTACGAACCACGGTCCGTCGCCGTGCACATAGGCGGGCAATCCGGCCGCGACCGGCGAACCCACGTCATGCAGATCGTCAACCGGGTGCGGCTGTACCGACGCCGTCATGGAGCACTCGCGTCCTGGTGCTACTACTGGCTGACGATTACCAGCGAGCTTTCATGGCTTGTGCGCGGGCACCGGCAATCGTGGGCTTCCGTAATGGCCATGATCAGGCCTTCACGGCGACCCTCAGAAATCGGCTGCTGCACTCGGCGTATGCCGCAATGACGCTTGGGGCGCCGGGCCGCGGGCGCGCCGGGAGGCAGGAAATAGGCAAACGCCATGACGGCACCGGATACATCGGTAAGCTAACGGGCCGGGGTACATCGGCAGCCGTGATGTTGCGCTCTTGTATAGACAATACCTGATCTGCTTGTGTCCCGGCAGCCCAAACATGGCAAGGCTCAAACGCGGGGGATGGGGAGATGCGCTGCTTAGGGATATGTGCCGCTAGCCGCTATTTCCGGTCATGACAAATCATGGGCGCGAGTCGACCGCCCTGATGACCCGCTCCCGTCCCGAGGCGAGGCAGCCGTCGAACAGAACTAACGCCGTCAGGCTTCTCACCTGCTATCTGGTGTTGCTGATGGCAATCCCCTCGTCCCTCGTTGTTGGGCCGCTCGGCGGGGCGGGGGCGCCAGCCGGCTTGTTCGCCGTCGTGCTGTTGTGCTGGTATCTGATCGCCTGGCAGCACCCGCTCCTCCCACTGGACACGGGGCACCAGCCCGTCCGGGTCGCCGCGATCCTCTTCGGCTGCGTCACGGTCGCTGCGTACGTATCGGCCAACCGCATTCCGATGGCCGTCCTGGAAGAGAACGGGGCCGACCGTGGGCTGATCATGCTGGCCGGGTGGATGGGCGTGGTGCTGCTCGCGGCGGACGGGATCGACTCGGAGGAGCGGCTTGCCACCCTGATCCGCCGGATAGTCATCGGGGCGACGGCAATGGCCTCTGTTGGAATAGTGGAATTCTTCACAGGCATGAGTTTCGCGCAATATATCGTAATTCCCGGGCTGTCCGTGCACACACCGGTGACGGGGTTGCTGAACGTTGTAGGTTTGGCCAGGGCGACGGCGACGGCATCCCAGCCGCTGGAACTTGCGGCAGTGCTGGGAATAGTCTTGCCGCTCGCGATTCACCAGGCCCGTTTCGCGCCTGCCGCGCTGCGGGTCCGCCGCTGGCTGCAGGTTGGGCTCATTGCGACGGCGATGCCGATGACAGTGTCACGCTCGGCCATTTTGGTGGGTGCGGTCGTCGCGCTGGTGCTTTTTCCTACCTGGCCGAAACGCCACAGGCACCGCGCCTACCGTGCGGTGCTTGGCGCGCTGGTTGTGACGTGGCTCACGGCGCCGAGCATGCTGAGCAGCTTCGGCGATCTTATGAGCCATTTTAGCTCGGACAGCAGCATTACATCACGAACTGCGGCATACTCCTCGGCAGGGTCACTCATCGCTGCGCATCCGTGGTTTGGTCAGGGTTTCCAGACGTTCTTCCCCCAGACCTACTTCTATGTCGACAACCAGTATGTGACCTCTACCATAGAGACGGGATTAGCCGGGGTTCTTTGTCTGGTCGCGTTGTTCATCACCGGCTGGTTCGTGGCACGGAGTGCTCGCCGGATGGCCTGTGACATTAAGACACGGGACCTGATGCAGTGCTTCGCTGCGTCGGTGGCGGCCGCTGCCGTGTCGTTTTCGACATTCGACGCGCTGTCTTTCGTGATCGCGCCCGGCCTGACTTTCCTGATGCTCGGATGCGCGGGAGCCGCTTGGCGGTTTACCAGGATGCAGCGGTCCGCGTCCGGATCGGGCTCCATTCTGGCCTCTCATGATTGATGCTCGATTATGCTGTTCAACAGGTAAGATATTCTGCATGACGTCTCCAGAAGGCATTGCCTTATATGCCCATCCCACTGCCTTAGTGGAATCCGGTGCCGTTGTTGGGGATGGGACAGCGATCTGGCATCACAGCCACGTAAGGCAGGGCGCCGTCGTCGGCGCGGGCTGCACGCTTGGCAAGAATGTCTTTGTGGACGAAGGTGTCGTTGTTGGAAACCGGGTTAGGATCCAGAACAATGTCTCGGTGTATCGCGGCGTTGAACTCGGCGACGAAGTCTTCATTGGCCCATCCGCCGTGTTCACGAACGATTTACGGCCTCGTGCGACGAGCAGCGAGTGGCAGCTGAGTTCAACCCGGGTCTGCCGAGGTGCGTCAGTAGGCGCTAACGCGACCATCGTCTGCGGGGTAGAGATCGGCGAGTGCGCGATGGTTGGTGCTGGCGCGGTCGTGACGACCTCCGTGCTTCCGCACCAGCTGGTTGCCGGCAACCCGGCGCGTCACCATGGATGGGTTTGCGCCTGTGGAGAGGTAGTTTCGCGGGCCGACGGACCTCCCGCAGATCCGCGGTGCGCGCGCTGTCGGCAGGGCACGGAACCCGGGTCGGCACCTGATGCGCTCCGCCCGCGCATCCCAATGACCAAGGTCGCGTTGGGAACCGATGCCGAAGATGCTGTTCTCAGCGTCCTGCGGTCTGGCCACCTGGCCAGCGGTGCGTGGGTCGAGAAACTCGAGCGCTCATTTGCCCGCGCCCACGGGACTGCGCACGCAGTCGCGGTAAGCAACGGTACGGCTGCACTGGTGGCCGCATTAAGGGCGCACCACATCGGCCCCGGCGACGAGGTGATCACCTCGCCCCTCACCTTCGTGGCGACGCTCAACAGCATCCTCGAGGTGGGTGCCACGGCCAGATTTGCCGATATCGTCGACGACCTTACGATCGACCCATCGGCTCTGGCCGCGTTGATATCCTCGCGGACCAAGGCGCTGATGCCGGTGCATCTATATGGCCTGCCGGCCGCGATGCGTGAAATTACCGACATTGCCCGGCAGCATAATCTGATCGTCATCGAGGACGCAGCCCAGGCTCATGGGGCCCGAATAGCTGATGAACACGTTGGCTCGTTTGGCACCGCGGCGTTTTCGCTCTACGCGACGAAGAACATCACCTGCGGTGAGGGCGGCATCGTCACGACCAGTGATGATGAGATCGCGAGTCTGCTCCGGCTGCTGCGCAACCACGGCATGCGCGGGCGCTATGACTACTCGATGCCGGGAACGAACTACCGGCTGACCGACATTCAGGCGGCCGTCGCCGTAACCCAGCTGGGCAAGCTGCCCAGCATCATTGCTGCTAGGAACGCCTGTGCCGCGCAGCTCTCGGCTGGCCTAGGCGGGCTGCGTGGATTGGTGCTGCCGGACCGCCAGGCCGACCGGCTTCATGTCTGGCATCAGTACACGGTCCAGGTGACCGCGAGCGCGCGCACCGATCGTGATCAGCTGAGCAAGCATCTGGCCGCGGCAGGCATTGATTCGATGGTCTATTATCCAAGACTTGTCCACGATTACCCGTGCTTCCGCGATCACCCTCAGGTGTTTCAGGACAGGACGCCCCGGGCGCTGCGCGCCGTGCGGGAGGTTCTCTCTCTGCCGGTCCATCCTGCTCTGACGGCTGACGATGTTCGAAGAATCGTGTCATGTGTCCGGGAAGCTCTCGATTAGGGACGAGAATTAACAACGCGCTGCGGCCGTGCCAGCCTCTGCTACCGCCACCGATCGCTGCTCGAGCAACGATATCTGAGCGCATTCGAGCACCTGGACGACGGTAAGACCGCTCCTTCCGTCGGTTGCCGGATGTGATCCGCTGATAATGCAGTCCACGAAGTGCTGATCCTGAACGGTGAGGGGCTCTGATGGAGGAACGAGCGGGGCGTGCATATCTCCTAGGTGGTAAGCGACTCCCGATAGCGGCCCATCGGAGGCCTCCGCAGGCACTGCCGCCTTGTCATAGACCCGGATCTGCTCGTCGACCGCCAGGTCGTTGAATACCGCCATCTTCTTCGAGCCCACGGCCGTAACCCGCCGCACCTTCTGTGGACTGAGCCAGCTGATGTGGATATAAGCCCGCACGCCTATGTCAGCGTAGTCGAGCAGCAGGTGAGCGACGTCTTCACGCTCGTTATGCACGTGACGAGACCCCCATGCTGTGACCGCGGTAGGTCGCGACCCGAGCACGAAATTTGCGATCGAGATGTCGTGAGGGGCCAGGTCGAGGATGACACCCACGTCGGGCTGGTAAAGGCCGAGGTTCAGGCGCGCGAAATCGAGAAAGTAGAGCTGACCGAGCTCGCGCCCGCGCACCAGGTCGCGCAGTTTATGCACGGCCCCATGGTGTTCGAGCGTATGACCGGGCATGAGCACGACGTCCGCGGCTTCGGCTGCCTCGATGAGCGACCGCGCTTCGGCGGACGTCGTCGCAAGCGGCTTTTCGATCAGGACGTGCTTGCCGGCCGCGATCGCCTGCATGCCTAGCGCTGCATGGCTGGACGGGTTCGTCGCGATGACTAACGCATCTACGCTTGTCAAGGCTTCCTCGATGTTTCTGAACCCGGAGAGATCACAGTCGACCTGCCGGAGCGAGTGATTGGTTCCTGTGAACCGCTCGTCGATTCCGACGACAGATGACACTCCGGCCGTGGACCGCAGCACCCGCACGTGCTTTGACCCCCAGTAGCCGACGCCAACGACGCCAATCCGTAATCCACCATTTCGTTTGTTCATAGCGTAGATCCCTCATTTTTGATTATATGAATCGCTGCGTACCAAGATACTATAAAGATGCAATCCGGCTCAAGCAAAATTGATTCAAGCAAAGGGACGCTTGTCAAGGATCTGCGAGCATAGTGGCGATTCAAGCGATTATGCATAGGATGCAACGCCGAGGTCTTTATTGATAATGCAGTGGCCCAGGTCCGGCTCACCCTGCAGTTCGCCGGTTAGCTTCAGGTGCTCGACAACGGCGGCAAGGCCCTCCGGCAGCCCGATAGTGGGCTCCCAGCCAAGGATGTCGCGGCTCCGCTGCGTCGAGGCTTCCCGCTGAGTTACCAGAACATCGCGCGGACGGAACTGCACCTGCGCTTCGATGCCGGTTGCCCGGATGAGGTGCTCGGCGAGCTCGGCGACGGTGGTCTGCTGCCCGGAGCCTATGTTCAGTACCTCGCCTGAAGCCGGCGAGTCTAGGGCGAGCGCCACGGATCGCGCCACATCGCTTACGTGGATGAAGTCCATTGACTGCTCGCCGCGGCCGTCGATGATCGGCGGATCGCCTGCTGCGAGACGGCGCAGGAAGGTCAGCACGACGGAGGTGTAGTACGCGTCGGTTGGCTGTCCCGGGCCGTACACGTTGAAAAAGCGTAACGCCAGCCATGACATTTTCGACCGTTCTGCGTGGAAGGCGAGCAGGTGCTCACCGGCCAGCTTGGCGATGCAGTACGGCGTGAGAGGGGCCGGCCGGTCGCTCTCGCGCATCGGCAGTGAGGTCGGATTCCCGTACACGGAAGCGGATGAGGCATAAACGATCCGCCGAACCGATGCCCGAGCGGCAGCGTCGAATACATTTTGGGTGCCAAGTAGATTGACGTCTAGACTTTCAGACGGGTCTAAGATGCTCTTGTTTAGGCAGACTGCGGCGAGGTGAATGACCGCCTCAGCGCCATTCACGGCATCCTCCACGATTTTGGCGTCACGGATATCACCTTCGACGACCGATACGTTTGGGAGTTCTGCAAGCGAGGCAGCCGCCGTCCGGTCACACCGGTAGTAATTGTCGATGATCCGTACCTGCCATCCGCGTTTCAGCAGCTCAGGGGCCACATGGTTGCCGATATAGCCCAATCCGCCAGTGATCAGGACCGTTTTGTCGCAAGTCGTCATCAGTCTTTCTCCTCGCACGACGATGGGTGGCTGGCCTCAAGTCAGCCAAGGATAAACTGCTACCTAGATTACTGTCAGCTGTCTCTAAGCTGGGAAAGGTTAGTGAATGGTTTCGCACACCGATGCGTCCGTCGAGATGACCGCGACAGAGTCCCTCATTACGGTGAGCACCGCTCGCCGAGCGCATGCCAGTTCCGAGGGCCAGGCCGCCCTGCCGCCAATTCCGCTAACCCGCCCGTCGACGGACGACTCGGAACTGTCGGCCGTTGCGGAAGTGCTCGACTCCGGCTGGCTGGCCGGCCAGGGACCCCGCGGCTTGGCACTCGAAGAGGGATTCCAGCGGCTGACGGGTCGCCAGCACGCGATCGCGGTGAATAACTGCACAGCCGGCCTGCACCTGGCGCTGGCTGCCCTAGGGCTTGGCGCCGGCGACGAGGTGATCGTGGCCGACTACAGTTTTCCGGCGACCGGCCACGCGGTGCTGTACTGCGGGGCCGCGCCGGTCTTCGTCGACGTGCGCGCGGATACGGCCACGATCGAACCGGACCTTGTTGAGTCCGCGATCGGCCCCAAGACCCGCGCCATCGTCGCGGTCGACGCTCTTGGCATGCCTGCCGACTGGGCCCCGCTGGAGGAAATCGCTCGGCGCCACGGGCTCTTCCTGATCGAGGACGCCGCATGCTCGGCTGGCGGGGTCTACGCAGGGCGGCCGTGCGGGAGCTTCGGCGATGTGGCGGTCTTCTCCCTGCACGCGCGCAAGGGCATCACCTGTGGCGAGGGCGGGGTGGTCGTGACCGACGACCACGCCCTCGCCGCGCGAGTGCGCCGCGACGCTTGCTTCGGGATGGAAAGTGCCTTCGAACGCCAGTCCGCACACACTCTCGCCCTGCCCGCGTTTCCTCGCATCGGTTACAACTACAAGCTGTCGGATATCCTGGCGGCCATCGCTTCGGTGCAGCTAGGCAAGATCGACCGGTTTCTGCAGCGGCGCACGGCCATCGCCGCACGGTACGCGGAGTTGCTGGCCGATGTCCCGGGCATTGACCTGCCCCGTGTCCCCCCGGACCGCGTGTCGACCTGGCAGACCTACGCCGTCACCGTGCGGCCGTGTCTCAGCCGCGACCGCCTAGCCATCGCACTGCGCGAGCAGGGCATCGGCTGCAATATCGGCACCTACGCGCTGCACCGTCAGGGAGTGTACGGCCAAGGCGGAGCCAGGTGCCCGGTGTCGGGCCAGCTCTTCGCACGGCACCTGGCGCTGCCTCTGTACACCGACCTCACCGATGCCGACCAACTCCGCGTGGCTCAGACTCTGGCAAAGGTCGCTCGGTAGTCCAGTGGCCGTCGGCGGCCTCGTCTCGCGGAAGGGGAGGCGTCACGTGGGACGCCCAGGCGTCGCGTCGGCTTCGCCGACCGGCGATCTGGGCTTCGACGATCCAGGGCGCACCGAACGAGGCAACGAGCCCGATGCCTATCAGGATGGCTAGCAACCGCGCCAACTGGTTCAGGCTGAGGGCGGCCTGCCTGCTCATGGAGATGGTCGCGGCCACGATCCGGTTACTCGGTGGGCTGCTGGCCTGCAGGCTTGCCAATATCGTGCTGATCTCGTCGGTCACACCATGCAGCGTGAGTTGGACAGCCACCTTATCCGTACCGGTGACCGTGACGATCAGGACCGATCCCGTTGTGTCCGTGGTATAGGTAGCGAGCGCGACACTGTAGGAGTCGGCGAAGCCCTTCGAGGCGAGCTCGTCAATCGTGCTTGGGGCCATCATCTCGCGGCTGACAACGTCAGCGGTCAACGTGAGCGAGGGGCTGAAGCTCAGGTACGGATTATCGCCGTTCGGCCTCGATGCCGCCGGTGACGCGAGCAAGACGACAGAAGCTTCCGACTGATAGCTTGGCGGTAGTTCCACTAACGCGACCACCACGCCGACCAAGGTCAGCAGGAGCAGCCCTCCAGTCAGAATCCAGCGCCCGCGTCCGGTGCGAAGCGAATTCGTGGAATCCATTTATTATATCCGCCTGTTCAGCCGTTGTCTCGTTTGCCGTTGGCCGCTCGCACATTCGCGACATGTCGGCCTCTGCGCGCGTCCAGATTCATAGGCCTACCGCGCGCTCCGGCAATTCTATGACAACGGCGGTGGCTGGGGGAGAGGTCAGCTGATGAGCTAAACCGAGTATCAATGGTGCGTATTTAAGTTCCCCTATACCGGGTATTATGGCTAGCTAATCGGACAGAATTGAATTAATTGGATGCAGACGGTATCCGGGGCCCCGAGCGCGTATCGTGCCTGACATGCTCAGCCCAGTCCAGGCAGGCGCCGAGAGCTGGAACGGCGCGAGCAAGACCCGCATGGCGCGAAAGGCAAGGCATGACTCTTCGCGAGATCGCCGCACTTATGCGCCGTCACCTGCTCGCAGCGACGGTTGTGCTGGTGATCGCCGCTGGTGTGGGATACGACATCGGGAGCACTCCGCCGCTGTACTCAGAAAGCGCAACCGTGGTGTTTACCCCCAAGAGCTCCCTGGCCGACTCCCGTTCGAGCGCCTCGTTTGTCGCCCCTCTTATCGCGACCGAAGTGATGATGGCGGAGACCATGATGAGCTCGTCGGCGCAGAGCCAGGTTCGAGCCGCGGGAGGAACCGCTTCGTTCCAGTTCGCGCCCTCCAATCTCTACAGCTTGCAGTATCCAGATTATGATGAGCCGGATGCCACGCTGACGGCGACATCTCAGCGTCCGGCAGACGTCCAGCGCACGTTCATGATGGTGCTCAAACTTCTCAGCCAACGGCTGGCAGCGATGCAGGCCCGCGTGCCGCTCCGCAGCCGCGTGCAGGACCTTCTCGTCGGGGATACCGGTATTGCCGTCCAGCCGGCCGCGTCTACGCGGGTGTTCGGCGGGCTGGCCCTGCTCACCCTGGTGGGGCTCTTCATGGTGGCGAACTTCCTCGATCGGCGCGGGCCCCGGCCGGGAGTTCTCAGGCCAGTCGGCAGGAAACGGCGGCTCGCAGCCGGTTGAGCGGGCCTGTGCGCGCTGCCTCAGGGCTGCATGTCTCCGCGCTTAACCCGGCGGCGTATCGCCTCGCGGGCGACCAGTGCCATGAATGACATGTTGGTAGTGAGGTACCGGCGGCCGAGGCGGACAGGTTCCTGCCACGCCCGGTAGACCCATTCCAGGCCGTGTTCCTGGTACCAGGCCGGAGCCCGACGGGTGAGCCCGGCGAGCACGTCGAATGACCCGCCGACCCCGTGCACAACGCTCGCTCCCGTGCTGTGTCCCCACCGGCTCGCGAACACCTCCTTCGTCGGCGAGGACATCCCCACGAAGAGGAGATCGGGACCGGATCGGCGAATTTCGGCTGCGACACCGGGCTCCTCTTCGGCGCGGAAGTAACCATCCCGGGCGCCCGCCACGGTGAGGCCCGGATACCGGCGGCAGACCTCGGCGAGCATCAGGTCGAGGACGTCTCGCCGGGCCCCGAGGAAGTAAACGCGGTAGCCGCGGCGTGCGGCCTCTTCGAGCAGTTCAAGGAAGAGGTCGATGCCGGCCACGCGTTCGGGAAGCGGCGAGCCGAGGATCCGGCTTGCCCACACGACTGACTGGCCATCCGCCAGCACCATGCCGCAGCCAGAAACCGCCTGTCGTAGCTGTTCGTTCCTGCGCATCGCAACGACCTTGGCCGCGTTCACCACGCCAACGGCCAGGTAGCCCCGGTGCTGAACGGCATCGGTGCACCGAGCGACGGCCTCGGCCAGGGTCAGTGCATCGACGGCGACTCCGGGCAGCTCGCGGCGCATCAGCCCGGGAGCATCCTGATCCATCTCAGCCTCGCCATCAGGTCAGCCAGGCCAGCAGCAGCCACCCGAGTTCGTAAGGCCGGCACTCGTGGTCGACCGCTCCGGGGCGAAACACGTGGTCAAGCACTGTCAGGCGCATCCCGGGATGAAGTCTGGTAGATGCCGCGCGGAGCCCGCGCACCGTCTTTTTGCGGTCACCTCGGGCTACCTTGCGCCATGTAATAGGCGGTTCGTCGAGGACTAGGTCCTCGCTGGTCTCGGGTGGCCTCGCCAGCCACCGCAGGCCTTGGCAGATGGCCTCGAGATAGGACTGACCGCCGGCGTCGGCAAGATCCAGCAGTGCCATCGGCGCCATCGCATGCTGGTGAACACTGTAGACCGGATAGCCCTCGACTACCTCGCCGGTGCGTGAGTCGTAATGCCACCACCACTGGCCTGCCTCGCCCTGCGCGCTGCAGACTGCGTCTGCCACCGCTTCGGCGGCGCCCAGCGCGCTGGGATCGTCGGCGCTTCCGTGCAGCCGTGCGAGCGCTTGGATCGGGTACACCTGATCGGCGAAGCTGCCTATGTGAGAGCGGTACCAGGGTCCTTGCCCACCGATTACGTGCGGATAGACGACGTCACGAGCGGCCAGCAGGCGGTCACGCGCGGCCGTCAGATGCTGCTCTACGTCAGCATGCCGGCGCGCGGCGACAAGCGCGGTTACGACCCAGGCCGCGGCTACCACGTCCACCGGGCCATCCTGCCGGTCGACGTCGGCCAGCCGCTGCAGCGCATACAGAAGATCGCCGTGCCCAGCCTCGGCCGCCGCCCAGCACAGCAACGCGACGTCGCCGCGGCTGGTTTCCTCATCCAGTCGCTTGGCCAGACGTCCTAGCAGATCGTGGCCGACCTCGCCAGAGAGCATTTCGCGCTGACGCTGCTCGGACAGGCGCAGTAGCCCGAGTGCGGTGATGGCGCTGTAGCGGTGGCTGGTTCCTAACCGACGCAACTGCCAGCCGCCGTCGGCCCGACGTTTTCCGGATAGCGTGAATGCGAAGTGTCCATCCACCTGTGCCTGAGGCAGGGCACAGAAAGACAGCCGCAGCAGACGCCGTACCAGCGCGGCGCTCTCGGGGTCCTGCGCGGCAAGCAGGCCGAGCCGGGAAACGCTCGACGCCACGGCCGCGTTCTCGCCTTCCACGTGACCGCACCCCTCCTCCGCTTGAGCACTAAGAGTAGCTAACTTACTACTCTTAGTCACAATCATAGCGAGGTTTAATCTCGCGGCGCCCGACGTTCAGCATGGACAAGGCCAGCCGCCCCGGATTCAGCTTCTGCCAGCGCAATCGCGATGGCGCGCGGTGGCGGCGGATGATCTTGGCCACATAGACGAGGGTCCGGGATGGCAACGGCTGTGCGGCGCGGCAAAGATCAGGACGGAAAGGCTCACTGCTTTAGGAGTGCATCGCGTATAAGACCGTTGACAGCGTGCCCAGGCTGCGCGACTTTGAGAAGCCCGAACGGCATTCCACCCAGCGCGCACATATCGCCCAGCAAGTCATAAAGCTTATGCCGTGCGCATTCCTGAAGCACTCCAGTCGGCAACTCGTCCGCGGATACCAGTTGCAGCCAGCGGTGAGAGTCTTTAGCTCCTAGCAGTCGGCCGCGCCGCTGCAACCGCGCCAAGTCAGCTGAACGGATAAAGCCGCGGGCCGACCCAATACTGATGATGTCAGCCAAGGCTGGTCGGCGGTCAATGCCGCACGCAGCCTTGCGGCCATTATGCTGCCAGTTGATATCAAGTCTGGGTGAGTCGCATCGGATCGCCGACCAATAAGTGTCCGAGTCGACATCGACAGACATATCAGATTTGATATCGATGCCCGTGGGTATGGGTGTTGGCGCGCCAATCTGTTCCAGCAAAATCTCAACATACGAGCGGTCCTTCGGCCCTACCGGAAACTCATAGGGCCCGCTGATCCGCGTTACACAGAATCCGTTCATGCCAACGAGCAGACATGACGAGAAGACATGCTCAGGGCACAGTCCGGCCCGGCCAGCACCGTCAACCACTACGGACGTCAAGAACTCTGGTCTGTAGTTAGCGGGTGACAGGGCCTGCGGTGCTTCGTTGGGTGTCAGACGAAAGTATGCACCTCTGAGGTATGGCTCTATTCGAACTACGCCCAAACCACCTGAATGTACACAAGGACCTTCAATATCAACAGCATCCTTCAACTCAGCCACAGCGCGATACCGTACATCAATCCCGTCCGCGCTGCTCGTTGCTCGGAAACCTGACTCGCCTTGCTGAGAGCAAAACCACGCCTACCGACGCACTATGAACGCGACGCCGTTCTGCGATCGCTCGATTCGCTCTGAAGCCTGGACACGGGAAAGATGGTCGTGAACGGCTCGGCTACAGCCGTCCCATGTGTAGTAGTCGTCGATAATGACCACGCCACCGGTTCTGACCAGCGGCCAGAGGTACTCGAGACACAGGATTGTTGACTCGTACCAGTCGCCGTCGAGTCGGAGAACAGCGATCGGACGCTGTTTCTCTGCCCAAGCAGGTACAGTGTTCTCGAACCACCCTTTGACGAGCTCGAAGTCGAGTTGCCCGGCCCTCTCCATCGCCTGCACTTCCCAGGTCTCCTCCGCCCGGCAATTGTCACGGTCCCGCACTTCTCTAGACCAGTGAACGGCAGATGGGCCGTCGATGAGTTTCGCGTCCGGCAGTCCCTCGAAGCTGTCGAAAAGGACAGAACGGTGGCCTGGCACCGCCCAGGCCATCGCTGCGCTCATGCCGCCCCGCCAAGTGCCGCATTCAACCAGGTCGCCCTCAACGAGGCCTCCGCGACGTGCCAGCAGAACGTTGTCGGCAAAGGCCTTCCGCGGGACCATCGTCAGGTCGCTGAGCTGCAACCACATGATTGATCGCCATCGCTGATTATGAGGCCGAATCGGCGCATTACGGGCCAGGTGTTTGACAGCCCGGCGACCATGCTTATCGATCTCGGCAGCTACTCCCATCCCCGGAGAGTACTGCCACGTGATCCAGCCATGGAGACGTTCGAATGACTACCTAGATCTGAGCGGATTATACTGCAATCGCTCCTGCCAAGGTGAGCGGCGCAGCAGGCACGGATGGTGCTGGAAGCCAGGAAGAACTGCACTGAGGGAAACTACGCTATTCCTCTAGACTTTTGGCGCCGCGAGCTTCATAGGTTTCCGGCATAGTACAGATCGCAGCACAACCTTGACGCAAACTGCTCGCGCCGACAGCAGATCTGGATACGCTTGCAGCTATGGCAGAGAAGCTAGCGCCACAATATGACGCAAATTTCTTTGAAGGTCAATCCCCAGGCTCACGTCGATCCGCCGCAGTAGTGGTTCCGGTCGTAAATGAGCTCGTACGCCCCAGGTCAGTTCTCGATGTCGGATGCGGTGTGGGAACATGGCTCGCGGAATGGAGTTGCGGGGGCGTCACGGATCTTTGCGGCTTAGACGGTGAATACGTTGACCGGAGCGCGATGCAGATTCAGCCCTCGAACTTCACGGCAATGGATCTCCGGAAACCCTTTTCGCTGGGCCGTCGGTTTGACCTCGTTCAGTCCCTTGAGGTAGCAGAACACCTAGAGGAATCCTGCTCTGACATGCTTGTGCAATCTCTCGCAAGTCATGGCGATACCATCCTTTTCTCCGCTGCGGTTCCGGGTCAAGGCGGCACGAATCATGTCAACGAGCAGTGGCCTTCGTATTGGGCTGAGAAATTTTCCTGGCTCGGCCTAAAGCCATTCGATGTAGTGCGCCCGGTTATCTGGAACGACTCAAGGGTCGATTGGTGGTACCGGCAGAATATTCTGATTTTTTCCAAGAATGCAGCATTTGAGATGCGCCAGCCATGCATCGATGTCGTCCATCCCGAGTGTTTCAAAGCAAACCACCAATACCGCAAGCCTCCCCTGCGCCAGCTCGTCGGAGATTTCCCCGCCGCGGTTGGATGTGCGATGCGCAACAGGCTCCTACCTAAGCGGAGTGTGAATTGAGGGATCGGACGGTTATCCCGCTGATCCAGAGTCATCGGACTGCTAGCTGGCGCGGACTACGCGCCGGGTGGCACAGCAGAACCTGAGCTCGGGCATGACCGGCCCGACAGGGTAAGGATCGTCACCCTCGACATGCGCTGCATCAAGGTCACGGCTACGGCGCGGCGGCCCGCCGGATGCCGACGCAGGCGGCCATTGGTCGTTGGACTCGGTCCATGTCGTCGAGCCCGCAGCCGAAGTCGGCCGGCGGGGTTCAGTGACGGCCGCGTATCACCGCGCCGGCGGCGAGGCCGCCAGCGCCGCTCTGTTGACCCGGGGGCTGGGTGCCCTGGTTCGACGGGGGCGCAGCCGCCTGCCGATCATGCGTGTGTGACGACAACACAACCGAAGGCGGCTGTTGCCGCCAGGATAGGTGCTGGCTGGGCCGACAGAAGCGGGCCGAGCTGCTGGGGCTGCTGAGAGGGTGTTTCAGCCGGGTGGAGCCCTGGCTGCAGGCGGGCAAGTACGTCAGTGCTCTGGCTGGTGACCTGCCCAGGCGCAACGGGTCGACGATCGCGCAGCAGGCGGGCGACAGCACGCCCCAGCGGACCCAGCGGCTGCTTAACCGCGCCGCCTGGGATACCTTCGCGGCGATGGGCGTGGTGCACCGGTTCGCGGTGGCGGGGCTGGATGAGGCGGCCCGCCGGTCCGGACGGCGGCGTGGCCTGGCGGCCGGAGCGATTGATGAGACCACCCAGGTGAAGCGGGGCTGTGCCACGGCCGGTGTCAAACGGCAGTACCTGGGGTGCGTGGGCAAGGTCGCCAATGGCATCACAACGGTGCATCTGTCGTATGTACGCGAGCGGACCGGGCACGCGCTGATCGGCGGTCGGCAGTGGATCCCGGCCGGGCACCCCGGCGACCCGGCAAAGCGGCAGATCATGGGCCTGCCCAAGGACCTGGTGTTCCGCACCAAGGCAGAGCTGGCCATCGACATCCGCACTGAGGCGCTCGCCGGCGGCACGGCCATCGATTTCGTCTGCGGCGAACGAGGTTTATGGCGCCTGCACCAGGCTGCTGACAAGCACCCGCCGCTGGCAGGTCCGCTCCGCAGGGCGTGGGCTCCAAGGGGCAGCGCTGGTATGCCTGGGCCTTGGTGGCCACCGCCAGCCCTCATCACCATCTGCTGATTCGCCGCCATCTCACGTCCGGTGAACTGGCCTTCCACTGCTGCTTCGTGCTGGCGGGCCAGCCGCTGACCTTGACCCGCTCATCCGCGTGGCCGGGCTGCGCTGGCCGGTGGAAGAGGGCTTCGAGCTCGGCAAAGGCTGCTTCGGCTTGGACCAGTCCCAGGTCCGCCTCTATCACGGATCGCCCGCCACACCATGCTGGTCATGGCCGCGCTGGCCGTCCGCGCCGTCACCGCCGCCTTACTGCACGACCGCGCCGATATCCAGGCACCGCCACCGGCCGACCCCCGGCATGATCCCGCTGACCGTGCCGAGATCACCCGCCTGCTCGCCACACCACCGCCCGCCAGGCCCGGCCACGCTGAGCACTGGTCCACCTGGCGGCGCCAGCATCAGGCCCGATCCCGGTGGTACCACCAGCGCACCTGGCTTGCCCGCGATACCGAAATGGCTCTGGTCAGCTAACGAATGGAGACTGCCGTACCAGCGGCGCCATTGTCCAGTTGCGAACACGGCGAGGCGGCTGTCTCCGGGTACTTGGACGCGCGTGTATGGCCGGACGTGCTCTGTGCCAGCATTAGCTTCTTCAGAAGACTAGACGTATGGCCTGCCTAGTCTGTGAGTTTACCGGCCGAAACAGATCAGGCTCGCAGAAGGAATGGCCTACCCCCTAGAGCGTCGGCTCTGGCAAATTCCTGGTAACAGACATAAGCGTACGTTCTGTTTTCCGTGGCGATGATCGGCCCAGGTTGTGGTACCGTGATTCAAATTAGAAACGCCTCTGGTAGGGGGCCTAAGACGAAATCCGAGCGAGGCCCGGCGCCTGGGCATCCCCTTTCCAGGCAGCTTCTGCAGTTATTGTGAGACGATTGCGGACTAACGTCGGTCTTGAAGACGAGTGGTCGCTTCGAATCCAGTTCCCGCATCTAAATGTGGCATGCGTCGGCGGGCGGGCCGCATCGCAAGTAAAACGCTCTGGTTCTGAGGCCCCGGAATTTCGGCGCCGGAAGTGGAAAGTGAGGACGAGATGACAGCAGTGACCCAGCCAGCGGCAACAGTCGGAGCCACCTACAGTGATACGCTCCCTACGCCACAGCTTGTATCTCCGTTTACTTGGTCTGTCAGCGCTGGGGCTCTTCCCGGAGGGATCGCACTCGGCTCCACGACAGGCCAGTTAACGGGCACGCCCACAGCGCCCGGTACCTTCAACTTTACAGTCGCGGTGACGGACTCGAAGAATCAGACCGTGAGTACTCCCATAGTACTGGCCGTCAATTCGCCGACTTACCCAAGCGCTTCGAGCACCGGCCCGGTGGCAGGGACTGTACTCAGAACGGTCGGGACAGGGTCAGGACAGGTCTCCAGCGGGCCGGGCTGGACGTACTCCGATGGCTACGTCTCGATCACTGGTGCTGGTGCAATCTTCAACGGGTTCAACCTTACTTGCCCGATCGCCGTCTTCGCTAGTGGTGTGACAATCGAGAACTGTGTTATCTCGTGTGGAGGCCAGAGCACTTTTCCGATCTGCATTGAGACCGACCGGAACAACAATGGCAATCCGATCACGTCATTCACGCTGAAAAACTGCACCATTTCCGGTTCTGACGACAACATGAACCGTGCTTGTGCCTGTATCAAGGATATCTACGGTGCGGCTAGCGGCATCGTTATTCAGGCCTGCAACATGTACTGGGCGTCGACCGCCATCCAGGTATACGCCGGCGAATGCCTCGATAACTACATTCATGATCTGATAGGTAACGTGACCTATGGCGATCATGTCAACGGTATCAATGTAAGCGGCGGCACCAGCCCGCTGCTCATTCAGCACAACACCATACTGAATCCGAATGCTCAAACCGACTGCATAGCTCTATTCCAGGACACCGCGCCGCCTGCTATCGCCAATAAGACTATCAACAACAATCTGATGGCGGGCGGCGGCTACTGCCTCTATGGTGGGCAGTCCGGCGCAGAGTATACAGGACTTCCAGCCACCAACATCGTCATAACCAATAACGTTATCAGCACCATATACTTCGCCAACGGTGGTGCCTTCGGCCCTGTAACCTACTTCTCTCCAGGCAATTCCGGCAACAAGTGGTCTGGTAACGTCTGGCACGATGGGCCGAATGAAGGCGCGGCTATTCCGTCGAGTTGATGGGACGCGCTTGCGTCGTCGCTAAACGGGAGGAGGCGGTTGCCGTGGGCTAGCGATCCTTGGTCGCTAGCTTCTGGAGGTTTGTGTCAAGTTTTCACGCGGTGGTGCTGAGGCGGGCGCGGGTTATGTAGGTGCCGATGTGCTGGTCGATGACGCGCAGGGCGGCGCGGAGTTCGGCGGGTGCCTGGGGCTGGTCGGCGGCCAGGAGCGGGCGCAGCAGCCGGTTGTGGAGTTTGGTGTAGAAGACCGCGACCTTGGCGCCGTCGGGGGTCAGGATGTAGCGGTTGGTGTGCTCGATCCGGCGGATGAGCCCAGCGAGCCGTAGCCGGCGCAGGTCGTAGGTCATCTGGCCGGGGGTGTAGGGGGCGTGCAGCAGTCCGGTCATCAAGGCGCGCAGGCTCTTGTTGGTGATGCCGGTCGCGGCGAGGAGCATCTGGCACAGGGCGCCGGCCAGGGCCTGGACCCGAGGATCGCCGAACCGCAGGGCCGGGGTCCTCCGCCCGTCCGCGGTCACGGACGGGTGCGCGATCCGCTCAAAGGCTGGGCTCGCAAGGACGGTGCCCTGGCCGGCACGCTCAGTTTCCAGTATGCGCCGGTTGCACCCGCGTGCCCGGGCCTGCAATTCGGCCAGGTTATGGAGGCGGGCGTTGCAGCCCAGGTCACGTGGGACATTCACGACGGTCTCGATCCGCATCGCCCGGCCGTCTTTGAGGTATTGCTTGATCCGCGAATGCTTGTAGAACACGTTGAGCACGACCCCGCCGGTATCGGGGCCGACGGCGGGCCGGTCGATCGCGGTGCGGAACACCCCGGGGGTGTCACGGCGGATGTGCCGGTTGAAGATGATCTCCACGTTGGCGGGGCGGCCGATGTCGAGGTTGTCGGCGATCAGGGCCTCGAAGAACGCCCGGGCCCGGCGGGGCGCGTCGAACACCAGGGTGCGCGACACCTCGACCTGGCGCATGGAGATCTCCCACCAGTACCCGGCCCGCTGATCGTCGCGGGTGAACGGCAGCGGCAGCCGGTGCAGCCACCGCTGGGCGAACACCTCGATGGTGCCCGGCTGCAGCCGGTCGCAGATCTCCTGCAGCGCGGCCGGGTCGTCACAGGACGCGAACCCGTTGGACAGCTCGGTGAAGCCGAGCCCAGCCTTGGCGGCCTGCCGCTTGGCCCACTCGTGGCCGTTGACCCAGATCTTGGCCGGGTAGGGGAAATAGGCGCACACCTTGATGAACGCCGGGCCGAAATCAGCGTCCCACAGATAGAAGTAGTAGCAGGTCACCCGCCGGCCGGCCTTGGTGAAGGTGTACTGCGGCGCGGCGGTCTTGGTGTCGCGCTGATAGGCGGTCCACACCCGCTGGAACTCCTGCGCCACCCCGATCGCGGCGACCTGGGACCGGCCGGTAGCCGCCGCCTGCTTTAAGTACGGGGCCATCACCTCGGCCTTACGGTCATCCTTGGCGAACCTGACCCACGGGATGTGATTGGCCTCAGCGAACGAGGCGACCGAACGGCGGAACCGCTGCCCGATCTTGTCGAACACCGCCGGCGAGGGTATCGGCAGGTCCAGGTACTGGGTCATGAACGCGACCACCTGCCCGCTGGATTGCAAGATCGGCACGTAGGCATTGAGGTAGACCCGGTCCAGGCACTCGACATCCAGCTTCACGTGCCCGCCGAGAACCTCATTGACCGTCACCACGCGTGCGCCCATGACACCCCTCCGCAACCACCCCTATGCACGCGAGAATGACCGAAGGCACGCGATCTGACCAGCAGCAACCACGCAGCTAGGCGGTCAGAGGCGGAGCCTCACTGGTACGGCAGCCGGACTCCGTGATCTTGGGCGTGGCGGCGCGACACAGAGCGGCCACCGCGTGATCATGCCGGGTTTGTATGGAACACGGATGATCTTGCGGTGGCCGCGTAGACCCTGAACGTTGGCGGCCGCATTTCGACGGGCTGATGGGCCTGATCGCGGGGCGGTTCGGCCGGGTGGAGCCGCGGCGCCATGCCCGTGACCTGGCGCTGGGGCTGATGTCGGACCTGCCGGGCAAGAACTGCTGGACCATCGCCGAGCGCGCGGGGCTCGCGAGCCCGGACGGGCTGCAGCACCTGCTGGCCCGTGCCGTCTAGGACGCCGGCCGACATCCGGCCCTTCTTAAGGAACCTCGTCTCCGTCCACCCCGAGCATCCCCGCCGGGTCGCCCGCTCCGTCCCCGACAGCAGCCCCCAGCAGGTAAGCCCGCCCGTGCCGCCGCATCCTTTCGTTCGCGAACACGCCGGCAACGTGCATGAACATCTCACTGAACGACTCCGGCCACGCGGCATGCCCGTTGCGGGCAACCGCCCGCGTGTCATCCGCGACAGCCAGCATGCACCAATGCTGGCCCGTTGCCGGCCCCAGCGTTGCGGCATGCTGGCTATACGTTTAGGCCGTGGCTTTGATCCGGCTTGGCGAGGCGGCTGATGTCGATGCCGCAGCTTCGCTCTACGAGCGGTCGAATCTGGCCCGTCGTCAAGGTGCCTGGCCCGGCCGGGCCGCCCGGGTAGACCACGTCCGGGCACGTCTGCGTGACCCTGACACGTGGCTTCTCGTGGCGATCGAGGGACCAGAGATGGTCGCGATGGCCTCCGCCCGGGCCCTGCGCGAGCGGAACGGGGAAGGCCCGGTCATACCCGGCGGCTGCTTCCTCGGCTTTCTGTACGTCGCTCCCGAGCGGTGGGGCAGGGGAATCGGAGGAGCCGTACTGGACGCCGTTCTCGCCGAGGCGAAGCGGCGGCACCAGCCGCGGATTCACCTCCTGACACACGCAGACAATGCGCGCTCGCAGCGGCTATACCAGAGCCGTGGTTTCTCTCCAACCGGCCGGAGCGCGGATGGCCAAGGGGAATGGGTAAGGGAGCCCGGCAAGTCCTGAAACTAACCGAGTCGGAAATCACAAGCCGCTGTTGTGGTACTAGTGGTCGCGCCTGTTAATTCGTCGGGGGTAGCGGGTCGAGCCAGGCCGTAGTGTCGCCGAGGTAGAGGCCGCAGGCGCAGTCGAGGGCTTCCTGGGGGGTGCCGGCGGGGTAGCCGCTGGGG